>Ga0214472_10006514_pt1 | contig 12220 bp, 9 predicted proteins | sample RVTome_6_FD_207662 | JGI IMG/M metagenome (GOLD analysis project Ga0214472, IMG submission 207662) | Soil microbial communities from uranium-contaminated site in the Upper Colorado River Basin, Wyoming, United States - RVT140D175 | ecosystem: Environmental > Terrestrial > Soil > Contaminated >... | reverse complement strand
GCTCCTGGATGGCATTCGCCTCCTCCCGCGACAGCACCACGGAATCGGGGAGGGCGCCCTTCCCGTCGGGGATCATATCGCCGTTCAGATCGGCGTCCTCGGGAAAGCCGTAGCCCTCCTCGATCAAGGCCTGGGCGAGGAGGGTCACGAAGTCGTCCTCGGTCAGGAACCCGTCCGGCCCGAGGAGCGGAAGCCGGAGCCCGCCCGGGCCGTCCACGATGGGAGGCACGGTGGTCACGAAGGGGATCGAGGTCACGTCGGGGATGTTGGCACACACCATCCCCGGACGGGGTTCGCTCCCGGTCGGCGTATTCCGCTCCGGGGAACCAGGATCGCCGAGAAACGCGTTCATGATGATACGGAAGTCCCGCTCGAAGTCGGCGAGCGGGGTGAGCCGGGAGGGTTGGGCGGCGGTGACCGCGCCGAGAGCGTCGTTGGAACCTGCCCACAGCAAGACGAAGGTGGGTTGCAAGGCGAGCGCGATCTGGAGTGCGGTGCCCTGACCGCGGAGCACCAGCGTGAAGGGCGAGGCGGGCGGGCCCCCGGTCTCGTGGATGATCTCGTTCAGTCCCGCCCCCGAGATCCCCAGGTTGTTGTAGATCCCGGGATACTGCAGGTTCACCGGAGCCCCGGCCTCCTGCGGGGGCAACGGTTCGATGGTCGGGGGCGACAACCGGACGAGCTGCAGCGTTCCCGGGCTTCCCGGCGCGCCCCAACCCGGAATCACAAAGGCCTCCGGAGCGGGATCGGGAACCATGTCCCCGTCCTCGTCGGGGATCTGACCGAGGCTCGTATACACCGGTTTTCCGAGCTGCCGGGCAATCTGGGCAGCATAGGCCCGGCGCTGGTGGGACTCGACCAGGCCGAGCCCCTGGACGCCCGCGGTCAGGCTGTTGCCGACGGCCACGAGACGCGTGAAATCAGCGCTCCCGGTGTCCAGCTCTGGCGCCCCGACGGGGTCGATCTCGCCGCAGCCCACGACCGCCAACGCCCCGAGAGTGCATCCCGCTACCCATCCCGTACGTTTCATGGCCGTCCTCCTCAATACCGGAACCCGAGGCTCAGCCCCGCGATCTGCGTGCCGGAGTCGTACACCCCCTCGAACCCGTCGCGGTTGACCCCTTCGGTCTCCCGGTCCTGCACCAACAGCAGGAGCCCGAACACGTCGAACCGCCAGCGGCCCTTGGCCCATCCGACCCCCGCCGAGAAACCGTGGCGGTCGTTGTCGGGAAGCAGGGGGCTCACCGACTCCGTGATCTGCGGGGTCTCGTCGTAGTAGTAGCCGAACCTGAGGTCGGTGCCCGGCCGGAGGGCGATTTCCGCGCCGGTGCGGAGGAAGAAAGCGTCCTCCCAGTGCTGCGGGATGACCTCGTCCAGATCCGGATCCTCGAACCGCAATGAGAGCTGGTCGAGATCCGACCACCGGGTCCATCCGAGATCCGCCTCCAAAACCACGGATTCCGAGACCTCGACCGCGAACCCCACCACGAGCTGGGCGGGGAACGGGATCTCGGTCGTCACTCCCTGGTCCTCGGGGAAGAGGGGCCCGAGCTGGGGATCCAGCCCGGTCCCGGTTCCGGTGAAGGTGAAGTCGGCGTCACCGTCGATGGCCGTTTCCACTCCCCCCCGGTACGTGACGCCCAGGGCCGCCGTCTCGGTGACGTCGAGCTGGAGGCCGGCGTTGAACCCGTAGTCGAGACCGTTGCTCCCGTCGAGTTCCACCGTGCCCAGGTCCAGGACGTCGGGGCCGAAATCGGTCGGGTTGGGTTGGCCCACGTTGCGGTTCAGATCCACCGACGCGTGCACCGCGGTCACCCCGCCGCCGATCCGGAGCCGGGGCGAGACGTCGAAGGCTACGGACGGGTTGAAGTAGAACGGCGTGATGGCCACCCGGGTGGAGATGAACCGCCCGGAGAAGGTCTCCGGGTCCTCCCACTCCACCGACAACCCGAAGGGCGAGTAGAATCCGAACCCGACGGTCACGCGGTCGCCGAGGGGATGGCCCCAGTAGGCGGCCACCGGGTAGAACACCTCGTCGGGCGACGTCTCGTGCACTCCGAAGCCGGGGTAGGGACCGTGTCCTGCGAATTCCCGGGTGGCGTAGAGGAAGCTCACGCCCCCGTACAGCGTGCCCTCGTCGACCCGGGCCAGCCCGGCCGGGTTGAAGAAGATCGCGGTGGGATCCCCCACCCGGGCCGCCACCGCGCCCGATGCCCCGAGCGCGCCGCCGCCCTGTTCATAGAGACCGTATCCGGCCCCCCGTGCCGTCCCCGGAACCATGAGGAGCGCGGCGATCCACCAGGCCTTCCACCGTCTTCGCATGCAGGTCTCCTTTCCGGCGAACCACCGACCCCGCGGGGTCACGAGCCGTACATGTCGTCGATGATCGACGCGTACTTTTCCACGACGACCTTGCGCTTGACCTTCATCGTCGGAGTCACCTCCCCGGCTTCGAGCGACAGGTCGCGGTCGAGTACGGCGATCTTCTTGATCGTCTCGAAGGACGAGGCGTCCTCCTGGTGGCGACCGACGCGGCGCAACAGGAGATCGCGAATCTTGGGGTCGCGGGCGAGTTCCTCCGGGGACCCGGAGGGCAGGCCCTTGATCACGGCGTAGGCGGCGAGGGCGTCGAAGTCGGGCACGATGAGGGCGGTCAGGTACGGGCGTCCGTCCCCGATCACCACCGCCTCGACGATGAACCGGTCGGTCTTGAGCGCGTTCTCGATGGGCTGGGGGGCCACGTTCTTCCCGCCCGCGGTGACGAGAATGTCCTTCTTGCGGTCGGTGATGACGAGGAACCCGTCCTCGTCGAGGCGGCCGATGTCGCCGGTGTGGAGCCAGCCCCCCTGCAAGACCTCGGCGGTGGCCTCGGGGTTTCCGTAGTACCCCTTCATGATGTTGGGGCCGCGGGCCAGGATCTCTCCGTCCTCGGCGATCCGGATGTCCACCCCCGGGATCGGCTTCCCCACCGTCCCCGGGCGGAAGTCCTCGGGAGTGTTGCACGACAGCACCGGAGAGGACTCGGTGAGCCCGTACCCCTCGAGGATCATCAGACCCGCCGAGTAGAAGAAGTCGGAGATTCCCTTGGCCAGGGGCGCCCCCCCGGACACGAAAAACCGCAGGCGCCCGCCGGTGCGGGCCTTGAGCTTGGAGAACACGAGCCTCGCGGCCAGGCCGTACCGGGCCTCGAGGAACCAGGGCACGGGCTTCCTCGCCAGCCGCAGGGCCGCCCGCTCCGCGCCCACCCGGGCCGCCCAGAGGAAGAGACCGCGCTTGACGGCCCCCCCCGACATCGCCTTCTCGAACACCCGCGCGTACATCTTCTCGTAGAGCCGCGGCACGCTGATCATCACCGTGGGGCGGACCTCGATCATGTTCTCGGCCACCGTCTCCACCGACTCCGCGTAGGCGATGCAGGCTCCTCCCCGGAAGATCGTGTAGAGCCCGGCCATGCGCTCGAGGATGTGGCTGAGGGGGAGGAACGAGAGCACGGTGTCGTCCTCCCCGATCGAGATCGTGGCCAGGGTGGCCTCCACGTTGGAGACGATGTTGTGGTGGGTGAGCATGACGCCCTTGGGAGGCCCGGTCGTCCCGCTGGTGTAGATGATGGTGGCGAGATCGCCGGACTCGACGTTGCCGGCCCGCTGGCCGTGCAGATCGGGTTCGGCGTGGTGGAGGGCGCGCCCCCGCTCCCGGACCTCGTCCAGGCTCAGGATCCCGTCTCCTCCTCCCTCGAAGGCGATCACCAAAAACCCCGGGTTGGCGTCTCGGTACCCGCGTACCTTTTCGATCTGTTCGGGAGTGGATACGAACACCGCCCGGGCGCCGCTGTCCTCCAGGATGTGTTCCACGGAACGGCGCGTGACCGTGGGGTAGATGGGCACCGAGACCAGGGCCGCGGTGAGGATCCCCATGTCGGTCTCGGGCCACTCCAGCCGGTTCTCCGAGAGCAGGGCCACCCGCTCACCCCGCTCGAGACCGAGAGCGACGAGGCCGAGGGCGATCTCGGTCCCCACCCCGCCGAATTCCTCGCGGGAAACCGGCTCGTAGCGGCCGCCGATCTTGTGCAGAAACGCCCGCGGCCCGGGGTGCTCGCCGATGGTGGTGAGATACAGGTCGTTCAGGGTATGGATCCGGGACAATCTGCCCTCCCCAATCGTGGCGTAGGGGGACGCGACCTCTTGCATCAGCCGCTGCCCGAGGATGGCACCGGGCACGAAGCGGGGTCAAGCAGGGGCGGGCGGGCCGGATCGAAAAGGGCGGGGCGGGGGGCCGGGGGTTAGCCTTGATCCGTCAAAAGCCGCACGGCATCCCGGGCGAAGGCCACGAGGATTCCATGCGCTGCAGGCGACAACCCGCAGCGACCCACCGCAACTCCGGGTGACCTTGGCTTTCTTCGCGAGGACGTCGCCGGCGGCGCATGATCCTCGGGGCCTGAGCCCATGGTGCCGCGATTTTTTGACGGATAGAGGTTAGCTGGCCAGCTTCGGGGACTCGTCGGAGCTCGCCTGGCCGAGCATCTCGTTGATGCGATCCACCAGCTTCCGGGGCGAGAACGGCTTGGTGATGTAGTCGTCGGCGCCGGCGTCGAATCCGGTCTGCTGGTCGACGTTCCGGCCCTTGGCCGAGAGCAGGATCACGGGGATGTCCTTGGTTTCGGGGCTGGACTTCAGAGCCTTGCAGGTCTCGTACCCGTCCATCTTGGGCATCATGATGTCCAGGACGATCAGGTCCGGCTTGCATTCGTCCGCCTTGGCCAGCGCGGCCTCGCCGTCGAGAGCGGTGATGACCTCGTAGCCCTCCATGCCCAGGCTGAAATCCAGAATGTGGACAATGTAGATCTCGTCATCAACGACCAAGATGCGTCCACGAGACATGCTTACCTCCAGGCGGCGGAGTGCAACCCCATTGGCATCCCGAACCGGCCGGCCGGCCGATCGAGTCCGCCGTGATTCTTCTATCGGGATCGGGGCTGGGGAACTTTACCCCTTTGTCGCAGGATTTCCCGGTGCCGTGCAAGTTGCACTGTGCTGCCCGGTTCCCCTGTGGGGAACCCGGTCCCTCAGCCGTCCGAGCCGGTTCGCAGTTGCGGTTCGGGCCGGCGTCGGTCCCGCACCACCACGCTCCCCTTGTGCTGCTTTCCCACATGCTTGAGCTCCGCAACCAGATCGTTGAGCTTGGCCATGTGCTGGATGTCATGGCGCCCCGACTCGACGAGGGCGATGGTCACGCTGACCAGGGGGAACTCCTCGGAATCCCCCTGGCGGTTCGCCACCACCACCGTCCCCCGCTCCCGGTCCTCCGGGCGGTAGTGGTTGAGGATCTGGGTGTCGAACCGGGCCACCACCTCGTCCGCAATCGTCCCCGCCCGCTCGGGGACGGAGATCACCACGAAATCGTCGCCGCCCACGTGCCCCACGAAGTCCCCGGGTCCGCCGCGCTCCGCCACCACTTCCTGGAGGATCTTCGCGATCAGCATGATCACGCCGTCCCCGGCCATGTAGCTGTAGTAGTCGTTGAACGCCTTGAAATTGTCGAGATCCACATAGAGAAAGGCGAACTCGGCGCCGTTCCCCAGGCGGCCGTTGAGTTCGGCCTCGATGGAGGGGTTTCCGGGCAGTCCGGTCAGGGGATTCGAGTGCCGCTGGGCCCGGCCCCAGGCGATGAGGTTCTGTACGCGGAGGAGCAGCTCCTCCCGGTCGTAGGGTTTGGCGATGTAGTCGTTGGCCCCTTCCTCGAGCCCGATGATCCGCGACTGGGATTCGGACTTGGCGGTGAGGAAGATGATCGGAACGTGGGCGTGGCGGCGGTCGGAGCGGATGTGATGGCAGGTCGTGAAGCCGTCCATGTTCGGCATCATCACATCGAGCAGGATGAGATCGGGAGAGCTCGTGGCAAGGATCTCGAGGGCAATGCGGCCGTCCTCGGCCGCGAGCACCTCGTACTTTGCACCTTCGAGCTGCAGCTTGAGGATGGTCCGGATGTTGGGATCATCCTCAACGATGAGAATCTGGTCTGGACGCATGTTGCCAATCTGTTCCTGCCGGCGACCTGGAACTGCCTGGATTTCCCCCTTGTATCGGGGTCGCCGGAGATCGTCCTGAGCGAAATCGGGGACCGCGGGCGGGGAATCCCGGGGGTGCGGGGCATTGCACCCAATCCGGGGCGGAGGCCTCGCGTCCTCCGGGCCGATCGGAGGGCGCGCCGGTCCGTCACCGGGAGGCCGGATCCGGGGCCGGGATCAGCGGCCGAAGGACGTGGCGAGAAGCGTGGGCACCGCGGGAAGCGTGAACGAGGACGTCTCCCCGCGGGCCAGTCGCATGGATCCGGCAAGGGCGACCATGGCACCGTTGTCGCCGCAGAATCGCAACTCGGGGACCGCGAACCGGAACCCGCGGTCCCTCGAACCCGCTTCGAGGCGGCGGCGGAGGGATGCGTTGGCGGCCACCCCCCCGGCCAGGACCACGGTGGCGGCGCCGAAGCCCGCGGCCGCCCGCAGGGTTTTCTCGACGAGCACATCGACCGCCGCTTCCTGGAACGAGGCCGCGAGATCGGCCCGGTCTCCGGGGGTGAGGGCGCCGTTGCCCCCGCGCCGCGCCACTTCGTTGCGGACCGCCGTCTTCAATCCCGAGAAGGAGAAGTCGAGCGACTCGGGCTCCAGCCGGGCACGGGGAAAGGCCACCGCCTCGGGATTCGCCCCCTCCGCGATGCGCTGGATGTGCGGGCCGCCGGGATAGCCGAGACCCAGGAGCACCGAGACCTTGTCGAAAGCCTCGCCCGCGGCGTCGTCCCGCGTGGACCCGAGGATGGTGTAGTCGTGCCAGCGCTTCGCCCCCACCAGCTCGGTGTGGCCGCCCGAGGCCAAGAGCGCCACCAGCGGAGGTTCCACCCCGGGGTCCGAGAGCAGCACCGAGACCAGGTGCGCTTCGAGGTGGTTGATGCCCACGAAGGGGAGCCCCCGCGCCGCCGCCGCCCCCTTGGCGAAGGACAGCCCCACCAGGAGCGAGCCGATCAGACCCGGTGCATGGGTGGCGGCCACGCCGTCGAGGTCGCCCCAGGAACAACCGGCGTCGGCGAGGGCCTTCCGCACCACCGGGGCGAGAAGCCGGGCATGGGCCCGGGAGGCCAGCTCGGGGACCACACCCTCGTAGGGAAGGTGCTCCTCCTGCCCGGCCACCACGCCGGCGAGCACGCGCCCGTCCCGCACCACCGCCGCCGCGGTGTCGTCGCAGGAGGTCTCGATGCCCAGAACGGGCCCCGGGGAAAAACGCATGGCTGGATCCCATCGGTGCGGGAGGCCCACGCCCGGCTCCAGGCGGGGCCGCGGGGGGTGAGAGTCTAGCAGCCCCCATGGAAGGGCGTTTCGGGGGCGGGACAGCGTGTGCGGGTCGCCCGTCCCGCCCCCGGGGCCGCTGTCCCGGCCCCCGGGCAGCCGATCCACCCCGGGGCCGCTGTCCCGGCCCCCGGGCAGCCGGACCACCGCGGGGGGGCCCCGCTTGCCCGGACCGCCGGACCACCGCGGGGGGGCCACGCTTGCCCGGACCGCCGTCCTCGGCTAAGGTGGAACCCGGCGTTTGTTCACGCGCGTTCCCATGGAGGCGGGCTTTCGGGGTCCGCTTTTGCTTACCCTCCGGGCAAGGTCTGTTCATGCACGATACGGTCGCCAAGATCCGCAAGTACATCGCGGCGGAGGGACCCCAGACCGGGATGGGGGAAGTCGTGGCCCGCCGGTTCGAGGAGGCCGGAATCTCCCGCGCCCTCACCGCGCCCATGGCCTCCCATATCGAGGCGTTTTATCTCGAGGCCCATCGCTGGCTCCGCCTCGGGATCCGGTTCGCCTCCGGTGAGGACAGCGGGGAGGTGCTGGGCGAGCTGGTGTTCTCCTCCCGGCACCTGCACACGATTCTCGCGGACCTTCCCGCCTTCCTCGAACGCGCCGAGGACAACCTCACCGAACGCGAAGAGATCACCCACCGGGAGAGCGCCTACGAACGGGAGATCGCCCCCTTCTCGCGGCTCGACAGCACCCGGGAGCTGCGCGAGGCCCTCGCCGCAAAGGGGTTCGATCCCGAGACCGCGGGATACGGGGCCCAGGCAGAAGCCGACCTCATGAAGATCGTGTATCTGGAGCGGAGGATCCGGGAGAATCCCCCAAAGCCCGCGGATCTCAACGCCATGGTGGTGGAGATGGGGCTGGACATCCGGCGCCACCTGCAACCGGCCTTCGAGGACGGATCCCCGTTCATGACCGCGCTCCGCCGCGCGGGGGAGGGGCCGGGCCGGGAATCCGCTCCGGGTACCCAGCCGGACCCGTTCCAGCCTTGATCCGTCAAAAGATCGTGGCACCATGGGCTCAGGCCCCGAGGACCATGCGCCTCCGTGCGGCTCTTGACTGATCAAGGCTAGCTGCTAGCCCGCGCGCCGCACCGCCTCGCGGGCCACCTTCAGGCGCACCAGGGCACGAGCCAGGGCGGCTTCCGCCCGGGTCAGGTCGATGTCGGGGCCGCGTTCGGCCAGGCGCTTCCGCGCCCGTTCCGCGGCCGCCTCCGCCCGCTCCACATCGATCTCGGCCGGGGGCTCCATGGCGTCCGCGAGCAGGGTGACCACGTTCCGGGACACCTCGAGGAACCCGCCCGTCACCGCGTACACCGCCTCGGAGCCGCGGCTGTCCTTGATGGTGAGCTTCCCCGGTTGGAGCGCGGTCGCAAGCGGGGCGTGGTTGGCCCAGATTCCCAGATACCCCTCGGACCCGGGCGCGGTGACCGAGTGCACCTCCCCCGACATCAAGATCCTGGCCTGGGTGATGACGTTGAGCTGGAATCCGGCGGGCATCCCGTCAGCTCCCCTGGGCCAGTTTCTCGGCCCGGGCCACCGCCTCTTCGATGGTGCCGACATAGGCGAAGGCCTGCTCGGGAAGGTCGTCGTGCTTGCCGTCCACGATCTCCTGGAATCCCTTGATGGTCTCGGCCAGCTTGACGTACTTCCCGGGGGTGCCGGTGAACGCCTCGGCCACGAAGAAGGGCTGGGAGAGGAACCGCTGGATCCGGCGCGCGCGGCCCACGATCATCTTGTCGTCCTCGGAAAGCTCGTCCATGCCGAGAATGGCGATGATGTCCTGGAGGTCTTTGTAGCGCTGGAGCGTTTGCTGCACCCGCTGGGCAACGTCGTAGTGGTCCTTGCCGACCACGCGCGGGTCCAGGATCCGGCTCGTGGAGTCGAGCGTATCCACGGCGGGGTAGATGCCCAGCTCCGCGATCTGCCGGGACAGCACCGTGGTGGCGTCGAGATGGGAGAACGCGGTGGCGGGGGCGGGATCGGTGAGGTCGTCGGCAGGCACATAGATGGCCTGCACCGAGGTGATCGACCCCTTCTTGGTCGAGGTGATGCGTTCCTGGAGGGCGCCCATCTCGGTGGACAGCGTGGGCTGGTAGCCGACCGCCGACGGCATGCGGCCCAGCAGCGCCGACACCTCGGAACCGGCCTGGGTGAACCGGAAGATGTTGTCGATGAACACGAGGACGTCCCGGCCCTCTTCATCGCGGAAGTACTCGGCTTGGGTGAGACCGGAGAGCCCAACACGCAGGCGCGCGCCGGGGGGCTCGTTCATCTGCCCGAACACCATCACCGTCTTGTCGATGACGCCGGACTCGGTCATCTCCAGATAGAGGTCGTTCCCCTCGCGGGTCCGCTCCCCCACTCCGCAGAACACCGAGTAGCCACCGTGCTCGGTGGCGATGTTGTGGATCAGCTCCTGAATGAGCACGGTCTTGCCCACCCCGGCGCCGCCGAACAGCCCCACCTTGCCGCCCTTGGCGTAGGGGGCGAGGAGATCCACGACCTTGATCCCCGTCTCGAAGATGGCGGTCGAGGTGGACTGCTCCTCCAGGCTCGGGGCCTCCCGGTGGATGGGGAGGATCTTCCTGGGGTCGGGGACTTCGCCCTTGCCGTCGATGGGACGACCCAGGAGGTTGAACACCCGGCCCAGACACTGCTCGCCCACGGGGACCGTGATGGGACCCCCGGTGTTGGTCACGTCCATTCCCCGGACGAGACCGTCGGTCGAGGACATGGCCACCGTGCGCACGACGTTGTCCCCCACGTGGGTGGCCACCTCGAGGGTGACATCGATGCCTCGGGCCGAATCGACCACCTTGAGGGCGTTGAGGATGTTGGGAAGGTGATCCGAGTGGAACTCGACGTCCACCGTGGGTCCGATGATCTGCTTCACCTTGCCGATATTGGTTCCGTTCGTGCTCATGCCTTGCTTTCTCCGTCGCCCCGGGGGGCGCGAGGTCTACTTGAGGGCTTCGGCGCCCCCGACGATCTCCGAGATCTCCTTGGTGATCGCGGCCTGGCGGGCGCGGTTCCGCTCCAGGGTGAGGCGATCGATCATCTCACGGGCGTTCTTGGAGGCCGACCCCATGGCCACCATCCGGGCCCCGTGCTCCGAGGCGCTCGCCTCGAGGAGGTACATCAACATCCGGTTCCCCACGTACCGCGGCAAGAGCGCCCCGAACAGGGTCGGGGCGTCGGGTTCGAAGATGTAGTTCGCCGCCTCCGCCTTCCCCACCGGGGGTTCGATGGGGAGGAAGGTGTCCAGGGTGATGGACCGCGACATGGCCGAGATGAACCGCGTGCCGAGGACCAGGATCTCGTCGACCCTGGCCGAAAGGTAGAACCCCATGATCTCGCGGCTGATGGTCCGGGCCTTCTCCAGATCCACCCGGTCGCCCATCTCGGCGTAGCTCTTGAGGATGGGAGTGGACCGGCGCTTGAAGTACTCGCCTGCCTTCCGGCCGATGGTGACCAGATGGGTCGTGCCCTCGTGACCCGCGGCCAGATAGCCCTCGGCGCGACGGATCACGGTGGTGTTGTAGGAACCGGCCAAGCCCTTGTCCGCGGTGATCACGACGAGAGCGCGGTTCACCACCGGCCGCTTCTCGAACAACGGGTGGTGGGTGTCGGCGGCGACCCCGGCCAGGTTCTCCAGCATCTCCTTGAGCTTGTGACCGTAGGGGCGAGCCGACTCCAGCCGCTCCTGGGCGCGCCGGAGCTTGGCCGCGGAGACCATCTCCATCGCCTTGGTGATCTGCTGGGTGTTCTGGACGCTTCGGATGCGCCGCTTGATGTCGCGTAGGCTCGCCATGGGTTCCTAGGACGCCTGGAACTGCCGCTTGAACGCGGCCAGCGCGTCCACGAGCTTCTTTTTGGTTTCGTCGGAGATGATCTTCTCCGATGCGATGGAATGCGGAACGTCCGGGTACTCCTTTTCCACGAAGTCGCGGAACTCGGATTCGAACCGCCGGATGTCCGCGACCGCGATCTCGTCGAGATGTCCCTGGGTCCCGGCGAAGAGGATCATCACCTGGTCTTCGAGGGTCCGGGGCTCGTACTGCCCCTGCTTGAGCGCCTCCACCATGCGATCCCCCCGGAGAAGGGTGGCCTGGGTGATCTTGTCGAGATCGGACCCGAACTGCGCGAAGGCGGCCAGCTCCCGGTACTGGGCAAGGTCGAGGCGCAGCGACCCGGCCACCGAGCGCATGGCCTTGGTCTGCGCGTTCCCGCCCACCCGGCTCACCGAGATGCCGACGTTGATGGCGGGGCGGACGCCCGAAAAGAACAGGTCGCTCTCCAGGAAGATCTGCCCGTCGGTGATCGAGATCACGTTGGTGGGGATGTAGGCGGACACGTCTCCGGCCTGGGTCTCGATGATGGGGAGCGCGGTCAGCGAACCGCCGCCGTTCTCGTCGGAGAGCTTGGCCGCGCGCTCCAGAAGCCGCGAATGCAGATAGAACACGTCGCCGGGATAGGCCTCGCGTCCGGGGGGGCGCCGGAGGAGCAGCGAGAGCTGCCGGTAGGCCACCGCGTGCTTGGAGAGGTCGTCGTAGATGACGAGGGCGTCCTTGCCCGAGTACATCAGCTCCTCGCCGATGGTGGCGCCCGCGTAGGGGGCGATGAACTGGAGGGGGGCGGGTTCGGAAGCGCCGGCCACCACCACCGTGGTGTACTCCATGGCCCCGTGCTCCTCGAGGGTGGCCACGACCTGGGCTACCGTGGACTCCTTCTGGCCCACCGCGACGTAGATGCAGTAGAGGGGTTTCCCGCCGCGCTTGTTGGTCTCGCGCTGGTTGATGATGGTGTCGATGGCGATGGCCGTCTTGCCGGTCTGGCGGTCGCCGATGATCAACTCGCGCTGGCCCCGGCCGATGGGGATCATCGA
>Ga0214472_10006513_pt1 | contig 12221 bp, 9 predicted proteins | sample RVTome_6_FD_207662 | JGI IMG/M metagenome (GOLD analysis project Ga0214472, IMG submission 207662) | Soil microbial communities from uranium-contaminated site in the Upper Colorado River Basin, Wyoming, United States - RVT140D175 | ecosystem: Environmental > Terrestrial > Soil > Contaminated >... | reverse complement strand
CAACCGCGCTTGGTGCCAAGGTCGCAGGCTCGGTTTCGGCAAAGACCGATATTCTCGTCGCTGGTCCTGGCGCGGGATCAAAGCTGGCGAAGGCCGAAGGCCTCGGCGTGCGCACGATGACGGAAGCGGAATGGCTCGCCCTGATCGGCGAAGTCTAATCCGGGTACGGATTACTTTCCGCCGGGAATGAGGCGCTGGATCAGCGTGCGGCGCTGCGACTCGCTGACGGCTTCGAGATCGACGCCCTCATTGGTCAGGAGCCGGTAGCTCATCTTGTACCAGTCACTTTCCGGATAGTTGTAGCCAAGCGTCGCGCCGGCCGCGAGTGCCTGATCCTTCAGGCCGAGCGTCAGGTAGGCTTCGACGAGGCGGTGCAGTGCTTCCGGCGTGTGGCTGGTCGTCTGATACCTGTCGACGACGGTGCGGAAGCGGTTGACTGCCGACAATGTCTGGTTCGAGCGCAGGTACCAGCGCCCGACGGTCATTTCCTTACCGGCGAGCTGGTCATTGACCATGTCGAGCTTGACGCTCGCATCCCGGGCATACTCGCTTTCCGGAAAGCGGCGGATGATGTCGTTGAGGGATTCGCGGGCAAGCTCGGTTGTCGCCTGGTCACGGCCGACATCGATGATCTGGTCGAAGTGGCAGAGCGCGATTAGGTAATAGGCATACTCGGCTTCCGAGCCGCCCGGGTGCAGGGCGAGGTAGCGTTCGGCAGCGGCGAGCGCGGTTGTGTAGTCCCGCGTCTTGTAGGAGGCGTAGGCCGACATCACCATCGATTTGCGCGCCCACTCGGAATACGGGTGCTGGCGCTCAACTTCTTCAAACAGGAGGATGGCATTCGCGTAGTCATGCGAGTCCAGCTCACCGGCGGCCTGATTGTAGAGCTGTTCCACCGGCCGCTCGACATAGGCGAGCTCGGTTTTGCGCGTCGAGGACTGGCAGGCGCCGAGCACCAGGGCGCAGGCGGCGATCGCGAGGGGAAGGGGGGTCAGTCTCGACATGGGACGCGGCCTGTCTTGTGCAGCTGGGATCGTATTGGCCTGCTTGCTTAGCCCGAATGCCGCCGCCTTTCCAAGGGCCGAATGGCAGGCTGCGGCTGGGATCGACTGGCAGCGGGCCGCGTCAAACGGCGGCGCGGACGCTTTCCATGGCCACCGGAGCGCCGGCTTCTTCCCAGCACCAGGCGGACGGCGTGGCCAGAAGGGTGCGCACCAGCTTGTTGTTGAGGCCGTGGCCGGGCTGGACGGCGTCATAGTCTCCGGCAATCGGCGCGCCGGCAAGCATCAGGTCACCTACCGCGTCCAGCATCTTGTGGCGGACAAATTCGTCCTCGCTGCGCAGGCCTTCGGGGTTCATGACGCCGTTTTCGTCGATGACCACGGCGTTCTCGAGCGATCCGCCGCGGGCGAGGCCCATCGAGCGGAGCATTTCGACATCCCGGGCGAAGCCGTAGGTGCGGGCAAAGGCGAGGTCGCGGGCAAACATGCCTGGCGCGAGACGCATGGCCATCTGTTGGACGCCGATATGCTGGTCGTCATATTCGATGCGGGCACGCAGGGTCAGCACGTCGCTGTTCGAGGGCGAAAGGGTTGCATGCTTCGGGCCTTCCCGCACTTCGATCTTCTCGAGGATGCGGATGCGGCGGCGCGCCGCGCCCTGAGCTTTCTGACCGGCCAGCATCAAGAGTTCATAGAACACGGAAGACGAGCCATCCATGATCGGGACTTCAGGGCCGTCGATCTCGATCCGCAGGTTGTCGATGCCGACGCCGGCAATCGCGGCGAGCAGGTGCTCGACCACTGCAACCGTGACGCCGTGCTCGTTGGCGAGGGTGGTGCCGAGCTGGGTATCGGAAACCGATTCGGCGTGCGCCAGAATCTCGCCCGAGCCTGCCGGTACATCGACGCGGACAAAGTGGACGCCGGAATTCGCGGGGGCCGGCAGCAGCGTCAGACGCGCGCGCGCGCCGGAGTGCACGCCGACACCGGCGCAGCTCACCTTGCGCGCAATCGTTGTCTGCCGTTCGCTTGCCATCTGTCTTTCGGCCCTTAGCCCGGTACGCAAAACCATGGAGCCTAGATGGCCTGCCCGCCCCGCGCACTCAAAACACGGGATGTTTCGCCTTATTACAGATTGCGGCCTGGAATCAGGCCAGCGATTTGATTCTAAAGGTAATTAATCTGTAGGAAACATGTCGCCCGAAGGCCACACTGCGGCTCAATGATTGGCAGAACGCCGCAGGAAGGCGGGGATTTCCAGATCCGCGTCGTCAAACGCTGCCGGTTCCGGATGGTCGTCCGGCGAAGAGATGATGGGCGGAACGGTTGGCGCGCCGCGCGGCGAGGGGTCGGAATCGTTCTGGCTTTGCGGCGCCGGGCGGCGCCAGCCGAAGAGATTCGAGAAGCCGGAGGCGGCCGGGGCGCCGTCGCGCCCGGTCCGGTCCGGGGCCGGTGTGTCGGTGCGCTCTGAAAAGACGGCCGCAGCCGGCACGGGTGACGCGCGCGGCGGCGTCACGATCCGCGGGCGGTCGGTGTCGTCTTCATCATGGGCGTGAGCTTCGCCGGCCGGGACTGCACCGGTGGCTTCAAGCATCTCGTTTTCGAACTCAGCCTCATCGGCCACGACCTCTTCCGGCAGGATGGCATCGGCGGCGAGCACGGCTTCGATGGCGGGCGGCGTGATCGGCTGGGCGGCGGGCAGGCGGCGCGAGGCGGCGTCGAGACCGGCGGCGACGATGGATACGCGGATGCGGCCTTCGAGGCCTGCGTCAAAGGCAGAGCCGAGGATGATGTTGGCGTTGGGGTCGACTTCGCGGCGGATTTCGTTGGCGGCCTCGTCGAGTTCGAACAGGGTCATGTCATAGCCGCCGGTGATGTTCACCAGTACGCCCTTGGCGCCTTTGATGGTGATGTCGTCCAGCAGGGGATTGTCGATCGCGCGCTTGGCAGCTTCCAGGGCCCGGGCTTCGCCGGAGGCTTCGCCCATGCCCATCAGGGCGGTACCCATGCCGCGCATGATGGCGCTGACGTCGGCAAAATCGAGGTTGATCAGGCCCGGCATAACGATCAGGTCGGTGATGCCGCGCACGCCGGAATAAAGCACATCGTCGGCCATGCGGAACGCGTCGGCGAAGGTCGTCTTGTCGTTGGCGATGCGGAACAGGTTCTGGTTCGGCACGACGATCATCGTGTCGACATGGCTGCGGATCCTGGCGAGACCTTCTTCGGCGAGCCGCATCCGGTGGGCGCCTTCGAAGCCGAACGGCTTGGTGATGACGGCGATGGTCAGGATGCCCATCTCCTGCGCCGCGCGGGCGATGATCGGGGCTGCGCCGGTGCCGGTGCCGCCGCCCATGCCGGCGGCGATGAACACCATGTGCGAGCCTTCAAGGCGGGCGCGGATATCGTCGATCGATTCCTCGGCGGCCCTGGCGCCGATTTCCGGGCGCGCGCCGGCGCCGAGACCGGAGGTCGTGTTCAGGCCGAGCTGCAGATGGTTTTCGGCGCGCGAGCGCGACAGGGCCTGCGCGTCGGTGTTCGCCACGATGAACTCGACGCCCTGGAGGTTCGCCTCGATCATGTTGTTGACGGCGTTGCCGCCGGCACCGCCCACGCCAAACACGAGGATCCGCGGCTTAAGTTCCTGGGTCATGGCGCGCCTCAATCTAACTCTGCGTCGGCCGGGGCTGGCTGAGCCGGGAGAATGCCCCCCTCGCCGCTAAAAAACGCTTAAGTGCCTGCACCTGGCGTCAGAAATTTTCCTTCAGCCAGTACAATACCTTGTTCGTCCATCCCACGCCGCCGCCGGCCTCTGTTTCCAATGACGACGCGCCAGCCCGCGCGGCGTCGGCAAACCCCAACTCCGGATAGAGTAGCAAACCGGAAGCCGTTGAAAAAGCTGGTGTTGCCAGCTGCTCCCCTAAAGATTCGGCAAGCACCGGGCGGCCCAGACGGATGGGCGAGCCGAAGATGCGCCCGGCGACTTCGCGTATGCCGGGAAGCTGACTCGCGCCTCCGGTGAGCACCACGCGCTGGGGGAGGACCGATTTGACATCGCTGCGCTGGAGAAGGTCCCGCGCCATTTCGAAGATTTCCTCGATACGCGGCGCAATGATCCGAGCGAGTTCCGCTCGCTCCAGGCGCGAGGCGTGCAGGCGGCCATCATCGCCGAGGCGCGGCGCTTCGATACGTTCGGCGAGACCGGGGCCTTCGAGGTCGGCAGTGCCATAGACGTTCTTGAGGCGCTCGGCAGCAGCAAAGGTCGTGCCGATGCCTTGCGCGATGTCGGCGGTGACATGCGATCCACCGGCGGGCACGAGACCAAGCCAGGCGGGCGAGCCGTGCAGGTAGACCGAAACGGCCGTGACGCCGGAGCCGAGATCGATGCAGACCGCGCCATTCTCGATCTCGTCCTCGATGAGGGTGCCGGCGCCGCTGGCGATGGCGGAAGGGACGAGCTGGCGCACGCCGAGGTGTGCGCGGCCGACACACTCGACAAGGTTTTTCACGATCGCCTTGGGGGCCGAAACGATCGACATCTTCACGCTGAGCGACCCGGCGAACATGCCAACGGGCTGGCGCACCCGGCCGGCGGCCGTGTCGATCGTGTAGACGACAGGCCAGGCAGAGAGGACTTCCTCGTGCCGGTTGCTCTGAGATTGGGCGGCGCGCGACAGTGCCATCGCGTGCAGCCGGCGCACATCCTTGGCGGTGATCACGCGCTCGCCGATGTCGAGACTGGCCGAGACCATGCGTGAGGAAAGCTTCGGTCCGGTAATTCCGAGGATGACTTCGCTGATCGGTTCGCCGGCTTCGCGCTCGGCGTCTTCCACCGCGAGGCGGATGGAGCGCTCGAGGCCTTCCATGTCGGAGATCGTGCCGCCGGAAAAGCCGCGCGTCTGCTGGCGTCCGCCGCCGAGGATCGTCATCCGGCGCGAATTGTCCGCATCCGGACGGGCGATGAGGCAGGTCGTCTTCGAACAGCCGATATCCAGCGCGGCGACCGTGCCGCTCGGGCGGGCGTTGAGACGGGCGAGTCGCTTGGAGGACAGTTCGGACATCAGGTTCTCTCGGCGGCCTCGCGGACGGCTTCGGGCTTGGTTTCAGCTTCGGGCATCTCGGCGAGGCGGAGGTAGACGCGGCCGCGGCTGCGCAGGTCGATCATCTCGAGCGGGCGCTGGGTGAGGGCGGTGCGCACCTGCAGCTTGGCGAGACGTTCAATGGCGGGCTCAAGGCCGGTGTCTTCCGGCAGACGGACTGTGACGCCGTTGATGAAGCGCATGTCCCAGCGCCGCGCGCCGATGCGGGTGGCGACGGCGACACGGCCGTTGATATCGGGGGAGGCGGCGAGGGCGGCGGCAAGCTGCGGCGCCGCTTCCGGCGCGCCCTGGCCGGCAAGGCGCAGCAGGCCCGGATGATCTTCGGCGCGGGAGCCCGGGAGCAGGCGGCCGAGACCGTCGACAACCTGCCACTGGCGTCCATCATGCCAGAGGGCGACCGGATCGGCGGCATCCGCGAGGATCACGATCTGGCCGGGCCAGAGGCGGTGCACGCGCACGTTCAGCACCTTGTTGGTGGCCTCGACGCGGCGCTGGATCAGGTGCGGGTCGGCGCGGAACATGTTCTCGCCGGGCTCGATCATGGCCGCGGCGCGGATTTCATCGGCCAAGGCCGGATTGTTCTCGAGGCCGAGGACGGAGACGTCCTTCACATCGACGCCGACAAGACGCGAGGTATCGTCCACGAAGCCGCCGAAACGGGCACCGATCTGCGACATCGATCCGCCCATCCAGGCGGCCGTTGCCACGAGGATGGCGACCAGCATCACGATGCCGAAGATGATCGAGGAGACGCGGACTTCCTCGCCCGTCTGCTCGTCGATGATGGTCGCCGGGCGGCGGCGGCCGGAGGGAACCGTCTGGTTGCGCGCTATCTTTGGCATGAGGCGTCCTCGATCATCCAGGCGACGAGTTGCGTGAAACTCATGCCCACATGCGCAGCCTGCTCGGGCACGAGCGAGGTCGGCGTCATGCCGGGCTGGGTGTTGGTTTCAAGGATCACGAGCCGGTCCTTCTTTTCGTCGTATCGGAAGTCCGAGCGCGTCGCCCCGCGGCAGCCAAGCGCCAGATGAGCCGTGAGCGATGCCTCCATCGCTGCCTTGGTCACATGCGCCGGCAGATCTGCGGGGATCACATGCTGCGATCCACCTTCCGCGTATTTCGCATCGAAATCGTAATAGTCCCTTAAGGTCGTGATCTCAGTCACGGCGAGGGCGCGGTCGCCGAGCACGGCGACGGTCAGTTCGCGGCCGGGAATGTACTCTTCCGCCATCAGGTAGTCGCCGTAGCGCCAGCCGGCGCCGGTCAGTTCCTGCGGTGGGCTGTTGGTGCCTTCGCGCACGATCAGCACGCCGAAGCTGGAGCCTTCGTTGACTGGCTTGATCACATAGGGCGGCTTCAGCGCATGCGCGGCGGCGGCTTCAGCGCGGGTGACGCGTTTGTCTTCGGCCACATCGAGACCGGCCTGGCTGTAGACTGCCTTGGACTTCAATTTGTCCATGGCGAGCGCCGAGGCGAGCACGCCGGAATGGGAATAGGGAAGGCCCATGATCTCGAGCAGGCCCTGCACACAGCCGTCCTCGCCCCAGGGACCGTGCAGGCCGTTCAGCACGGCGTCGGGCCTTGCTTCGGCGAGTTGGCGGGCGAGTTGGCGGGTTGCGTCAATTTCGATGACATCATAGCCGGCCTGCCGCGCGGCTTCGGCCATCTGGCGCCCGGAGGACAGGGACACTGGCCGTTCGGACGACCATCCGCCATAAATCACCGCCACCCGTTTCATGCTATCTCCTTGTGCAAGGCGTCCCGCGCGCTTCTTCCGTGATGGAACGCTGCGATGAACACGAGCTTAAAGGGGACAGCGAGGCGGCTGTCTGGCGGAAATCCGGCGGATTACAAAAAAATCATGCGGGGCTTCCAAAAAGGGATTGACTACAGGCATAGTCATTATTGATAAGCAGCAAATCAATAACGAAAAACGGCAAAAACCTTGGGGACTCGCGAAGAGCCAGGTTGTGTGCCCCCGGGGAGGAAATATCCGCATGCCACTTCCAAAGCATCTGCTGTCGAGCGCCGCAGTCCTGATCCTTTCGGGGCAGGTTAGCGTGCTGGCGCAGACGGCTGTGCCTGAGCCGGTCAGCGAGACGAGCCGTACCGTTTACACACCGGCCGACTTTGCCCAGTTCGGACCCCAGAACGCCCTCGACATGGTGCGCCGCGTCCCGGGGTTCGCGGTCCAGACCGATGATACCGGCACGCGCGGCTTTGGGCAGGCGCGCGGCAATGTGCTGATCGACGGCCAACGTGTCTCGGCGAAGTCCAACGGCGCCGAGGCGGCGCTTGGCCGGATTGCGGCCGCGCGGGTGGTGCGGATCGAAGTGCTCGACGGCAACCAGCTCGACATTCCGGGCATGACCGGGAAAGTCGTCAATGTCGTCACCGACGGCAAGGGCACGGTCGACGGAAGCTGGCGCTGGAAGACCCGGATCCGGGAAAACCTGCCGCCCTCCTTTGACGAGGTGAACCTCACACTTTCGGGCGCGGACGGCGCGCTGAGCTGGACCTTCGAGGCGGGCAGCGAGCCGGGCCGCGGCGCCGATGCAGGCTGGCGCGAGATCTTCGATGGCACCGGCACGCTGATCGAGCGGCGCGACGAAGACCTGACCAATATCGAGGACAATGTGAACCTCGCCGGCTCGCTAGCCTGGAAACCGCCGAGCGGTTTGGTCGCAAACCTCAATGGCAGCGCCGAAATCTCGGAGTTCGACCAGAAGCAGATTTCGAAGACGTTCCCGGCCGGCGGCCTCGAAGGGCGCCGCCTGTTTCAGGCCTCGGAGGATGAATGGAATGCCGAACTGGGCGGCGATGTGGAATTCGATCTCGGCCCGGGACGACTGAAATTCATCGGCCTCGGCCGCTACGAACACAGCCCGTTCATTGACAAGTTTTTTCAGTCCAATGTTGATGGCTCGGGCCAGTTCCAGCAGCGTTTCCACCAGACGGTCGATGAGGGCGAACAGATCCTGCGCAGCGAGTATGCGCTGTCGACCGGGAAGGGGGTCGACTGGCAGGTCTCGCTCGAAGGCGCCTTCAACTTCCTTGAGGCAGAAACGAGCCTGCTGCAGGCCGCCGGTGGCGGTCCGCTCACGGAGGTTCCGCTCGACTTGTCGAACTCGCGTGTCGAGGAACGCCGCGCAGAGCTGATCTTCACGCATGGCCGCCAGCTGACGCCGAAGCTCAGTTTTCAGGCGTCCGCGGGCGCTGAATATTCTGAACTCTCCCAGACCGGCGACGCCGAGAACAAGCGGACGTTCACCCGGCCGAAAGGGCAGGCGAGCCTGTCCTGGCAACAGAGCGACACGCTGAAGCTCGTGACCAAGGTCGAGCGCCGGGTCGGGCAGCTCGATTTCTTTGACTTCATTTCGTCCGTGAACCTCGATGCGGAGAATGCTGTCGACGGGAACCCGGAGATCGTGCCGAACCAGTCCTGGCGCCTGAACCTTGAGGCCCAGAAAGACTTCAAGGAATGGGGCGCTTCGACCGTAAGGCTGATCTTCGTGGAACTGGAAGACGTGGTCGACCAGGTGCCGATCGGGATGGGCGCGGGCCCCGGAAACATCGATCGCGGCAGTCTGTTCGGCGTCGAGACGGACTCGACCCTCAAACTGTCGAAGATCGGCTTCGAGGGGGCTGAACTGACCTTCAACGGGCGCTATTATGATACGGAAGTGGACGACCCTGTCACCGGGGTGAGCCGTTCGATCAACTCGCACCTGATCTGGAATTGGAACCTGGAACTGCGCCAGGATGTTCCGGGGACGGACTGGGCCTGGGGCGCCGAGATCGAAGGCTTCAAGTCGGAGCCTGATTACCAGATCAACCAGATCGCGCTGGGCGGAAACGAGCCGGCTTTCGCACTCGCCTATCTGCAGAACAAGGATGTCGCCGGCATGACCGCCACGCTCGCGGTCGGCAATCTGTTCAACCAGCGCGATACGTTCTGGCGCGAAGTCTATGCGCCTGACCGCAACGGCGCACTGATCCGTTCGGAGAGCTATGCCCGGGCGTTCGGGCCGATCGTGACCTTCGAGTTGAAGGGCAAGTTCTAGACAGTCCGCATCCGCCCGATCCGGCGCACTTCCCAGCCCAGGCTGATGCCGGAATGGTCGAGCACGCGGGCACGGACGAGTTCGCCGAGCGCTTCGAGGTCGGCGGCGGTGGCGGCGCCCGTGTTGATCAGGAAGTTGCAGTGCATCGGTGAGACTTGCGCGCCGCCAACCTTGAGGCCGCGGCACCCGGCGGCGTCGATCAGTTTCCAGGCCGAGCGCTGGTCCGGCGTGCCTGGCGGGTCAGGATTGGCGAACGTCGAACCCGATGTCTTCTCGCGGATCGGCTGGGTCTCGGCGCGCCGGGCCTGCAGCGTCTCGATCTCGGTCGCGATCCTTGCCGGATCGCCTGTGCTGGTCCCATTCAGGACAAGCCGTGTGACGATGAAATCGCCGGGCAAGTCGGTGTGCCGGTAGCTGAAATGCACGGGCGTGTGGCCGTCGCCATAAACACGGCGCTCGCCGCGGCGCGTGACGCCTTCAAGGCGCACGATCACGTCCCGCAATTCGCGGCCATAACAGCCTGCATTGGTGCGGGTGGCGCCGCCGAGCGAACCCGGGATGCCGGAGAGGAATTCGAGGCCGGTGATGCCCTGCCGGGCGGCGGCCTTGGCAACGGCAAGATCGAGCGCGCCGGCGCCGGCGGTCAGTTCATGCTCGCCGGTCTTGATCACTTCACCCCAGACGCGGCCCATCAGGCGGACGACCACGCCTTCGATACCGCCATCGCGGACGATCAGGTTTGAACCAACACCCAGCACGGTGACCGCAATGGCCGGGTCCAGCGCGGCGAGGAAGCTTGCCAGGTCTGCTTCATCTTCCGGCAGGAACAGCGCATCGGCTGGTCCGCCGACACGGAACCAGGTGTAGGGCGCCAGCGGCGCATTCTCGATCAGTTTGCCGCGCACGGGCGGAAGGGGGGCCTGGATCATGACGACGAGCGGGTCGCCCGGCTGGCCCGGCCTGTCAAGCGCAAGCGGCTAGATCAAAGTGCTGATTCTTCGAATCATCAGTTTGATCCAGGCTTCTTGCTGGTCACGGCGTGTTCCCGAAAACCGGGTCCACTTTTCGGCACACCGCTTTAGTTGCTACCAGCGCCGATCCGGTCCGCAGGCGGGCCGCCGCCGGGCGGGCGCCGGTCGCCGCGCTCAGGTTTGGGATCCGGGGCTGAAAGTTTCGCCAGTTCGATGGTTCCGGAATCGTCCTGGTAGTTTTGGGCGAGCTGCGTGATGACCGCTTCGAACTCTTCAAACGTTACCACGCGGTCGAGGTTCGGATCGAACCGGACGGGGTTGGCCAGCGTATCGTCGCGCGTCGGCAGGTCGTCGGCCCAGTCCTGCTGCTCCAAGGCCACCAGCTGGCCGTCCTCATTGGCATCCGCCAGCAGGAAGGCGGCGCGGGTGCCTTCGGCAAGTTCAATCGAGGAAATCCGGCCGTCGCCATTGGCATCGAAACTGGCGAACAGGCCGCCGCCGGGTACGAGACGGCCAAGCTTGCGCTGGGCAGGGCCGGTATCCGGTTTCACAAGTCCCTGGCCGGGCAGGCGCACCAGGTCGTCGCCGTCGCCTTCGGCCTGGGCGGAGACGGGCAGGGCCACGATCAGGGCCGAGGCAAGCAGCAGGGGAAGCAGTGAGCGGCGCATGGATCGGTGACTCCTCAGGCGGGCGGATGGTTACCCTAGGCGGGTGTGTTGTTTTTGCAACAGGCGGTTACAGCGCCAAGGCGCCCTTCGATACAGCCTCGCAGGCCCGGAATTAACCGCGCCTTAACGCTCGCAGGGCCAATCGTTAACCAGTATAAACTTGTCCGAGTCGCGCCCCGGCTGGCGCGTCAGCTCCGGCTTGGAAAGGCGGCTCTCGCGATGAACGCAGAACAAGTGCCCATCATCATGGCAGTCGGCACAGCGATGCTGGCCCTCGGCGCGCTGCTCTGGGCCCTGCGCGTTTCGGACGGCGCGCGCGGCGCCGCCAAGCGCTACCGCGATCTCGCCGGGGAACGCGAAACCGAGAACGCAGCGCTGAAATCTGTTCTGGGCGCCCATCCGGGTGTCATCCTGGTCTGGCAAGGCGATGCACTGGAAGTTGAAGGTGACGAGATCACACCGCCGGATGTGTTTGGCTCATCGGTGGCGCTGGCGGGGCTCTTGAGTTTCACGGATGCTGCCATTTCCGAGAACCCGACCGTACGTATCGTCGAAGGCATTGCCGACCTCGAAGCGCGCGACTCGGCCGGGCAGGATACGACCCTGCGCATCCGCCTGCGGGAGCTGCGCGATCAGGGCCACCCCTTTTCGCTGACCATCATCGGACCCTCGGGACGCTTCCTCGAAGCAGACGGCCGTACGGCCGGCGCGCGCGCGGTCGTCTGGGTCACCGACTCGACCATCAAGGGGCTTGAGGAAAGCTCCGCCCGCGGAAAGTTCGAGGAAGCCCGCCAGGTGATTGCCCGCGATCCGACGGCTTTCCTCGACATGCTGCGCAAGGCGCCGTTCCCGGCCTGGCGCGTCTCCGGCATGGGCCGGCTGCAATGGGCGAACCCGGCCTATCTCGCCGCGGTCGATTCCTCGAGCCTTGACCGGCTACTTGAAGAGCAGACGATGCTCGACCAGGCAGTTGCCGAGCAGGCCCGCAAGACGATCTCGGACGGTATCGAGCATGACGAGACACGCCATATCGTGGTCAAGGGCGATCGCCGCTCGATGCGTGTGCTGACATTCCCGCTGTCCGGCGGGGCGGGGGCGATGGCCTTTGACGTCACACTGCAGGAGAATGCGCGCGAGGAACTGAACCGCCACGTCCGCGCCCATGACGAGACGCTGAACCATGTCGCCGATGCCGTCGCGATCTTCAGCTCAGACCGCAGGCTCACCTTCTACAACAAGGCATTCCGCGACATGTGGGACCTTGAAGAGGCCTTCCTCCTCGACCGGCCAAACCATGGCCAGCTGCTCGACCGGCTGCGCGAGCGCCGCAAGCTTCCCGGCCGGCCGAACTATGCCGAATGGCGCGCCGAGGAGATTTCCTACTATCTCGATCTCGACGGCGTGAAGGAAGACAAGT
>Ga0214472_10006511_pt1 | contig 12224 bp, 9 predicted proteins | sample RVTome_6_FD_207662 | JGI IMG/M metagenome (GOLD analysis project Ga0214472, IMG submission 207662) | Soil microbial communities from uranium-contaminated site in the Upper Colorado River Basin, Wyoming, United States - RVT140D175 | ecosystem: Environmental > Terrestrial > Soil > Contaminated >... | reverse complement strand
GAAGTGGCTGAATCGACGCAGCCAGCGCAGGAGTTACAATTGGACTGGCTTTAACGCGGTGCTACGGCATTTGCGAGTGGAACGGCCCCGTATTGTTGGGCGACCTAGGGTGAGGCTGGCGACTTTAATGGCTTAGGGCTGGATTGCGGAAGCGAGTATTTCTGAAGAGCCCGGTGCGGGAAAACTGCACGCCGGGTTCTGTGCGGGGGCCGCTGGGCAACTGGCGGTCCTACCGCGATGGTCTTGCCCAAGAGCCCTTCAGTAAAGGCGCTTGCTATTACTCACTCCAGCACGAGAAACCGGCGCGCCTGGATTTTTATCGAGCCCGGGTTGTCGACGGTTTGGGCGATGTGATCCATGAGCGCCTGTTTGCCGTGGAAATTTCCAACGATGGCGCGCCGCGACTACAAGAGCCGGGGGTCGTCGGCAATTTTACTCCTGCAAAACCGCCCAACGAGCTTCCGACCCTCGCTACTGCACCCGAGGCGACGGAATGGTTGAATGAGCATGCTTTCACCCCTTTTCTAGATGAGGTCCGCGAAGAGCGCGTCTCCGAAATCAATCGGATCGCCGACCACATCAATCTATCCCTGACGGAGCTTTTACAAAAGGTCGATGAAGAAATCGGCAAGGCCGCCGCCGAAGTGGAGAAGAAGGTCACGGGAGCCGAAGGTCGGTTGGCCCAGGCGGAAAACCGCCACGCTGAACTGATGGGGCGAAGAGAAAAAAGGCGGCAAGAGCTGGACCAGCAAAGAGCGCTTACACTTCAATCCGTAGAGCGGATGACGAGTATCTTGGTCCTTCCCCATCCCGAGAGATCTCAACCTGAGGTCCGCAGGCTTCAGCCCGACCCCGAAGTCGAAGTCACGGCGATGCAGATCGTCATGGAACACGAACAGAGCCGGGGCCGCCAAGTCTACGACGTTCACGAAAAAAATCTCGGCTACGACATTACCAGCCTCGATTTAAACTCCGGCGAGCTTCGTCTCATCGAAGTCAAAGGCATCGGCGCCGCAACCGGCACTGTGCTGCTCACTCCCAACGAACGCCGTGTCGCCGAAGACCGCCGCGACTGTTACTGGCTTTACGTTGTTACGGGCTGTAAGTCACAACCCAATCTTCAAGAGCCGATCAAAAACCCCGCGCGCTTCCCGTGGCACGAAGTAAAGAAGGTGGATCATTATTATCTTTCCGTGGATGCTCTGACTCAGCCGATGCAGGTGCGGGAACAGACCGAGGCTTACAAAAGGCCAGGAATTGACGGATAATGATTTTATCCACGTAAGGGTGGTGGAGCGAAGGCGTTGGTTGACATAGACAAACAGGTTGCCTTTTGGCGTGAGGGGTCGCAAGAAGATATGGAGGTAGCCCGGGAGTTGATTACTCACGGGAGGACGCGCCACGGTTTATTTTTCGCTCACCTTTCCCTTGAAAAGGCATTGAAGGCTCATATCTGCCGCCAAACCCGCGAGTTGGCTCCACGTGTCCATAATATCGTCCGTTTGGTAGAACTGGCAGCGCTCAAGCCTGATCAAAAGCAAATGGATATCCTAGCTGAAATGAACGCTTTCAATGTCGAAGGCCGCTATCCTGAGACGCTGGGGTTGCCCCCCACGCCGGCGGAAGCGCAGAGCTATCTTTCACGCGCAGATGAGGTTTTCCAATGGTTGATCCAACAATTGTAACGGCGGTTCGAAGTTATCTCAGGACCTTGCGCGCTCATGGAGTCGATGTGAGGTTTGGAATTGTTTTCGGGTCATGGGCTCATGGCAAGGCCAATGTTTGGAGCGATATTGACCTGGTTGTCGTTTCCTCTCGCTTTGATCACCTGCGCAACCGCCAGGACGTCGATATGCTCTGGCGCTTAGCCGCTAGGTGCGATAGCCGCATCGAGCCGGTTCCCTGCGGTGAGCGGCAATGGGCGGAGGACGATAGCAGCGCGATTATTGAGATTGCTCGCCGCGGCGGAGAGCGGATCGACCTTTCCGAGGAACTTCAAGCGCCGCAGGAGAAAATTCAATAGATCAAGTCGCAATTTATTGCCTGGCTTTCGAAGCGGAAGTTTGAAAACTTGAGGTCGCAATTTGCGACCTCAAGTTGGGGAGGGCGACGATACCGCCCTCATGCCTTCACTGAGCAGGGCGTGGCATGCTTTCAATCGTCCTGCGTAGCAAGCGCTCCGTGCATGTCAATATCGAAATCATGCGGGCCTTTGTCCGGCTGGTTTCCAATCCGATGAACGACTTGAACGGAGCGTAGCGCTTGAACGATTGGAACGACTGGAACGGAATTCGGTATGTCGAGACGAAATACGACGCCCAGTTTAAGGTTGTCTTCGACGCGATCCGGGAACTCATGACGCCTCCGACGCCGAAGCGCAGGCGCATCGGTTTTTTGGTCAGCGAGACCGCCACGAAATATGGGCATTGAAAAATCATCAGCAAACGAGCGCCGTGTCGCCGAAGATCTCCGCCGCGTCGGAGCCGAGATCAAGAAGCAGGCGGGCAAGGAACTCGCTGAGCTGTATCCGAAGGACCCGGACGGCGCGGCGCCAATCGCCTACCTCTAGGCGCGCACTGTGCGTTGCGAATCGCCACTGAGATAGACCGCTTTGAACCCGGCCTCCTCGGCGAGCCACGCCATGATCGGACTCAGCGCCACCGGCGCGACGATGAGATCGTTCCCCCGCATCAGCTCGCTGAACTTTTGCACGTTACGCTCCTTAACTTGATTGCTGCGAGGCTCGTACACTTCTATTTGCAATTGAAAATCAGCTCTTCCATACCCCGAGGCGGAGGATATGTCCAACCCTGTGTGAAAGTATCAATTCTCCCTTGACGCCCGTCCTCAATTTGCCCTATTTTCTGGATTAGCCTGAAGCGCAGTAAGGGAACGTTCAGTCGCCTTGGGATTTTAGGCGTGAAGCAAAAGATCTCGGATTGTAGAAACAAAGATTGTAATGATTGTGATTCTGCTGAAAAACTCTCGTTCACCCTTCAACACGGCTCAGGGCGAACGGGGATTGATTGATAACGTTAGGAATTTTCCGTTCATGCTGAGCTTGTCGAAGCATTCCAAGGGGTTTTTCAGCGGAATCGATTGTTATGTCAGACCCCCAAAATCAACCTAGTGTGGATCAGTGGCAACTCCTCCGTCATGCTAGGGTGGTTCGTCACCAATCGCTTCATTGAGGTCATTGTCTCCTACCACCCCTGCCGCAGGGCCGACCGCTTGGCGTTATCGGAGAGCACTCGCTCGCAGCTTTCCCAATTGATTTTTTCGATGCGTTCGTATTTGATATCGAAGGGATGTTTCTTCGGGACCGATTCTATTATTTTCCTCGCTTCTTCCACTTCACCGAGAGCGACATCGATCCAGACATCTTCCAAAACGTCGGGGACCTGGCCGAAAAGCGTGTAGATACCATGAAGTCGTGTCGAAAGAAGATGATGGACTCGGTCTTCGACGGAGTCGAGATAGCGCATGTTGTAGACATAGACTGTATCGTTTAGCTGTCCAATGCGCTGAATGCGGCCTTTCCGTTGTTCCAGACGGGTAGGATTCCAGGGTAGATCGAGGTTAATGAGCGTGCCGAGTCGTTGAAGGTTAAGTCCTTCCGACGCGGCGTCGGTGCCGATCAGCACCCGAATATCGCTGCTACGCACCAGTTGTTTGATATCCTCGCGGCTGACTCCTGAGAACCGTCCTTCGCGCCAGATCCCCGACTTGCCGCTTCCCGCATACACTGCGATCGGTTCACCGGACAAGTCGTTCATTAACTGTTCCGCGAGCCATCGAACGGAATCGTAATATTGGCTAAAGATGATGCAGCCCTTCTGCAACCATCCATGGTTTCTGAGACGTTCCAAAACTACGGCATACTTTGGGTCGCGCTCTTGATTGGCAGCCAGCGCTTTGGCGAATCGATCCAAGAGGTCGCGCTCTTCACTGGTCAGCGTGCGCGACATTTCTTGGGTAGAGTCGCCTTCCCGCTCTTCGTCGTCATCTTCAGCCTCCGTCGCCACCATGTCGATGTTCTGCCAGGAGCCTAGCATTTTCTCTGCGGTTTTTTGGCCAGCGGCGATACTGCTACCAACGCGCCTCAGAAGAAGCGTTTTAAGAAATCCAGATCCCTTTAACCGGCCCCCTAGCTTTTGGCAGAACTCTTCCGCAAGTGTATACGCTTCGCGAAGGTACAAGGGCAGTCTAATTGCGTCTTCGTCGCTCTCTCCAAACAACTCGACCTTGATCGGTTTCAAGTAAGGCTCACCTGTCTCTGCATCAATAGTTTCTTCTAGGTACTTCCGGCTACGACGCACAATATGGCGTATAAACGGATTGTGCTGATCTAGAAATCGCGGGAACATTTGCCGCACGCGTTGTTTGTCAGGGGATTTCAAACGATCCCAGTCACTGCCGGTAGCGGAGACTTGATTGTCTGGCATTCCAAGCGACCTCCGCAATACCTCGAAATCGCGATGCTCGTCTCGTGGCGGCAATGGCGTGCGGACCCACTGCCATTTTTCGATATCATCGGCAGGCGGTTGGCCCTCTCCCATCACCAATGGCAGTGCGACTTCCGGCCGCCGCCAAGGGCTCCAACCACCGCCTAATACGGCTTCGCTGCCGCGAGCCAAAGCATCGAGGAGATCCCAGGCTTCCACAGGCCGCAATTGCACGGGAGTTGCCGTCGCAAGCAGCATGCTCTTTGTGCATGTAGACAGATGATAAAGAAACGCCAGCAGGTTGTTTGCGTCTGGCTTTTCGGCGTCGCGATCTTCGCCCAAGTTCTTGCGCCTTGCGTTATGCGCTTCGTCCACGATGATGCATTCGAATTCGAGCGTCTTGAGAAGGTCCGCGTCGGGACACCCGAAAACCGCTCTCGAGGTCGGTACAATGCCGACCCGTCGCGGACAGTTCTTGATGCCTTCAGGTCCATTCGTTGGATGTTCTACTTCATTCTCATCGACCCACTGTTTGCCGGTCCAAACTGCCGACGGCATGTCCAACAGCTCTTGAAGCTCGTCTTGCCACTGCCAAACGAGAGTCTTGGGGCATAGCACGAGAACCGGCTTGTTACTGCTCAATGCCATCAATTCAGCGGCCATCGCAAGCTGAATGGTTTTTCCTAGCCCAACTTGATCTGCCAACACAAAGCGCGCGCCTCCAGGCGTATGCAGATGGGCGTCGAAAGCGAGCTTCGCAAAATATTTCTGATGCTCCCACAGCCCCACTTGTTTCCGGTATACCGGCGCCTCGACGAAAACCGACGCGGGTTTAGGATCTTCCTGCCCTTGCTTTGCTTCATCAATCCACTCTTTGACTTGCGAGATAACGGTACGTCGGCTGAGACGTTGGATGTCTTCGACGATAAAATCTGCGAGCGGAACCGCCGCGTGATGCGTCCAGAGCGCGTCGAATTCCTCCTGCACCCACTGGACAGCCTCGGGTGATGGGTCCTCCCACAATAATTCATAATTCAATGTCCAGGCAGACTTCGATTCATTTACGCTTCCCAGAAAGGACGTCTTACTGCCATCGGCGAGGGTGATAACTCCCGCCTTGCCATGAATCAGGCCAAAATGTTGATCGGGAAGAACTTTTACTTGGAGCTTTCCACTCGTAAGAAATTGGTGGAGCCGGGACAGACGAGTTTTCGCCGTTTGCCCGACACTATCTACGATCGCCTCCGGTTTAAAGCCGCACCATTCTTGGCGCAACGCGGCTGCTGCAGCCTGCGCCGTTGAAACATCTTGTGGTTTAAGGCCGGAATTACAGACGATACGAATCTGTCCTTCGACGGAATCGAGCGCCTCACCCGCAGTTTCCAGGATGGACCCGCAGAAATAGCCTGCAATGCGGTCGTATGATTTTGCGCCCCTGAGACGCTCGGTTAGGAATGAGTGCGAAAGTTTTTGACGACGGGAAGAAAAACGGCGAATTGGACTCTCCACTTCACTCCTCAGACGTTGTCCTGCCGGTTACGAAGAGCGCCCGCGAGCAAGCCGGCCGCGTCGGCATCTTTGTGCCAGTGTGGCAAGGATGCGTTCTGGCGCAGCTTAGCAAAGAACTCAAGAATCTCGATTAGACGCAGGCGGTTCCCTGCATAATCTTTGACCTCTGTCGTTAACCATGTAATTCCGTCACGCGTGCTTTCTATTTCCCCAGTTTTGAGAGCAGAGAACAACGCGTGGCGGACGAGCGTGGCGCCGAAGCCGCTGTCGCTCATTTCCTTGCCACCAAACTCAGAAGCGGTTTTGAGACGTGTTTCATTGGCCTTGGTGCTGGCGAGCAGCGGTTTATATTCCTCCACACCGAAGCCTCGGGCCAGTTCCTGATAAACTCCGGTACGATACTCGCCGTGGCTCTCCAACTCCAACCCCTTGATATACAGCCGCTCCATAGCAGTCAGTGATTTCCACAGATGGGTGTCAATACCTTTAGGCACGAGATGGTCGCATGCAATCTTTACGGCACGCTCGATAAGTTCCTCTACTGGCGACTTCTCGCCTTTCTTACGTGTCTTGGTGAGTTCAAAGGCGACATCGATCTCTTCAATCTTTTTACTAGTTAACACGCGTAACGCCGCAGCGTAGGCGGCAAGCTGATAGTCTGTATCACTGAAGTTCGGATCTTTGGCATCATCCAAGTCGCGCATTGTGTCCAACTGGCGCCGAACCTCGGCCTCCACCTCCTGGTAAACCTCGTCCAGAAACACCGTCTCACTGTTCGATTGCTTACGTAGCACGAGTAATACCGTGCCCTGAACGAAGTTTCCTTCTTTGAGGGCGGATTCCGTTTCAGTGGCAATGCACCACGCGGCAGTCACCTGAAGACCTGCTGCCCAGAGAATCATCGCGAGGTCTGCCCAAACGCCAGGGTCTTGGTGAGTAAACATTACAACCTGAATACCGTTGCTAGGCATATGAGCCGAAAGGTTACGGTAACAGTCCACCATACTGCGCCTGAACTCTTCGTCTGACCCGATAACGGCTAGAGCGCGGCGCGCGTCCGTTGCCCAACCTGGGAATATCCGAGACAGGTTACCGGCGTAGAATCCGATGAAAAACTCGCTGATTTCGTGATAATTTACGGCGTCAGCGTAAGGGGGGTCAGTAATCCAGATGTCGCACATTTCAGCAATTCCCCGTGCGTCTGATGGCCGGACGACATTTCGATTAAAGACATAGTGACCTCCTGGATCAGCCTTAAACATTGTCTCCATCCAAGAGAATCCGCGAGTGGCATAATTGAACAATGTGTTCAACGCCTGATTGCTAAAGACTTGCTCGCTGATATCGCCTTGAGGACGTGGGTGCCAACGCGATAACCGCGAATTGTAGTCGGCACACCGCCCAAGACCGAGAAGGAGATACGCGACCACTCTCGACTTTGCCTCCCAATTGCTTATTTTTTCATTGAGCGCACCCAAGACTAAAAGCTGCCTAGGATTAAAAAGATGCTGCCAATGTGTCCAGCCGCGCTCACGCGCTAATCGCGTTGTCTCGGCTCCAGATTCAATCCGTCGGCTTGGTATAAATCCCTTTCGTTGCCATTCCTCAAAGCGTTCCGAAAGTAACGAAAGAACCTTCTGCTCGCGACCTAAGTCCGCGGTGTTCGGCGGCAAGTAATGGCGTTTGGTACAAACGCGCTGGTTCCCGTCTTTGTCCAATTCAAACCATTTATCCACCCAGCGGATGCAGTAAAGGCGCTCCCCGAATATGTCCGACTCGCGAGGCACCAGATCTTCATTCTCCCAGGCGCGCAGAAGATTCTTACTATCACTAAAAGTTCCACGGCCATCTCCCCGAATTGATTTAATTGGGGTATGCGCTTTGCATTTTGGATTCGGGCAGACCAAATGTGAATCTTTAACGGTCCCTGTGTTTGCGGCCATAACCAACTCTGTAGCCGAAACGTCTTCGCGAATTTCGAAGTTGAATCGCTTTGCTTTCTCATCAGGAATCAGTCGTGCCATTGTCGGCGTCGATTTGCCAATCACCCAAGTGGAGGATAAAGGCACGCGCCAACCGCATTCCGGACAGGTAGCTTCGTTGCAATACAGATATGCATCGGCTCGCCAGCGGCGGCCGGTGTGTGGGTCTGCTTCACGATGCTCAACGCCCCACTCGGTCATCTGGCGGTCGACCGTGTCGTAAACCTCACGCTGAGCTTTCCGGACTTCGTTGGCAACTTTCTCGCCACCACCCAGGACATTAATTGCTGCCCATGTAAGCAGTGCAGCCACTGGATTCAGATCGCTACCATAAGCTTCGAATCCAAGACGCGTCGCTTCAAACGGAATTGAGCCACCACCACAGAATGAATCGCCAACACGGGGCACATGGCCAAAGCGGCGCTTTCCTAATTCCGCGACGACTTCCGGCAGCGACGAAGCATTTGTTTCCAGATGGTCATTGATGATCTTCCAAGATTCGGGTGATGGGCCGTCAACTTGCTCTGGACGGTCGGAGTATTCGAGACGCTCGTCGTAGGAAAGGCTGAGGAACACCTTTTTCTGGAGTTCGTGCTTCTCTGCGGGCGAAAGGCCTGTCTTCAGTTTGGCCTTCTCCCCAGTTGAGCCGGATTCAAAGTAACGACTCCGATCGGCAGGTGGAAGACGCTTGAACAGCTCGGCAGCCCCGATGTTGACCGACTTCCGACGGAGCATCCCGTCGTCGTCCATCGTCATAAGCCGTAGGAAGACTTCGCGGTCTTTTTGCGGATTGTCTGTCGCAGGGAGCAGTAAGCCAAAAATTGTGGCGCGACAAAGGACAAGCGGTTTCCGACCCCACCACCTGCCCATGCTGGTAAGTGTCTGGCTGTTAGCTGCTTTGCGTTCCGTATAACTCTCAATCGACATTTTTGATACAGGGAACTGCGTTTCGATGAAACACAGGTCCCCGAGACTGTGCGGAGGGGAAGGCTGGTAAGTTCCTTTGATGGATGGATCAGAGCGAGCAGTTTCGGAGATACTCATGTTCTGCGGGAGCGATGCGTTGACGGGATCGCGTTTTCCGTACCGGTGTCTTCAAATGACGGATTAGTTTCTTCAGGAAAACTTTCGCTCACAAGCCGAAAGAACTCCGGAATGATCGGTCGGTCTCCAATCCGGCCCGTGACAGGGTTTTCAGTAAGGGCGTAACGAACAGCTTTGCGCCAACCCCTGTTGCGGCCGGTCACGCAATTACCAGTTGCCGCGGCGGTCATCGTGTACAGCCACCAGCGCTCTTCAGGCTGGAGACCCTGCCAATTGGCGATAGCCGTTCCTATCAAAGCGGGATCGGCATCTTCGATAGCCCACGCCAGCAACGTCAACTCCTTGCCTAACATACGGCTGACCGCGTTATACCCGGATTTCCATTTTCCAGGCTTACGCCCTGCTTTTCTTAGACGCACGTTGAATTCAGCGCGTAACGTTTCTGCGATTTCGTTCCATTTGGTGCGTGCCAACCGGCAGCGTACCTGGCCATCCTCGCGTTCGATTCCGAGATGAATCGATTCGGCTACCCGGTCAGGATTCCATGATAGGTGCTCACTGATATCGACGGGCAACGTTGAGCCGGGCGGGATATGTACAAGAAAATGAGCGGCTGATTCTTCCGGATCGAATCCGAAGCCGCTGGATAGCAGTTCACGTTCTGGATTTGACATCTTAGCACTCATTGTTTGACTTCACCCGGTTTGGCTTCCTCTTTTGACTCATTGAGCCAGTCCAGCAGACGCTGGCCGGTTTTGAAGTGAATGGCGGCTGCACTGATTTGCACTTGACCACTGCCGGTAACCGGCAGACGGCGAAGTGTCTCGACAGCGTCGGTAACTTGGGCACCATCCAGTTCAACCCGTTCATCCAGGGTCAACTCGGCCCAGCGGTCGCCCGTGATGCTAATGCGCACGCCACTGATCCTAGCTTCATGATGTTTCAGCCGGTCCATAAAGTTATAAGATTCCAGCGTCAACTGGTATTCAACCGGTTTGCGCCAAACGGCGGGCTTGTTCGGGTCAACATCCTTGTCGCCGTCAGACTTGCTCCAATCGATTGGGATTCGCAGCACCTCGGACTGAATTCCCTGACATTCTGCAACGGCAAGAACGATAGGTGAACCCTTCGCTACAGCAACCGGACCGTCATAAATACCGCCGGAAAGCTTGGGGTCAGAACCGTCCGTAGTGTACCGGATTTCGGTCCGGTTTGCTTTGTTGGGCGCAGCCTTGAGCTCAAGCATCTTCTCGGCCTTGTTGCTCGCGTACACGCGCCATTTTAGCGTGACACGGTTGCTGTATGAAGCGATAGGACCACTAGAATGGGTGCCCGTGGAATCGACCGCCAGAAAGGACACTTGCATTTCATCAGTAACGTACAATCCGTTCTCAACCTTCTGAGAAGCGGTAGTGGCCTCTCCGCCAATCTCGGCATAAACGGTGTCTCCGTTAACTGGTGTGACTCTCAGTTCAACTCGGCCGGTGTCGTCGTCACGGGACCGCTCCTGAATCAGGATGCTTGTTGTTTTGGCTTTCGGAGGAGATCGGTCAACATAACCGGAACCATCCTCGCGCCACATTTCCTTATGAACAAGATCGTCTTTGAGAGCATCCAGCGCATCACGTCGATGCCATTGCCATTGGCAGTTCATCGCTGCGCGTTTCTTTATCTCGGACCAGAGCATGACCGGGGTGGTGAAAAGGCGCTGTTCGACTTTTCTACGGAAAATGTCGCTGGAAACATCATCGGTGTATTTCTGCTTTTCCTTCAGAACCTGCAAAACTTGATCCTCGCCATTATATTTATTGCTTTCGAACTTCATCAAGAAGTCTGCGGCATTTAGCGCGTCATTGTTGCTCTGCCTCGTGGGGTAATAGATCGTTGTAAAAGTTTCCTTTACCGCAGAGAGGAACTGGGTCAGGATGCGGTCCTTAAGCTCGTCAGCCTGCTTGAACTGTGGGTCGGACGCCGGAACTTTATCAGCCATCATCTCATCTATAATGTGCTGGATCGCTTTCAGGCGTTTCGCGCTTTCAATAAGGCTATCAAACGTATTCCGTGAGCCGGTGAGAAAAGCGATTCGGTTCTTGTAAGTCGTTTGCTCCCAAAACTGTTTGAGCTGTGGATTTAACCCCTGGCCGATGTAGGGCTCGGAGATTACCAGGGTCACTCGCTCTGCCGTCAGTTCAATTTCATCGATGGCTGGGAGTGGTAGCACATCCTGATAACCCCAATTATTGACCGGCTTGAACAAATCAGACAAACGCTGGCGCAGTTCTTTAAGCGATTGCTCTCGCACGTAGGCGCGGGCAAGGGACTCCAACTTGGCATTAAGATTCTCTACGTTTTTGAAAAACAGCTTGCCGTCACGGTTGGAGTGAAGATACCAAGCGGCGGTCGCAAGTTTCTCCAGAACGTCGCCCTTGAGCTTCGTCAGGTTGCGTCCAGGCGCGCAGAGATATGCGATGAGTTCGGGGATCGAAAGACCGAGAACTGCATTGGGCACGTTCGGTAAAGACGCAACGAATAGCAGCCGGCAGGCATCTTGGGCATCGCTGCCCGCTAGATTTGTATCCATCACTTCTGCTACGGAGCGGCCCTGCGAAGCGATGTCATGGGAAATGGCGTTCTCAAGCGTCGGATTAATCTGACGGATTTCCGAGAGAGCCTCGGCATCGTTTAGGTCAAGGTCCTGAACAGAGATGAGATATTTCTTGTCGGCTTCGCCGGATTGCCAAAGCCGGGATGCGATGATGCGCATGAGGCGGATGAGCGCGCGAGTTTGCTGGAAGCCCGGGTTTTCGCGGAACCTCGCATAGAGATCCTTGATGGCCGGGTGAAAGGGATAACTGGAACTCACCAGCTGACCAAACTGCTCCGGCGACTGAGCCGTAATATCCATCTGCTTAGCCTCGCGCACCGCCTTGGCATACGCCTGGGCTACTTCTTCCACTTCGTTTTCTTTGGGTACCGACTTGAACAGACGCTTACGCAGAATGTGATAAAATTCGTCGGTGTTTATCTGCACCGGTGTAAGGTTCATGGCGTGGCGCTGAGCCTCTAACTGAACCTCCTCCAACACGGACTGAATTTGTGCGCTGGCTTCGGCGTAAGTTCAGAACTCCTGACATGGTTCTGCGAAGCTCAGGATAATCTAGCATTTTTCGGACATAGGTGCGGACAATAAATTGTCCTCTTTTTCAATTGGCGATCGAAATCACCACAGTCATCGTAGCCACGA
>Ga0214472_10006508_pt1 | contig 12228 bp, 11 predicted proteins | sample RVTome_6_FD_207662 | JGI IMG/M metagenome (GOLD analysis project Ga0214472, IMG submission 207662) | Soil microbial communities from uranium-contaminated site in the Upper Colorado River Basin, Wyoming, United States - RVT140D175 | ecosystem: Environmental > Terrestrial > Soil > Contaminated >... | reverse complement strand
GACTGGCTGATCCAGAACGCCGCCAATTCCGGCGTCGGCCGCCTGGTCATCCGCATTGCCAAAGCACACGGCTTCCGCACCGTCGCCGTGGTGCGGCGGCAGAAACTCATCGAACCCTTGAAGAAGCTCGGCGCCGACGTCGTCGTGGTCGACGGCGATGATCTCGCCAAGCGCGTCCGCGAGGCGACCGCCAGCGCCGACATCCGGCTCGCCATCGACGCCGTCGCCGGCGCGGCGACGCTCCGGCTTTCGGAGTGCGTGGGCGACGGCGCCACGGTCGTCAACTACGGCCGCCTCAGCGGTGAGCCGTGCATGGTGTCGCCAAACCGGGTGATCTTCGCCGGCGTGACGTTGACCGGCTTCTGGCTGGTCAGGCACCTGGGCGCCATGGCTGACGGAGAGCGGCGGGCGCTTTACGCCGATCTCGGCAAGCGCGTCGCTGCCGGCGAGCTGACGACCGAGGTCGAGGCGGTGTTCGCCATCGCCGACATCGGGAAGGCCCTGGCCCAGGCCGCCCGCGAGGGCCGCGGCGGCAAGGTGCTGGTGCGGCCGTAGGCCTGCCCTCGGTATTATGTAAAATCTGGCCTCGTTCCCAGGCCACCACTTGCCCCCTCGGCCGTGCTAGCCTTGACCCTGTCATGGGCCAAGGAAGGCCGCCCCCCGGCCGCTCACCGGGGATCGGCCGTTCGGGGCCAACGAAATCGCGACGGATAAAGGTGGGCCGTGGCGGATTTCACGATTTTGTCGGCGACGGCGCTGCCGTTCGCCATCAACGCCAATCAGGCGTTGACGACGCTCGGCCGCGCCGCGGGTGCGAGCGCGCCCGGGACCGAGGTGCCGTTGGGCCTCGCCGCTTCGCGCGCCGGCGGCGGCGTGCCGCTCGACGTGGTCGACGCGCGCACCGCGGTGACCGTGGCGCTGGTCGCCGGCGCCGGCATCGTCGGGGCGCTGAGGACGCTCCGCGACGCCTTCCGGCTCGCCACCGACCGCGGTCTGGTCGGGTCCAAGACCAACCTCACCCTCGACGGCACTCGCATCTCCGGGGTCACCATCACCTCCCAGGGCGGCCGCCTGGTGGACGCCATCGACAGTCTGGTCGAAAGCGCCGCCGTCTCCGGCGCCAACCTGATCGCCTCCAACGCCCGCCGCGTCACCATCCAGACCACCCAATTCGGCGGCCGCATCACGGTCGCGCCGCAGCCGCTCGATTCCGCCGGCCTCGGCATCCAGGACTTGAGCGCCATCAGCCGCGACGACGCGGTGGCGTCGCTGAATCGCATCGAGGCCGCCATCACGCTCGCCGAGACGCGCCTCGACAACCTGACCGTGCTGCGCGGCAGCCTGTCGCCGGGCGGCCAGATCACCAACGAGATCGTGCGCCTACTCAACACCGTCTCGCCGGGCTTCCTGCCGCGCGGCAGCCTGATCAACCAGATCGCCTGACCCTCCCGAAGCCCAGGAAGATGTTGAGTTTCCGAGGGCCGGGTGATATGGCCGGGCCGGTCTAGGGAGAGGCGGATGTTCTGGGATCTGGCGGCCGACACCTGGGGGTCCGAGGAGCGCGCCGCCGTCGCGCGGGTGCTCAAGAGCGGCCGCTACACCATCGGCCCCGAGGTCGAGAGCTTCGAGCGCGCTTTCGCCGCCTACCACGGCCGCCGCTTCGCCGTCATGGTCAATTCCGGCTCGTCCGCCAACCTGATCGCGGTGGCGAGCTTGTTCTTCAGGAAGAGGCGGCCGTTGAAGCGCGGCGACCAGGCGATCGTGCCGGCGATCTCGTGGAGCACCACCTATCACCCGCTGCAGCAGTACGGCCTCAAGCTGCGCTTCATCGACGTCGAGCCCGACACCCTCAACATGGATACGTCGCAACTGGAGGCGGCGCTGACGCCCCGGACCCGCGCCGTGGTCGCCGTCAGCATCCTCGGCAACCCGGCGGCGCTGGATCAGGTCCGCGCCTTCGCCGACCGGCATGGCCTGGCTTTCCTGGAGGACAACTGCGAATCCCTGGATGCCGAGCTCGTTGGCCGCAAGACCGGCACCTTCGGCGAGCTTTCGACCTTCAGCTTTTTCTTCTCGCATCATATCTCGACCGGCGAGGGCGGCATGGTGCTGACCGACGACGCCGAGCTCGACGGCCTCCTGCGCGCGCTCCGCGCCCACGGCTGGACCCGCGACGTGCCGGCGACCGCCGCCATCTACGACCGCTCCGGCGACGCCTTCGCCGAGGCCTACCGCTTCATCCTGCCCGGCTACAACGTGCGGCCGCAGGAGATCAACGGCGCCGTCGGCCAGGAGCAGTTGAAAAAACTTCCGGCGATGACGGCACGGCGCCGCGCCAACTGGCAATTGTTCCGCAACGCCTTCGGCAACGACGAGCGCTTCCTGATCCAGCGCGAGCACGGGCAGACGTCGTCGTTCTCGTTCACCATCATCGTCCGGCCGGAATCGGGGCTCGACCGCGACGATGTGTTTAAGCCCCTGAAGGCCGCCGACATCGGCTACCGGATGATCACCGGCGGCTGCTTCCCCCGCCACGACGCCATCCGCCACTTCGACTATGATTGCTTCGGATCACTTGCCAATGCCAACATGGCTCACGACCGCGGGTTCTTCGTCGGCAACCACCCGTTCGACCTCACGAAGCAGATCGAACGGTTGCGCGACGTGCTCGACGGGTTGAAGGCTTAGGCGGGGGGACGGGGCATGGCTGACACTTATCATATCCTGATCACCGGCGGCGCCGGCTACCTCGGCTCGGTGATGGCGCCGATGCTGCTGGAGGCCGGCCACCGCGTCACCGTGCTCGACAACTTCCTATACCGCCAGGCCAGCCTCGCCAGCGTCTGCCACCATCCGAAGTTCGACGTCGTCGACGGCGACGCGCGGCTGGAATCGACCGTGAAGCCGCTACTCAAAGGTGCCGACGTGGTGATCCCGCTCGCCGCCCTGGTCGGCGCGCCGTTGAGCGACCGCGACCCGATCACCGCCACCGCCGTCAACCGCGACGCGGTCGTCATGCTGATGAAGCTGCTGGGCAAAACGCAGCGCGTGCTGTTCCCCAACACCAACTCCGGCTACGGCATCGGCGAGGGAGATTCCATGTGCACCGAGGAGTCGCCGCTGCGCCCCGTGTCGCGCTACGGCCGCGACAAGGTCGAAGCCGAACGGGCGGTGCTCGGGCGCGACAACGCGGTGAGCTTCCGATTGGCGACCGTGTTCGGCATGTCGCCCAGGCCGCGCATCGATCTGCTGGTCAACGATTTCGTCTATCGCGCCGTCACCGACCGCGCCGTGGTGCTGTTCGAGAGCCACTTCAAGCGCAACTACATCCACGTCCGCGACGTGGCGCGGGCATTTTTGCACGGCATCGACGACTTCGCCAAAATGCGCGGCGGCGCCTACAACGTCGGGCTTTCCGACACCAACATCTCGAAGCGCGAGCTGTGCCAGCGCATCCAGAAGCACCTGCCGAAGTTCCAGTTCGTCGAGGCGGCCATCGGCGAGGACCCGGACAAGCGCGACTACGTGGTCTCCAACGCCAAGATCGAGGCCACCGGCTTCCGGCCGCGATACTCCCTCGACGACGGCATCCGCGAGCTGATCAAGGGCTACCGGATGCTGCGCAACTCGCTCTACAGCAACGTTTGAGACGATTTCCGTGAATATGGCATCGCCCCCCTCACCCTTCCCGGGACGTCGCCCCCACCTCTCCCTGCCCTCTCCGCCCCTGGGGGCGGAGAGGGTGCCGGCCGTAGCGCGGAGCGCGAAGGCGTGGCGGGTGAGGTGGGGGAACCCTATCTAGGCCGCCCATGGCCGGCGCCTGCCTCCGGGACATCGACGCGGTGGTGCTGGCGGGCGGCCTCGGCACCCGCATCCGCCGCGTCCTCGGCGGGACGCCGAAGCTGCTGGCCGACGTCGGCGGGCGGCCGTTCCTGGACATCCTCGTCGCGCGGCTGAAGCAGTTCGGCGCCCGCCGCCTGGTGCTCGGCCTCGGTTATCGCGCCGACAAGGTGACGGCGCACCTGGAGGCGCATCCGATCCGGGGCATGGACACCGTCGTCGCGGTCGAGCCGAAGCCGCTCGGCACCGCCGGCGCGCTGCGCTTCCTCCGCTCCCATGTCGGGAGCGACGTGGTGCTGGCGATGAACGGCGACAGCTTCGTCGGCGCCGATCTCTGCGACTTCGTCGCCGCGCACCGCCGATCCGGCGCCCAAGCCTCGCTGCTCTGCGTCGAGGTCGCCGACGCCCGGCGCTTCGGCCGTGTCGACGTCGGCGCGGACGGCCGGGTACGGGCGTTCCGCGAGAAAGACGCGAAGCACAAGGGCGCTGGCGTCGTCAACGCCGGGGTCTATTTGTTTACCGCCGCCGCGCTGGACCGGATCGCGAAGATGCCAGGGGAGTCGCTGGAGAAGGACGTGTTCCCGAAATTATTGCAGGACGGCGTCAACGCCGTCGTCCGCGACGCCCCCTTCGTCGACATCGGCACGCCCGCTGGGCTGAAGGCGGCCGCCGAGGTCATCGCGCCGTTTATTTCCGCCCCTCGGCCTTCGGGTTGAGCCGCTCGGGCTTCAGCGGCCGGAAGAACTCGCGCAGGAACTGGGTGTAGTAGGCGCCGCCCCAGCTGAAGACCTTCAGCTTGCGCGTCCCTCCGATGCGCGGCGGCTCGGAGGCTGGAATCTCCGTCACCCGGTAGCGGTACTTGTGGGCCAGCACCGATAGCAGCGGCTCCCAGCTGGTGCCGCGGTGGCCGCAGAACCACAAGGCCTCGACCAACGCGAAGTCGTCGTCCTGGTCGAGTTCGAGGCGCGAGATCAGCTCCTTGCGGTAGCCGCGGAAGATCACCATCACGTCGGTGTAACGGGCGCCGAACAGGACGTTGACGGTTTTGGTGAACAGCCAGTTGCCGAAGCCGGTGACGACATCGTCGTCGTCGCTGCGGGCGTCGCCCTTGTAGCGCGACGCGATCACCATGTCGTAGCCTTCCTTTAGCTTGGTTACCAGCTCCGGGATCTTCTCCGGCAGCGAGTTGCCGTCGGGGCTGAAGGTGACGACGAGATCGCCCTCGACCAACGGCCATACTTCGTAATAGCCCTGCCGAAAGCCGCGCTTTCGTTGCACGTGCACGGTGTAGCCCTGGGCCCGCGCCCATTCGGCGGTGCCGTCGGTGGAGCCGCCGTCGCAGACGACGATCTGGTCCACCCAGCCGCGCTTTACCTTCGGCATCACGGCCTTCATGCCGTCGATCTCGTTCAAGGCCATCACCAGCAGGGTGGTTTTCATCGGATTCGGATGTCGGCGCCGCGCCGGGGCCGGCGGCGGGATTCGGGAAAGGAAATGGTGCCGCCTGCAGGACTCGAACCTGCGACCCCAGCATTACGAATGCTGTGCTCTACCAACTGAGCTAAGGCGGCACGCGCGGGCCGAAACCTACACCCGCCGGGGCCGGTGTCAAGATTGGGTTTGCCGGCCCCAGGTCCGGCACGGCCTACAGCAACGCCGTGTCGCCGTCGAAAGCCGTCACGTACCAGCCGTCGCCGGTGCCGAGCGCATCGACCAGCGCCGGCTTGAGCGCCTTGTAGAAAAACGGGAACGTCGCCATCGGGCGGCTGAGCGGCTTGGCGGCGGCGACAAGGCCGCGCACGTTTTCCGGCAGCCCGATCAGCTCCAGCACGTGGCAGCGCCGGGCGAGGCCGTACTCGTAAGCGGCGGCGAGCAACGCCGCTACCGTCGCCGGATCGTCGCCCAACACCAGCATGTCGGCGATCTTCAGCCGCCGGAGCCCGATGGCGGGCGAGTCCTCGCGCACCAGGGCGGCGTAGCCCTGGAGTTGACCTGCGCGGCGGACGCAGGCGAAGCGCGTCTCGGCGGCCTGGGCGCCGAGGCCGAAGTACCAGCGCAGCGTCGCCGCGTCGCGGCAGGCCAGCAGCCTGGCCGGATATTCCTTCAATTTGGCCTGCCAGAGCGCGTCGAACGCCTCGTCGATCTCGTCGAGCCTAGCGATGGTGACGTCGTCGAGGGCGGCGAACGGCCGCCGGCCCGTGAGCCGCACGCGGGCGTTGAGCGCCATGCCGCCGAGGCCGCCGACGAGCAACGTCGCGGCCGCTCCGGCGCCTTTTTTCCTGAGGGCGGCGCGCGCGAAGCCGCCGCCGTCGAGCACCCAATAGAGTATCTGGTCGTAACCGGGCTGCGGCAGCTTCGACGCCCCGAATTCCAGGCAGCGGCGGCCGGCCGGCGCGCTCGCCGACGAGATCAGCAACAGATCGACGTTGTCCTGGCCGAAGAACGCCCGGCACAGGTTGGGCGTCTCGGCGCGGAAGGCCTTGTCCACCCCCCACGCCCGCGCCGACGACACGCGCACGCGCTCGCCGCCGAAATACGACAGCTGCGGGATGTTGCCGAAGAAGCCGACGATTTGGCCTTCCGCCTCGACCACCCAGCCGAGGGCCGCATCAGGGGCGTGGGCCTTGAGCGCCGGGTTGTCGTGCCACAGCAATTGCCAATGACGGCGCACCGCCTCGTCGCCTTCCGGCATCACCAGGCCGAGGCGCTTCAGGAACGCGGTGACGGTCGGCGCGTCGGCGAGCCCGGCCCGGCGCATGGTGGTCGCCGCAGGGGTGTCTGCGTGCACGGTCACGACAGGAAATAGCGGAGCTGGTGGTCGCCCCACGCCGCCAGCAGGTGGTCGCGGCGCACGAACAGCGGCGAGGCGCCGCGCCGGTTGGCGCCGCGATGGCCGGTGAGGAACGAGGCGAAGCCGACGCGCCGCGCGATCTCCGGGTCGCGGCCGGGGATGAAGTCGACGCCGGCGCGCCCGAACGGGCAGCAGAAATGCCGGCACGGCCGCCCGGTCTCGGTCTCGATTTTGTCCTTCGACTCCTTGAGCTCGGCCTCGACGCCGGCCTCGTCCAGCTCCGCCAGGTGCACGTGGTTGGCGGTGTGCGAGCCGACGCCGAACCCGGCCGCCACCATCCGCCGGCAATCGTCCCAGTCGAGGAACTCCATCAGCCTGTGGCCGGCGGAATAGAAGCCCTTCAACAGTTCGCGGTCGCGCGCGATCGAGGTGCCGACATAACGCGTCACCACGAAGAACGTCGCCGGCGCCTTCTTGTCGAGCAGGATCGGCACCGCGTTGGTGATCCAGTTCTTGAAGCCGTCGTCGAAGGTGACGCAGAAATAGCGGCCGTCGATGGGCTCGCCCGACGCCAGCATCTCGACCGCCTCGTCGAGGCCGATGAAATCGCCGTGCGCGGCCATGAAGCCGAGCTGGCGGGCGAAGTCGCGGCGCTCGTCGTCGAACACGTGGTGATAGAACGGGAACCGGATCCAGCCGCTCGACGCGCTCGGCGACCGCCCGACGGCGAGCACGCGCAGCAACACATCGCGCGCCACGTCGCGCGCGCCGGCCAGCGCCGAACGGCCGGCGATGAAGTCGCGGTAGGTGCGGATCGGCTCGCCGGAAGCGGTCATCACGCCTCGTCAGCCGGCCTTGACGTCGGTGGAAGGCAACGCCAGCGTTTCACTGCGCTCGCTCGCCGGCAGCGCCGGCGCCGGCGTCCGCGCTTCGCCCGCCGGCAGGGCGATTACGCTCGGCGGCACCCGCCAGACGAAGCCGTCGAAGGCGCCGCACTTGCCGCATAGCGCCGACCACGCAGCGACGGTGTTGCCGCAGTCGTCGCATACCCACGCCGGGTCGGCGCCGGCGAGCGAGGCCCGCATCAGCCACTCGCGGGCGCGCATCCCGTCGCCGGTTTCGCTTTCCTCGAGCTCGGCCATCATCCGGCACACCCGCGCCGGCGGCCGCGTGGCGGCGGCGCTCTCCAGGTATCGCCGGGCCTCGCCCCACAGCCGCGCTTCCAGCGACGCGCGCGCCAGCGCGATCAGGCTCTCGATGTGATCGGGGTGGCGCTTGGCCAGCCGCTGCGTCGCCCGCACCCGGTCGATGGCACTCGCGGCCTGACGCGCCGTGAGATAGGGCTCGACCAGGTCCGGGTGCGGGTCGGCCGCCCATGCGTCCTCGATGATGGCGGCCGCTTTGCGGTGCTTGCCCCTGGCCGACCACAGCCTCGCCAGCGCAACCACCGCCGGCGTGAAATCCGGCGCCTGCTTGCGGGCCTCGCGCAGATATTCGATGGCGTCCTCTTGTGCGTCCCCTTGGGCGCTCGCGCGCTCGGCCTCGACGCCGAGCTGGTAGTTGAGCACCGCCTTGCGGCGCCGGGCTTCCGCGTCGTCGATCAGCCGGTGGCGGGCGAGATCGTCGCAGGTGACGCGGGCGTCGAGCCACAGCCCCTTGCGCGCCTGCAAATCGAACATCCGCGCCGCCACCCAGGCGCTCTTCGGCTGCATGCGGTAGGCGCGGCGCGCCAGCCCGAGCGCGTCAGATGTGTCGCCGCGTTTCATCGCCTGGGTCATCAGCCCGCGCACGCCGAGGAACTCGGTTTCCGGGCGCCCGGTCATCGCCGTGAAGAATTTCTCCGCCGCCTTGTCGTCGCCGTTCATCTGCGCCGCTTGCGCCGACACCAGCATGGTCAGCGGCGGCTCGTCGAGCAGCACGTCGGCGCGCCGCGCCTGGCGGCGGGCTTCCTCGGCGTCGCCGGCGGCCACCGCCACCATGCCGCGGGTCAGCGCCCGGTAGCCCTTCTGGCGGCGCTTCGCCTGCCACGCCCACTTCAGGCGCGCCGGCGCGCGGCGGAAGAACAGCCATAGCCTGTACAGCAACGCCGTCAGCGCGGCGATGACGGCGACGATAACCAGCAGCACCGCGAACGAGGTGTCGACGCGCCAGCCGCTCCATTGCAGCGTCACCGCGCCCGGATGGTCCGCCAGCAGCACCGCGCCCCAGACGGCCAATCCGACGATCGCGAAGTAGAGGACCGCGCGCCGCATGGTCACGGCTTCGCCGGGGTCAGCAGCGATACCGCATGAACGTGAAGGGAGACGACCGCCCGCTCGGCGGTGACGCGAGCCTTGGCGTCGGCGAGCCAGGGTTCGGCGGCGGCGGCCGCGTTCTTGTTGGAGGTGAGACCGTCGAGGGCCTTGACCGCGCCCGCCAGGTCGCCGGCCTTGAGGCGCGCCTCGGCGCGGGCGACGATGCGGTCGACGGTACTGCCCTTGGCCCCGTCGCCGACCCGCCGCCAGGTGATCAGCGACGAGATGCGGTTGGCGGCGCGCGCCATCCAGCCGCCGTCGTCCTGCACCTTCGAGGCGTGGACGATCCCGCCGGCCATGGCGTCGAACCGCTCGCGCAACGTCGCCAGCGTCGGGATGCCGGCGGCGGCGCCCTTCGACAGCAGCGCCAGCGCCGCCTTGACGTTCGGATCGCCGCCGCCGATCGCCTTCAGCGTCTCCAGATGCTTGTCGTATGGCTCGCCGCGGGCGATCGCGTCGTTGAGGCCGGCGACCGCCAGCACCACCGCCTGGGCGCCGCTGGCCGCGGCAACGCCGGCGCTTTCGACGGCGGTCTTCTCCATCTTGTCGACGCGGTTCGTCAACTCCTTCAGCGCCGCCTCGCGCTTTTCCAGCTCGCCGACGCGTTCGGAAAGCTGCTCCAGCGACGGGCCGCCGCCGAGCTTGTCGGCCGGCGGCGCCGTGGCGCGGATCATCTTCTTGGCGGTGTCCATGGACGTCTCGACGCCGTCGAGCCGCGCCATCAGCCGGTTGAGCTCGGCGCGCAGCTGCTCGCGCTCCTTGACCAGCGGATCGTCGGCGGCGCCCTCCGAGGTCGACGCGGCGGCCGGCGGTGCGGCCGGTTTGGGCGCAGGTTTGGCGGCGGGCTTGGCCGCGGGCTTGGCGGCGGCGTCGGGTTTGGCGGCGATCACGGCGGGCTTGTGGTCGGCGAACTTCGGCAGCCACGCGGCGCGGGTGAGATAACCGGCGACCGCGACCACGGCGACCGCCGCCAGCCCCGCCGCCACCGCGGCGGCGCGCTTTTTCGCCGGCTTGGACCCCGGCTTCGCCTCCCCGGCACCAGCGCGGGCGGTGAAGCCGACCGGCGCCGCCGGCTCGTCGGCCGCCGGGTCCGGCCGGGCGGCCGCGGTCTCCGCCGGCGACGACTTCGCCGCCGCCTTCGCTGTGGCTTCGCGCTTTTTCGCCTTGCCGGTCCTGCCTTTGCCGCCGTCGCCCATCGGGAAACCCTCGTGATCCGCCAACTCTAGCAGGCCAAGCCTAACAAAAACAGGCACCGGCCGGTCACCGAAAAAGCGCCGCGCCTCAAGACGCCGAAGGGCCGCCGGCGACGGCGTCGAGCAGCGACTCCTGGGTGGGCGCCCGAGCAACCACCACGTCGCGCCAGGCGAGGCCGGAGACCACGTCGGCGACCGCCCGGCTCAGGCAGTAGGCGTTGAGCCGGCGGCAGGCGCCGGCAATGCCGGCATCGGTGATCAGCCGCGCGAATATCGACGCCGTGCGCGGCGAGAACAGCAGCACCCCGTCGACGGCGCCGGCGTCGAGCGCGGCGCGGGTCGCGGCGCCGAACGATCGTGCCGGCCGCGCCTCGTAAAGAACCTGCCGCCGGCAGGCGAAGCCGGCGCGCCGGAGCTTGCCGGCGAGGTCGCCGGCGACTTTGCTGCCGGCGACGTGCAGCAGCGCGCCTTTCCGAGGATTCAATTCGGCCGTGACGAGTCGAGCGAGCGTCGCCACGTCGCCGGCGGCGCTCTTGACCGACGTGAAGCCGAGTTGCCGCGCCGCGGCGGCCGAGGCGTCGCCGACCGCGAACAACGGCAGATCGCGCGCGTCGCTCTTGCGCGCGAAGGCGCGGACGCCGTTGGCGCTTGTCACAAGCAGCGCCTGCACGCCGGCGAGGTCGGGGGCCGGGCCTTCCACGTCGGCGACGGTCAGCAAGGGCTCGATTAGGCTCGCGATGCCGCGCGCTGCGAGCGCCGTAGCGAGCGGCTCGGCATCCTCCTCGGGTCGGGTGATCAGGAGCCGCATCGCCTTGTTGCCGGTCAGTCGAAGAAGCCCGGGCCGGCGCGGTGTTTGAGCTCGAGGCCGGCGTCCCGGCCGATCCTTTCCGCGTCGGCGACGGAACCGGCGCGGCTGGTTTGCAGGAGCTTGCTGCCGTCGGGACGCGCGACCAGGCCGCGCAGCGTCAGGCCGCCGTTGCTGTCCACCTCGGCCAGTCCGGCGATCGGCGTCCGGCACGAACCGTCGAGCGCCGCCAGCATGGCGCGCTCGGCGGTGACGCAAGCCATCGACGGCCCGTGACCGATGGCGGCGAGCAGTTCGCGGGCGCTCTCGTCGCCGGCGCGGCAGGTGACGCCGATGGCGCCCTGGCCGACCGCCGGCAGGATTTCGTCGGTTTCCAGGATCGCCGTCGCTTCATGGGCGAGGCCGAGGCGCTTCAACCCGGCCAAGGCGAGCAGGATGGCGTCGGCGGCGCCGTCTTTCAGTTTCCTGAGCCGGGTCTCGACGTTGCCGCGCAGTGGCTGGACGCGCAGGTCGGGATGGCGGTGCAAGACCTGCGCCTGGCGGCGCAGCGACGCGGTGGCGACGACGCCGCCCCGGGGCAAGCCGGCGAGACCGTCCGCCTTCGCCGAGATGAAGACGTCGCGCGGATCCTCGCGCTCGATCACGGCGGCAAGCACGATGCCCTTGGCGAGCCACGTCTCCATGTCCTTGACCGAGTGCACGGCGAGCTCGATGCGGCCGGCGTTCAGCGCCTCGTCGATCTCCTTCGAGAACAGCCCCTTGCCGCCGATGTCGGCGAGTGGCCGGTCGAGCACCTTGTCGCCGGTGGTCTTGATCACCACCGTCTCCAGCGCCCCCGCCCCGGCCAGCGCCGGATGGGCGGCCTTCAGCCGCGAAGCGACCAGCCCGGTCTGGGCCAGGGCCAGCGGGCTGCCGCGGGTGCCGATGCGGAAACCGGGGGTATGCGCCATCGCCTTCTGCCGTTGCCGTCGTGGGTGTTGGTTCGCGGTCGGCCTGCGGGTAAAGTCCGGGCAGAGTAAGGTCCGGAGCCCCCTCGGTAAAAGGGTTTTATCATAGGCTTTTGCATGCAAGTCCTCGGCATCGAGACCAGTTGCGACGAGACCGCTGCCGCCGTCGTCGACGGCGAGCGCCGGATTCTCGCCGACGAGGTGCTGTCGCAGCAGGATGACCACCGGCCGTTCGGCGGCATCGTGCCCGAGGTGGCGGCGCGCGCACACCTGGAGCACATCGACGGCCTGATCGAGCGCGCCGTCGCGAAAGCCGGGATTACGTTCGCCGATCTCGACGCGGTGGCCGCCACCGCCG
>Ga0214472_10006507_pt1 | contig 12229 bp, 12 predicted proteins | sample RVTome_6_FD_207662 | JGI IMG/M metagenome (GOLD analysis project Ga0214472, IMG submission 207662) | Soil microbial communities from uranium-contaminated site in the Upper Colorado River Basin, Wyoming, United States - RVT140D175 | ecosystem: Environmental > Terrestrial > Soil > Contaminated >... | reverse complement strand
AGTCGGCCTGCACACGGTCCATGCCGCCCTTGGAGGCCATCGCCCCGCGGACGATGTTGCCCCCGCCGATCACCACACCGAGCGAGACGCCCATCTCGGCGAGTAAGCGGATCTCGTCGGTGAGCTGATCGACGACCTGCGGCTCGATGCCGAAGCCACGCTCGCCCGCGAGAGCCTCCCCCGAGATCTTGAGAAGGACGCGGCGGTAGCTGAGCTCGCTCGGGCGGGCGGCCTCCACGCTGGTCAACTCCGCTCGCCGACCTTGAAGCGCGCGAACCGGGCGACTTCGATCTTCTCGCCCGTCTTGGCCGAGACCTCGGTGATGAGCTGCTCGACCGTCTTGTCCGGGTCCTTCACGAACGGCTGCGCGAGCAGCGCGCTCTCCTTGAAGAACTTCTGGACCTTCCCCTCGACGATCTTCTCCGCGATATGCTCGGGCTTGCCCTCCTCGCGGACCTGTTCCCGGAAGACCTGGCGCTCGCGCTCCACGATGGCCGGGTCGATCTCGGCGGGCGAGACCGCGAGCGGCGCCGTCGAAGCGACGTGCATCGCCAGCTCCTTCGCGAGCGCCTTGAAGTCGTCCGTGTTCGCGACGAAGTCGGTCTCACAGTTGAGCTCGAGGATCACCGCTGTCCGCCCGTCGAAGTGGACGTAGCTCCCGATCGTCCCCTCGTTGGCGCTCTTCTCGGACCGCTTGGCGGCCTTGGATGCGCCCCTGGCCCGCAGCCAGTCGATGGCCCTCTCGAGGTCACCGCCCGACTCTTGGAGAGCCTTCTTGCAGTCCATCATGCCCGCGCCCGTCATGTCGCGGAGCTTCTTCACATCCTTGGCGCCCACCTGCGTCGCTTCGGCCATCGTCCCTCGTCTCGGTTGTGCTTGCTCGGCGCCTCCGCGCCGTCTTCGTGAAGAAAGGCGGAGCGGCACGGAAAGCCCGTGTCCTCTGCCGCCTCTCTGCTCACCCTCGTAGTCCGTTCGTGGCGGCGAGTGGTCGCCACCAGGCGCTCACTCGTCGTCGCTCGAAGAGTCCTCGCTCGAAGAGTCCTCGTCTCCGACTTCATCCGCCGAGTCGACCTCTTCTCCCTCGTCCCCGGCATCGTCACGCAGGTGCTGCGCGATGACCTCGGGCTTCGGCCGCCGCTTCCTGCGCGGGCGCCGGCGCTGCGGCTTCTCGCGCTCCGTCGTCTCGCCCGTCTCGGTCGAGTACGTCGTGGCCTCGAGCTCGTCCACCCGTCTGCGATCGTCCTCCGGCACTTCACGGCGTGCGATCTCGACGGTGTCGGCAATCGCCTTGGCGATCAGCGTGACCGAGCGGATCGCATCGTCGTTCCCTGGGATGGGGTAGTCGATCAAATCCGGATCGGCGTTCGTGTCCGCGATCGCGATGATGGGGATGCCGAGCTTGGCCGCTTCCCTGACCGCGATGATCTCGCGGCGCGCATCCACGACGAAGACCGCACCCGGCAGGCGTCCCATGTCCTTCACGCCAGCGAGATACTTGTCGAGCTTGGCGCGCTCGCGCTCCAGGAGGAGGCGCTCCTTCTTGGTGTAGAACTCGAAGGCGTTCTCCTCCTGGCCACGCTCGAGCTCTTTGAGCCGACGGATCTGCTTCCGGATGGTCTGGAAGTTGGTCAGCATGCCGCCGAGCCAGCGCTCGGTCACCCAGAACGAGCCGCTCCTCTGAGCCTCCTGCTCGACGACCGAGCGGAGCTGCTTCTTCGTGCAGATGAAGAGGATGCGGTCCCCGCGGAGCACGACCTCCCGCACCGCTTGCTCGGCGATCTGAAGACGATCGAGCGTCTTGCGGAGGTCGATGATGTGGATGCCGTTGCGCTCCGTGAAAATGAAGCGCTTCATCTTCGGGTTCCAACGGCGGGTCTGGTGGCCGAAGTGCACTCCGGCTTCCAGGAGCTGGTCGAGCCGTACGTCGGACATGTCGTTCTTCTTCAGATGTGGGGCCGATGTACGCCCCGGTCAGGATATTCGATGCGGCATGGCCGCGATCGACTTGGTGATCTAATGCTGCTTCAGCGAGGCGCCGCTTCCGGCGCTTCGTGTCTCAACGCTTCGAGAATTGGAACCGCTTGCGCGCCTTCGGGCGGCCGGGCTTCTTCCGCTCGACCTGTCGCGGATCACGCGTGAGCATCCCGCTCTCGCGGAGCGCGGGACGCTTCTCCTCGTCGTGCTTCACGAGGGCGCGCGCGAGACCCATGCGCACCGCATCGGACTGGCCCGTCAGCCCTCCGCCGTTGACCCGCACGGTCACGTCGAATAGGCCTTCGACGCCCGCCACCTTGAGCGGCTCGGCGAGGCGGATCTGATGCGTCGGACGCGGGAAGTAGTCCTCCATCGTCCGCCCGTTGACCTTCCACTCGCCCTTGCCGGGGGTGAGGAGCACGCGGGCGACCGATCGCTTGCGGCGTCCTACGGTCTGGATCCTGATGTCTTGTGCCATACTCGTCATCGCTCCCGTCAGAATTCCAACGACTCGGGCTGCTGGCCATGATGGGGATGCGCCCCGTCCGCGTAGACCTTCAGCTTCTTCCCGAGCGACCTGCCGAGGGCGTTCTTCGGGAGCATGCCCTTCACGGCCATCTCCACCACGCGCTCGGGGTGCGTCTCGATCATCCGCTGGAAGGGGATGTGCTTCTCGTGCCCCATGTAACCGGAGTGGCGGAAGTACGTCTTCTTCTCGGCCTTCTTGCCGGTCAACCGAACCTTGCGGGCGTTGACCACGACTACGTGGTCGCCGGTGTCCAGGTGGGGCGTGAAGATCGGCTTGTGCTTGCCGCGGAGGACCCGAGCGATCTCGGTCGCCAGCCGCCCGAGCGGCTTGTTTTCGGCGTCGACGAGCCACCAGCGGTGCTCGATGTCCTCGGCTTTGGGAGTAAACGTTCTCATTGCCCGGGAGTTGGGCTGTAGGACCTTCGGAATGGAGCCACGAATGGTAGCCGAAGGCGCGAGGGGGTGTCAACGCGGGGGCTCCCCCAGGAGCGGGGGGTGCGGAGGCGGTGCTCGGCGCGAGCCGAGACGAGTCGATGGGCTCGCGGTGCCTTCGCCCTCCACGAGGGTAGCCACCGTGCCGGCCGGGAACAGGAACGGGCTCTGCTCCAGGGTGGGAAGCGTGCTCGCCACGCCGACGTCGAAATAGTCGTCCCGCCCCACGTCGATGGTGGTCGCAGCGGACAGGATCCAGGGGTCCGGCCCGGAATACATGAGATCGTTCGGCTCCGGGACGTGCGCGGGATACGCCGCCGTGTGGTTCGGCGCGTCCGTCGCAACGATCCCGAGTGTGTGCAGAAGGTCATGGAGCGCGGCGAACTCCCAGTACCTGGGGAACCCCGTGGACGTCGAGACGAAGGGCTGCGTGCACGATTTCCCCGGCGGGGTCCCGCGCAGATACAGCGCGGCGATCTGACCCGGAACGTTGGGCGGCCAGGCGGCGCCACCGCACGAGTACGTGCTCCCGCCGTCGTAGTAGACGAGATAGCGCTTGTCGGGGTCAATGCGGCCGGCGGCGAGCAGCTCGAGCTCGATGTGCACGACGAGCAACGGCCCGTACGCGCGCATCTGGCTGTCGGTCTGCGAGAGTTGGGCGAAGGAGGTGTCCAGCTCCCCACTGAATCGATCGAACCGCACACCGAGGCCGGCCTGCCCGGTGAGCCATGCCTCCAGGGACGCAGTCGAGCGCTCGAGCGTCCCGTTCACGTCGAGATATGCGTCCGTGCCGTCCGCCGGGAGCACGTACATGACATGGACCAGGGCGCCACTCGCGTCGTCGGGGCGGTCGGCGACGGAGTGGAAGTTCACAACGAGCGCACGATCCGAGGCGAGCGTGAACGAGGTGCTCGGCGTCGCGGATGCCACTGAGCCTCCTTCCGTCCAGTTCGCGAAGGCGTGATCGCCAACCGGAGTGGCGACGAGGCTCGCCACCGTTCCGCCGGGAAGCTCGACGCTACACGCTCCGCTGGCCAAACCGTCGTGAAGGGAGCAGTCGACGCCATCCGGGCCGGCGACATGCCCGCTTCCGACGCCGCTTGCGATCTCCAGCGTGAAGACGGCCCCAGGCCCGTTCGTGGGTGAGCTGCAGCCCACGACGGCGAATGCCACCGCCACGCTCGCCTTGCAGGCTGAGCTCATCGCACGGTCCCGCGGGCGTGCTGCCCTACCGGTAGGTCTCCAGGAACCTCGCCCGCGAAGCGTGGCGGAGCCGCACCAGCGCCTTCTCCTTGATCTGCCGAACGCGCTCGCGCGTGATCCCCATGATCGACCCGATCTCCTCGAGCGTCATGGGGTCCTGGTCGTCCAGGCCGAAGTAGAGCCGGAGGATCTTGGCTTCGCGCTCCTTGAGTGTCGCGAGCGCTTCCTCGATGGTGGCCTTGAGCGCGTGCTCGTACGCCTCGTCCTCGGGGCCCGGCGAGTACTGGTCGGGCAGGTAGTCGAGGAGCCGGCTGTCCTCGCCCGGCGTCATGGGCGCGTCCAGCGACAGGTGCGAATGAGAGATCGCGAGCGTGCGTTCGATCTCCTCGCGGGAGACGTCGAGCTCCTCGGCGATCTCCTCCACGGTGGGCTCGCGGCCGAGCTCCTGGAGGAGGTTCGAGCTGCGCCGGCCGATGCGGTAGAGCGCCCCGGCGCGGTTCAGGGGCACGCGCACGATGCGGCTCTGCTCGGCGAGCGCCTGGAGGATCGCCTGACGGATCCACCAGACGGCGTACGAGATGAACTTGATCCCCTTCGTCTCGTCGAACTTATGGGCGGCGCGGATGAGGCCCAGGTTCCCCTCGTTGATGAGGTCGGATAGGGGCACACCCTGGTTCTGGTATTTCTTCGCGACCGAGACGACGAAGCGCAGGTTCGACCGCACCAACTTGTTGAGCGCTTCTTCCTCGCCTTTGCGGATGAGCTTGGCGAGGCGGCCCTCCTCGGCGCGGTCGATCAGCGGATACTGACTGATCTCCTTCAGATACTGATCCAGCGACCCTTCCCGGGAGGCTCCGCGTCGGGATGAGAACGTCATCGGTGCAGAGGGCGCCCGTGTCGAGGGTCAGCGTGGGACCGGAACGGTTCGGACACGCCGCCGCACCGGCCCGTCGAAGCACGGCCTAGAATCTCGATGGAAACCCCGCCGCGCAACAGCCCTCCCTCGCTTTCTCCTTCGAGGACGGGCGCGACACGGGGGCGGCGTCAGTGGATCACGGTGCCCATGCGTCCCCAACGCACCCTTCGCATCCACGGGAGCGGCGTAGCCGCAGACTGGATGAACGAGTAGTACACGAGCCACGGCTCGCCGCGGATCTGGTCGCGGGAGACGAACCCCCAGTAGCGCGAGTCCTCGCTGTTGTCGCGGTTGTCGCCGAGCACGAAGTAACTCGCCGGCGGCACCACGAGGGGCCCCCAGTTATCGCGCGTCGGATGGTACCTGGGTGGCGGCGAGGCGATGAGGTACCCGGACTGCCAGTGCATGTCGGGGTGTACCGTATCGCCTCGGTCGTCCTGGTGCCGCGCATAGGGCTCGTCCACCGGCATGCCGTTCCGGTAGAGCTGCTTGCCACGCATCTCCAGCGTGTCGTCCGGGATGCCGACTACTCGCTTCACGTAGTTCTTCTCGGGCTCGTGCGGCGGGTGGAAGACGACCACGTCTCCGCGGGCGGGCTCCTTGAGCGCCGCCACCCGAATCTGCGTCCCGGGGATGCGCGAGCCGTATACCGCCTTGTTCACGAGCAGGAAGTCGCCGACGAGGAGCGTATTCTCCATCGAGGAGGTCGGGATCTTGAACGCTTCGACCACGAAGGTGCGGACGACGAGGAAGAGGACGAGCGCGATGGCGATCGATCTCGTCCAATCGCGGAGGCCCTTCGATCGCGGGCTGGATGGCCCGGGGGAGCTGTGCTCCCGATCCCCTTCGCTCACACATCTCCTCGACTCGTCGCGCGTGGCGGCTCCATACTGCCGGAGTCCTCATCGCTCGTTACACGGCCGCTGCTGGGCACGTTCCGAAAGTGCACGCTTCCGACCCCTCCACGCGAGGGGTAGCTTCGACCGAGTCCTCCGAGCCCACCCCGAGCCCACCGGATCGCCTTGGCACCCCGCGCGTCACGGAGACCCAGCCCGTTGACCCTGGTCGCGACCGCCGAGTGACCGTGTCCAGCGCACGGCGAAGTGGGGGCTCCGGTCCCCGCGCGTGTCGCTAACCGCAGCGCACGAGATGGGGCATGCCCTCGGCCTGCCCCACAGCGACTCGCCGCGCGACGTCATGTACCCGACGAACTCGGCCACGTCGCTCAGCGCCCAGGACTACCGCACCATGGAATCGCTCTACAGGCTCCCCGACGGCACGGAGCTCATCCGGTGACCACCCTGCGGGGCCTCGGCCTGGACGTTAGTCGCCCCCGCCGACGAGCATGCGCGCGCCGATGTAGAGCTGCCGCCCGGGGGCGCGGAAGCCCCACACCTCCTCGTAAGAGGCTCCGAGAAGGTTCTCTCCGCGCACGGTGAGCGTCACGCTCGGCCGGCGCGCGCGCGCCGGCAGGATCTCCCATTCGCCGCCCAGCGTCCAAAGTAGGTAACTCGCGAGCCGCCGGCGCGTTGCCGCGAACGTCACCGGGTCGAAGCTCCGGTCAGCGCGCTCGCCGACGAAGGACAGCCGCGTGTTCACCCGTCCGCGCCCGCCCACGGTGCCCGTCGCGCGCAGCGCGAGTGTATGCGTCGGACGTCTCAGCAGCGCCAGTCCGTCCACGAACGTCGCGTCGGGCCCGCTGTCGAAGCCCGGGTTCTCCACGCGCGTGTCGAGCCAGGTGTAGGCTGCGCCACCCTCCAGGGCGCCGGCGCGCATGTCGACGCCGAGCTCGAGACCACGCGCGCTCGCCTCGGCGACATTGTCGAAGTTCGGATCGCCGGGGCTCGGCACCACAGGGGTGTACTGGATGAGGTCCTCGAGCTCCTGGTCGAAGTACGTAGCCTGCAGGGTGAGGCCGCTGCCGAGCTCATGCTCGATCCCCACCTCCCACGAAAGCGACCGCTCGGGATCGAGCTCGGGATTTCCGGTCGCAAACCCCGTGGCGAAGTTCTCGAAGAAGGTCGGCTCCTTGATCGCCGTGCCGATCGACGCGCGTGCGCGCGTCCCGGACCGGCCCGGAAGATGAGCGGCCATGCCCGTCTGCCACGTGGCGCCCGTGCCGAAGCGCTCGTTGTCCTCCACGCGGGCGCCCGCGTTGAACGCGAGCACGCCGTGGCTCCCCGTGAGGTGCGCGAACGCCGCGAGGTTCTCCCTCTCGCTCTCGCTCCGCCCATAGAACGTGCCGAATGCGCTCGCGGACTCGCTGAACGAGCGTTGCCGCTCCTCCTCGACCTCTCCTCCGATGGTGGCGACGACGCTTCCCAGAAAGACGCTCGCGCGCAGCTCCGCGATGGCGCGCCGAAAGTGGTCGAGGCTCTTGAAGCCATCCGTGTCCGAAGGGTCGTCCGGCTCGTCGTCCGTGCCGCTGTCGGTCTCGTGGACGGCGATTCTCGCGCGGAGCTCGAGCGCCTCCGTCACACTGCGTGTGAGCGTCAGACTGGCGAGAGACTCGTCGCCGAAGCCGAAGGCGTTGCGATCGACGACCTGTCCGGATCCGTCGGTCGGATAGTGGAACTCGCGATCCGTGAGGCGCAACGTGAGCGCCAGGCCTGTCGCGTCGTCCGGCAGGAAGCGGGCGTTCCCGGATATCACCGTGCTCAACAACCGGTTGTTGAAGGCGAGGATGCCATCGACCACCTCACGGCCGAAGGAGGCCGAGTAGCCGAAGCGCTCGGAGCCCCCTACCACGTCCGCGCTCCAGCGCACCCCGTCGAGAAGCTCGTCGCGGGACTCCGAGTAGTGGACCGTCTGCACGCTCGCACCCATGCGGGGTGCGCCACGACCGATCCGCGTGACGACGTGGATCACCCCGGCCATCGCGTCCGAGCCGTAGAGCGCGCTCGCAGCGCCGCGCACGATCTCGACACGCTCGACGTTGTCGGTGGTGAGCGAAGCGAAGTCGAAGCCCCCGCCGGCCTGGTTCACCTGCACACCATCGACGAGCACGAGCACGTGGTCGCTCTCGCCCCCGCGTAGGAAGACCGACGTGACCGCGCCGAAGGAGCCGCTTCGCACCACGTCGAGCCCGGGGACCTCGCGAAGGGCTTCGCCCAGCGTGGCCAAGCCGCCGGCACGCAGGTCGTCGCCTTCGAGGATCGTGACGTGGCTCGCCACGCTCTCGGCGCTCCTTGGCGTGGGGCTCGCCGTGACGACGAGCCCGTCGAGGGAGAGAGCGTCCTGCTGGGCACTCACGCCGGCTGAACGGACCCCGAGAAAGAGCGCGGCGACGGCAACGGCGGTGGTGTAGCGCATGAAAAAACCCGATCCTTTCCCAACGCGGAAAGCGACCGGGTGAGCGAAAGCACCCTAGCCCAAGCCGCCTCCCCGCGGAGGTGTCAGCGTTGGATAGGGTGGGCCACGTCTCCTGGCTTTGGGCCGACGGACCGCCTTCCCAGGGATCTCCCCAGTGGCTGGCGACCCGCTTTCGGGTCGCCCTGGTCAGTCGTTTTCCGAGCCGCGCTCGGGCCCATCACAGTGGCGGGGCCGCGCCGGACTTTCACCGGCTTCCGTTGGCGCCCACCCGCCTATCGATTGTCGAGCCCAAGATACGGCCGAAACAGCCCGGGACAAGGGGGCGGTCCCACGACGGGACTCGGCCGCCACCCCGCGACCCCTCACCCCTCCCGCACCAGTCCGTACCGCTCGATCTTCTTGTAGAGGTTCGAGCGCGGCATGTCGATTTGGCGCGCCGTCTCGGCGACGTTCCAGTCGTTCTCCCGGAGTCGCTGCAGGATATACGCGCGTTCTGCGCGGTCCTTGAAGTCGGAGAACGTCTCCGCGGCCAGGATGTCGCCGCCGACGGCCGGAGCCGCGCCTCGCCCCGCGGCCAACAGGTCGACGTCCTCGGCGCGCACTGCGTCGCCGGAGGAGAGAATCATGAGCCTCTCCACCGTGTTGCGGAGCTCTCGGACGTTTCCCGGCCAGGGCAACTCCAGCAGATGCGCGACGGCACTCTCGTCGAATTTCCTGGGCGTCACGCCCTCGCGCTTCGACATGATATCCGCAAAGTGCTGCACGAGCATGGGAATGTCGTCGCGACGCTCGCGCAGTGGAGGCACGCGAATGGGCACGACGTTCAGACGGTAGAAGAGGTCCTCGCGGAAATCTCCGGCCTCTATCTCCTGCTCCAGATCCTTGTTCGTCGCAGCGATCACGCGCACGTCGACCTCGATCGGCTTCGAGCCGCCGACGCGCGTCACGACTCCCTCCTCGAGGGCTCGCAGCACCTTGGCCTGCGCCTCGAGTGACATGTCGCCGACCTCGTCGAGAAAGAGCGTCCCTCCATCCGCCTGCTCGAACTTCCCGGCCCGATCCGCAATCGCACCGGTGAACGAGCCCTTCATGTGGCCGAACAGCGCTGACTCGATGAGCTCGGATGGGATCGCCGCGCAGTTCACCTCGACGAACTGCCTGTCCGCGCGGGCGGAGAGCCTGTGGATCGCACGCGCCACGAGCTCCTTGCCTGTCCCGTTCTCGCCAGTGATGAGCACGCGCGCCTCCGTCGGCGAGACCTTCTCCACGCGCTCGAGCACCTGCCGGATGGCGAAGGAGTTGCCCACGATCTCGTAGCGACTCTCGACCTGGCGCTTCAGCGCGGCGACGCTCTGCGTGAGACCCTTGAGCTCGAGGGCGCGCCGGAGCGTCACCAGCAGGCGGTCCGTGTCGAGAGGCTTCTCGAGGAAGTCGTACGCGCCCTTGCGGGTCGCCTCGACGGCGGTGTCGATCGTGCCATGGCCTGAGATCATGACCACCACGGCATGCGGATCCACGTCGCGGAGCTTCGCCAACACGTCCAGACCGTCCAGGCCGGGCATCTTCACGTCCAGGAAGGTTACATCCGGCCGGAGCTTATCTGCGAGCTCGATTCCCTTGTGGCCATCTTCGGCGGTGGAGACCTCATGCCCCTCGTACTCGAACAGCTGTACGAGCGCGTCGCGGATACCCTTCTCGTCGTCGACCACGAGCAGATGGGCGCTCATGAGGCGAGCTTGGCGCTCGACAGAACGGTGTACTTGGCACCTTCGCGCGAGACGTGGCTTCGCATGAGGTCCAAGCTATGCACCTTCACGTCGTCCTTGAACTCCAATTCCGCCATCATGCCGTCGAGACCCCGAAAGGCCCCGGCGCCGTTCCTGTCATTCGCCCTCCCGAGCGTCACGTGCGGATGGAAGGCCCGAGTCTCCGCCTCGAAGCCGAGGTCGCCGAGGGACCACTCGATGTCCTGCTTGAGGCAACGCAGCTCCGGATTCGCGCCGACCCCGAGCCAGATGACGCGTGGGCGGCGGATGGTCGGGAAGGCGCCGAAGCCGCTGAGCGTCGTCGAAAAGGGAGCTGTCGTCTCGGCCACCCGCGCGATCGCCTCCTCGACCTGCGGGACGCGCTCCCGCCGAATCTCACCCAGGAACTTCAGGGTGACATGGAAGTGGTCGGGCTCGAGCCAGCGCACTGGCATCTCCTCTTCCCTTAGACAGCGCGCGGCGCGGTAAATGCGCTCGCGCTCCTTCTTGGGCAGGTTCAGCGCGATGAACAGCCTCATTAGCTACGCCGGAGGCCTATCCGCTTCTTTGTCGAGCTGACTCACAGGCACGCCTCGGCTGTTCGCGACTCTCGCCTCGGACACGATGACGACCACGGACCCGACGATGATGGCAGCAGCCAGCATCGAACGGAAGCCCAGCGGCTCGTCGGCGAGCCGCCACCCGAGGAAGAGCGCGATCACCGGATTGACGTATGCGTACGTGCCAATGCGGGCCGGCGTGCTGACGCGCAGGAGCCAAACGTACGCCGAATAGGCGATCAGCGCGCCGAAGACGATGAGGTACGCCAGCGACAGCCACGACCGCAGCGACACGTCGGCCACTCGGAATCCCATCCACTCCCCGGTCACGAGCGAGACGATGCCCAGGAGCGCCCCGCCGCTGATCATCTGCATGGCCACCCACATGAGCGGATGCGGCGGCGGGGGTACATACCGGAGGTAGAGCGAGCCGGCCGCCCACGCCGCGCAGCCGCCCAGGATCAGGAGGGCGCCCAGCGCCTCCAGCGGCCCGCCCTGCCCCACTCCCGGCGCGCCGCCGAGCAATGCCACGCCTCCGAAGCCCGCGAAGAGCCCCAACCGGGCTCGCATGCTCGGGCGGGTTCGCGAGCCGAAGAGCGCGTCGAGCACGACGAGCCAGAGGGGCACCGAGGCCACGAGCAGCGCAGCCAGGCCCGACGGGACCCACTGCTCGGCGACCGTGACGGCACCGTTGCCAGCGCCCAGCATGAGCCCGCCCGCAAGGGCGGCCGCACGCCACTGCCCCGGCACCGCCATGCGGGCTCGCGCACGGGTCGCCGGCGTGCCGCGGGCAACGGACCACGCATACAGGAGCCCCCCCGCCACGAGGAAACGGACGGAGGCCATGAGCAGGGGGGGCATCGTCTCGATCGCCCAGAGAATGCCCAGATAGGTCGATCCCCAGATGACGTAGACCGCCCCGAACGCCGCGATCACCGGCGCGACACCCGGCTCCGTCCCCGCCGGGTCGACCAGCGCCGCCGGGACTCGCGTGGTTTGCATGGCGGAAAAGCTCACCTCACGGGCCCCAGCCTACAACGGCACATGAAGCCGACGAGGGGTCTCGCACCCCTCAGCAGAGCACGCGGTCCAGGCTCCTATACTGGAGCGCCTCGGCGACGTGCTCCGCGCGGACGCCATCGGACGCCGCCAGGTCGGCGACGGTGCGGGCGACCTTGAGAATCCGATGGTACGCCCGGGCCGAGAGGCCGGTTCGATCGACCGCCTGCTGGAGCATCGTCCCGACGCCGCCGGAGAGACGGCAGCAGCGGCGCAGATCGGCCGGTTTCATCTGCCCGTTGGCGTGGATCCCGGGGTCGCCCCGGAAGCGCCGACGCTGGCGCTCGCGGGCCCCCACGACACGGCGGCGCACAGAGTCGCTCGATGCCCCGTTGTCGCCCGCCTCGAGACTCCGGAACGGCACCGGCGGCACGTGCAGGTGAATGTCGATCCGGTCGAGCAGCGGGCCCGATACGCGCCCCTGATAGCGCGCGACCTGAGCCGGGTCGCAGACGCACCTGTCGGTTCCGTCCCCCGCATAGCCGCACGGGCAGGGGTTC
>Ga0214472_10006506_pt1 | contig 12229 bp, 13 predicted proteins | sample RVTome_6_FD_207662 | JGI IMG/M metagenome (GOLD analysis project Ga0214472, IMG submission 207662) | Soil microbial communities from uranium-contaminated site in the Upper Colorado River Basin, Wyoming, United States - RVT140D175 | ecosystem: Environmental > Terrestrial > Soil > Contaminated >... | reverse complement strand
TTTACAAGAACTTCCATGAAGCTAAAGATTTTGAAGATTTCCTGGGCGAACTCAGCGGCCCGGGCGGTGATGGGACAGAAGACGACTGACCCGATAATCGCCCGGAGTTGAAGATCGGGAGCCCAGGCATTTTGATCCGGGGACCTGATGGCATCTGCTGCCGATACAGATTTCATGATGATGGCACTGGCGCTCGCCGAGCGCGGGTTGGGGCAGGTTGCGCCCAATCCCGCCGTTGGGTGCATCATCGTCGCCGATGGAATCGTCGTGGGGCGCGGCTGGACGCAGCCCGGTGGTCGGCCTCATGCCGAGACGGTGGCTCTGGCCCAGGCGGGCGACAAGGCGCGTGGGGCCACCGCTTATGTCACGCTTGAACCCTGCGCCCATCACGGCAAAACCGGCCCCTGCGCTGAAGCATTGATCGCGGCGGGTGTCGCCCGTGTCGTCGGCGCGGTTGCCGATCCTGATCCGCGTGTTGGCGGTCGCGGTTTTGCCATGCTCGAAAATGCCGGCATCGAAGTGGTTGAAGATGTCTGCATGTCGCGCGCGGTCTATCTCAATCAGGGGTTCTTTCTCAAAGTCACCGAAGCCCGTCCGCTGGTGACACTCAAGATCGCAAGTTCCGTTGACGGACGAACGGCGACGAAGTCAGGTCACAGTCGCTGGATCACGGGCGACGCGGCGCGCCAGCGCGGGCATCTTTTACGCGCCACGCATGACGCCATCATGATCGGCAGCGCGACCGCTATTGTGGATGATCCGGTTCTGACCTGTCGTCTCACCGGCCTTGAGGGTCGCTCGCCGCTGCGCATCGTGGCGGACGGTCGGTTGCGTTTGCCCTTGACCTCAAAGCTCGTGCGCGATGCGGCACGGGCACCTGTTCTGGTATTCACTTTCCCCGGTGGCGATGCAGGCCGTCGCAGCGCCTTTGCTGATTGCGGTGTTGAGCTTCTCGATGTGCCCGCTGTGGGCGAAACAGGGTTGATGGACATGCGGGTCGCCATGAAGTTGCTGAGCGAACGCGGTCTCACGCGCCTGCTGGTCGAGGGCGGCGCGCGTCTTGCCTCCTCGTTGATGCGGGCTCGTCTGGTTGATCGCGTCGAGTGGTTTCGTTCGTCCACCATTCTGGGCGGCGACGGCTATCCCGCCATTGCGGCGCTCGGTATCGAGAAGGTTGATGACGCGCCGGAGATGCTCCTGACCGATCAAATCGATCTCGGGGCGGACACGCTCTCCAGCTACGTCATGCGGAGTTGAGTTCATATGTTTACAGGAATTGTCAGTGATGTGGGACGGGTCCGTTCGGTCGAAAAGCGCGGCGATACGCGCTTCGTGATCGATACCGCCTATGATCCTGACAGCATGCTGATCGGGGCCTCCATCGCCTGTTCGGGTTGCTGCCTCACCGTCGTCGAAAAAGGCACTGATGCGGGTCAGAACTGGTTTGCCGTCGATGCTTCGGGCGAGACGCTCGATTGCACCGTTCTGGCGGGCTGGCGGACTGGAACACCGATCAATCTGGAACGGGCGCTCAAGGCGGGCGATGAGCTTGGCGGGCATATCGTCAGCGGTCATGTCGATGGCGTCGGCACAATTATCGATATCCGCGATGATGGGGACAGCAAGCGGTTTACCTTTGAGGCGCCTCAGGGTCTTGGTCAGTTCATTGCGGCCAAGGGGTCCGTGACGCTCGATGGCACATCGCTGACGGTGAACGAAGTTGAAGACATTGGAGGCGGCACCCATGTCGGTGCCACGCGCTTCGGGGTCAATATCATCCCGCACACGCAGACAGTGACGACCTGGGGTCAGGCCCGCGTCGGACAAAGAATTAATCTTGAAATTGACATGCTGGCCCGTTATGTCGCCAGACTGGCCCAGAAGGAATAGACATCGTGTTTAAGGAATACCTGTCCTCTATTGAGGAAGTCATTGAAGACGCCCGCAACGGCAAGATGTTCATTCTGGTGGACGCCGAGGACCGTGAAAACGAGGGCGACCTTGTGATCCCGGCGCAGATGGCGACGCCGGAAGCGGTCAATTTCATGGCCAAATATGGCCGCGGGCTTGTCTGTCTGACGCTGACAGGTGATCGCGCCAAACAGCTCAATCTTGAGTTCATGTCGTCCAACAACCAGTCGCGCAACCAGACGGCCTTTACCGTTTCCATTGAAGCGCGCGAAGGCATCTCGACGGGCATTTCCGCTCATGACCGCGCCCATACGGTTTCGGTCGCCATTGATCCGACCAAGGGTCAGTCCGACATTGTGTCGCCGGGCCACGTCTTCCCGCTGGTTGCCAAGGATGGCGGCGTGCTGGTGCGTGCCGGTCACACGGAAGCGGCTGTCGATATTGCCCGTCTCGCGGGCCTTTATCCTGCTGGCGTCATCTGCGAGATCATGAACGATGATGGCACCATGGCCCGCCTGCCGGACCTTGTGCCTTTCGCGCAGTTGCACGGTCTGAAGATCGCGACCATTGCCGATCTCATCGCCTATCGTCGTCGCTACGATCACTTCATCCACCGCGCCATCGAGACCGAGCTTGAAAGCAATTACGGTGGCGAGTTCAAGATGATGGTCTATCTCAACACCGTCGAATATGCCGAGCATATCGCCCTTGTGAAGGGTGACATCTCGACGCCCGAACCCGTGCTGGTGCGGATGCATGCGACCAATGTGTTTGACGATTTGCTGGGCGCGCATGGCTCGCGTGCCGACATGCTGAAAGAATCCATGCGGATTATTTCCGAGGAAGGCCGTGGTGTCATCGTCCTGATCCGCGATACGCAGGCAACGGTTGTCTCCGATCTGCTGTTGCGCAAGGGTGAGGCGGCTGACAAGGGCATGCCGCGTCGCTTGCGCGAATATGGCGTTGGGGCACAGATTCTTCTCGACCTCGGCGTCCATGAAATGATCCTCCTGTCCGATACGGATCGCAATATTGTCGGTCTGGAAGGCTATGGCCTGTCGGTTGCGGGTCAGCGTCCGATTACGCATTCAGATGCGGCCCCGGCATCCAAAGCGAAGGAATCCATCTCGTGACTGATCACAACGATCATATCCTGATTGTCGAGGCCCGATTTTATGATGATCTTGCCGACGAATTGGCGCGCGGTGCCATAGCTGCCATCGAGGCGCGCGGCGGGTCTTATACGCGCGTGCAGGTCCCCGGTGTGCTGGAAATTCCAGCCGCGATCAAGTTTGCGCTGGACGCGATGGCACATGGCGGGCAAACCAAGCGTTTCGACGGGTTCGTGACCCTTGGATGTGTTATTCGCGGCGAGACCACGCATTATGATATTGTCTCCAACGAGTCCGCACGGGCGTTGATGGATTTGGCCGTCAGCCGGTCTCTGGCGCTTGGTAATGGCATCCAGACGGTTGAAAATGGTGATCAGGCTTGGGCGCGCGCCAGGGTTGATGACAAGAATAAAGGCGGCGGCGCAGCCAATGCCTGCCTCGATATGATTGATCTCAAGCGCCAGTTGGGCGCTTGAGTTAAGCAGTTTTGAAAGCAGTAGATTTTATGACTTCGGCCCCCGTCATCCCCACAGCCGGTTCCGTTGATATCAGTGCGCGTTCAGCAGCGCGCGTTGGCGCGGTGCAGGCGCTCTACCAGATGGATATGGTGGGGACGGAGCTTGACGATATCGTTGATGAGTTCGTGCATCATCGGTTCGGTCAGGAAATTGAAGGGGAAGTTTTCCCCGAAGCCGATGTTGCCCATTTTTCTGATGTGATCCACGGTGTCGTTCGTGAGCAGCGCGAGATCGACGTTGCCATCAATGAGGCGCTGGCCAAAGGGTGGACGTTGACGCGGATCGACAGCACCCTGCGCGCGGTGCTTCGTGCAGGAGTCTATGAGTTGCGTCGTTGCAAGGACATTCCGGTGAAGGTCGTCATCAACGAATATGTGAATGTCGCGCATGCTTTCTTTGAAGGTGACGAACCCGGCGTCGTGAACGCGGTTCTCGATCGTCTCGGTGCGACGGTTCGTCAGTCCTGACGTGAGGTTGTCACGATGGCTGAGCATCCCGAAGATCGCCATCGCCCGGATGAGTTTTCGCTGATCGCCAAATATTTTGCACCGCTCGCCGCTCATGCGCCCGGTGCTTACGGGCTTGGCGATGATGCGGCGAGTTTCATGCCCTCGGCGGGCATGGAACTGGTGATGACCGTTGATGCCATTGTTGAAGGCGTCCATTTTCTGCCCGGCGATCCGGCCCATGAGGTGGCGCGCAAGCTGTTGCGGGTCAATCTTTCCGATCTTGCGGCCAAGGGCGCGCGGCCTTTGGGCTATTTGCTGACAACCGCCTGGACATCCGACACATCGGTCGCCTGGATCGCGGATTTCGCGCGCGGGTTGGCGGCTGATCAGGCGCTCTTTGGTCTGTCGCTCTGGGGTGGTGACACGGTTTTGACCCCCGGTCCCTTGTCGTTTTCGCTCACCGCCATTGGCGAGGTCGCGCAGGGCGGCATGTTGCGCCGCTCCGGTGCGCAGCTCGGCGATGATCTCTATGTCACCGGGACCATCGGCGACAGTGCGCTTGGCCTGGCGGTGGCGCAGCAGCGGCTTTCGCCGTCGTGGCCAGCGGCGCAGATGCTCGTCGGGCGTTATCAGGTGCCTCAACCGCGTCTGTCTTTTGGTCAGGCGCTGGTCGGTGTGGCTCATGCCGCGCTCGATATTTCCGACGGGTTGATGGCCGATCTCGGTCATCTTTGCGCCCAATCCAAACTGGGGGCATGGCTCGATGCAGCGCGGGTTCCCGTGTCGTCATCGGGCCGCGAATGTCTCGATGGATCGCTCGCCACGCTCGAAACGATCCTGACGGGCGGGGATGATTATGAACTTTTGTTCACGGCCCCGGTGTCTGCTGCAAAGCACATTGATTCTATTGCGTTGCAGTGCGAGGTGCCCGTAAGCCGCATTGGAAAGATGGTCCATGCGGCAGAAGGCATTGTCGCCATTGATGCGGCAGGCCAGCCCATGTCCTTTAAACAAACGGGCTTTCGGCATTTCTGACACTGCTCCGGGCGGGGAGTGAGCGGAGCAGGCCGTCTGCCGCGGATGCTTCCATGAAATAGGTCAGGTTGCTTTCCCCTTCTGCTTTTGGCATCGTTTCTCTCAATTGTGCTTCGACTGGGAGGGGGAGGGGCCTTGGACGGATTGATCCGCCTGTGGCTCGGATTCCCGTAAGGAAAACAAGGACAGAAACTATGAGCACCACATTGTGGGCGATCATCGGTTGCGGTGGTCTAGCGTTGATTTATGGAATACTGGCAGGGCGGTCTGTTCTGGCAGCCGATCCGGGCAATGCCCGAATGCAGGAGATCGCGGCGGCTATTCAAGAGGGTGCCGGTGCCTATCTCAATCGCCAATACACGACCATTGGTCTTGTCGGCGTCGTGATCTTTGTACTGATTTCTTATCTTCTGGGGATCAAGGTTGGGGCTGGCTTCCTTGTCGGCGCGACGCTTTCCGGTCTGGCAGGCTATATCGGCATGCTTGTGTCAGTGCGCGCCAATGTTCGCACCACGCAGGCCTCCAGCAAGAGCCTAGCGGCGGGGCTTTCCATCGCGTTTCGTGCAGGCACTGTCACGGGCATGCTGGTGGCGGGTCTGGCGCTTCTGGCGGTGAGTGTTTATTTCAGCGTTCTCACGTCTTATCTGGGCTATGCAGCCAATTCGCGTGAAGTGATCGACGCTCTCGTGGCGCTTGGTTTTGGCGCTTCGCTGATTTCGATCTTCGCCCGTCTAGGGGGTGGTATCTTCACCAAGGGCGCTGACGTTGGCGGCGATCTCGTCGGCAAGGTCGAAGCAGGCATCCCGGAAGATGATCCGCGCAATCCGGCCACCATCGCCGATAACGTCGGCGACAATGTGGGCGACTGCGCAGGCATGGCGGCTGACCTTTTTGAAACCTATGCGGTGACGCTGGTGGCGACAATGGTTCTGGCGTCGATCTTCTTTTCGGGCGGCGAGGTCATGAGCCTCATGACCTATCCATTGGCGATTGGGGGCACCTGCATCGTCACCTCAATCATTGGTGTTTTCTTCGTGCGCCTTGGCAAGAGCAACAATGTGATGGGTGCGCTCTATAAGGGCTTTGTGGCGTCAGCCTTGCTGTCGCTCATTGCGCTTTATTTTGTGACGGATCGTATTGTTGGATTTGATGCGAGCTTCACGGTCGGCCTCAAAACCTTCACAGGCATGGACCTTTACTATTGCGGCATTGCCGGTCTTGTCATCACAGGCCTCATCATCTGGGTGACGGAATATTATACGGGCGTCAATTTCCGCCCGGTCAAAAGCATCGCTTCTGCGTCGGTGACAGGTCACGGCACCAACGTCATTCAAGGGCTGGCGATCTCGATGGAAGCGACCGCCATTCCGGCCATCATCATCGTGGTCGGCATTCTCTCGACCTATAGTCTCGCGGGTCTCTTCGGCATTGCCATTGCGGTTTCGACCATGCTGGCGCTTGCGGGCATGGTTGTGGCGCTTGATGCCTTTGGTCCGGTTACGGATAATGCGGGTGGCATTGCCGAAATGGCCGACCTGCCTGCCGATGTTCGCAAGACAACGGATATGCTTGATGCCGTCGGCAATACGACGAAGGCAGTGACCAAGGGTTATGCCATTGGTTCGGCGGGTCTCGGGGCTCTCGTTCTCTTTGCTGCCTATACGCAGGATTTGAACTTTTTTTCCGCCACGCCGGAACTCTACCCCTATTTCACCGGGGTGGTGCCCGACTTCTCGCTCTCCAACCCCTATGTGGTGGTGGGTCTCTTTATCGGCGGTTTGCTGCCTTATCTCTTCGGGGCAATGGGCATGACCGCCGTGGGCCGCGCGGCGGGTTCTGTCGTGGTCGAAGTGCGGCGTCAGTTCAAGGCCGATCCCGGCATCATGGCTGGCACGTCCAAGCCCGATTATGCGCGGGCGGTTGACATGCTGACCAAGGCGGCGATCAAGGAAATGATCATTCCTTCATTGTTGCCGGTGCTTTCTCCGGTCGTGCTTTACTTTATTGTCCTTCAGATCGCGGGCAAGTCAGAGGCCTTCTCGGCGCTTGGCGCGATGCTGCTGGGTGTCATTATCACAGGTCTCTTCGTCGCCATCTCCATGACGGCTGGCGGCGGTGCCTGGGACAATGCCAAGAAGTACATTGAAGATGGCAATCACGGCGGCAAGGGTTCAGACGCCCATAAGGCAGCCGTGACAGGCGATACTGTCGGCGATCCTTACAAGGATACGGCTGGTCCGGCAGTGAACCCGATGATCAAGATCACCAACATTGTGGCGCTTCTTCTGCTGGCCGTGCTGGCTCATCAATAAAACAAGAAAAGTCAGTCAAACAACGAAGGCCCCGGAAATTTCCGGGGCCTTTTTGTTATTGCTTGTCTGCTCAGTGATTGCCGCCCGGTTTGGGCACGGCCTTGTTGTCATCGTCTTTCTTGTTGAAACGTCCCAGATTGCTGAACAACTGGCCGAGAATGGTGAGTTCCTTGCCGCGTGTCGGGGTGACGCGGGTCTGCATATCGACGATTTCACCGTCCTGCAGGCCATAGTAGCGAACGTCCTCAACCTCTTTGTTCTTGTCGAAATAGACCGCGATAATCTGGCGTTCGGTTTCTTCGGGCGGGTAGAAGAGATAGGTCTCGGTCTTGCTGCTGATGTAGTACCAGGCCTCGTCATTGACGGTGGACTTCACCGAGGGCGTCCCCATATAAGTCTCAATCTGATCCTGGCTTGTCTGCCCGGGCTTGATTTTGTTGAGGTCGGCTTCGTTGATGATGTAGCCGCGATGAGCGGTCACAGGCTCGACAAACCCGCAGCCCGACAGGGTAGGACTTGCGAGTGCGATCAGCGCGACAGTGGCCAGAATTCTGGCGCGATGGCGCGAGTGGTTGGAAGTCATGTTGGCGGCCCTCCCGAGACCCAGATGTACGGACGTTGACCTACCCCTGTCGGTTGCTAAATTCAATCGGCTTCTTGAAAACCGACGGTTTATATCGCACCGATGTTCGGGCTTGGGGCCAGTTTGGCCGAATGGAGTAAGACGATGATGTGGAAAAGGTTTTTTGACCGGTCAGAGCGTGAACAGGAACCATACGCTATCTATGGTGCGCTGGTCTCGCAAGCCCGCTCACCTGCTCTTTATCTTCATGCTGGTGTCCCCGATACGTTGGAAGGCCGATTTGAGATGGTTCTGCTGCATGCTTTTCTGGTGTTGAGGCGTCTGCGGCTTGTGGCAGAGCCTCATGTTGCGCAGGCCAAGGCTCTGTCGCAGCGGGTTTTCGACATTCTTTTTGATGATATGGATCAGACCTTGCGGGAAATCGGTATCAGCGACCTCAAGGTTGGCAAGGAAATCAAGGGCATGGCCGCCTCTTTTTATGGCCGAATCGATGCCTATGACAAAGGGCTGGATGCAGCGGACGAGGGTGTGTTGCGGGCCGCCCTGACGCGCAATGTCTATCCGGCTGACCCGGCGCCTTCGGCGGGCGATGTTGAGGCGCTGGCCGCCTATGTCCGTCGCGCCGAAGCTGCGCTTGCCGCATGTCCGGTCGAAAGTCTGCTCGCAGGCAAGATCGCCGTGGCCTCGTTGCCGCAATCTCATGGAGCCTCTGTCTGATGGCCGGTTTGGACAATGAAACACAGGCCCCTGAGTTCAGCCTTTTGCTGGTGGTTGATGATGTGCCGCCCAACGGCAAGACCATTCGTTTTGCGGTGGGTGAGGCCGAGCGGGCCGCTCTGGCCCTGCGATTTGACCTGCTGGACCTGAGTGATTTTCATGGTCTCCTCACGGCCAGGCCCTGGCGTCGTTTTGGTCTGGAACTCGAAGGCTCGCTGGAAGCTGATCTTGTTCAGGCATGTGTGACGACGCTGGAGCCGATTTCGGCGCATCTGTCGCAGAAGTTCAAACTGCATTATTTGCCCATCGAGATGATCGAGAAGGATGCGGCGGAAGCCGAAAATCGCGAGATTGTTGTTGATTTGCAGAGCGAAGATCCGCCAGAACCCATCGAAAATGGCGTTCTTGATGTGGGCGAGGCCATGTCGGAACAATTGTTTCTGGAAATTGATCCTTACCCCAAAAAGCCGGGGGCGGTTTTTGAATCCACGGAAAGCGCGCCCTCAGAAGCTGAGGAAAGCCGTCCGAATCCCTTTGCAGCGCTTGAAAAGCTCAAGAAAAAAGATTGATTCTGCAATCCCTTAGAACAAAACGTAACAGTTGTTTCATGCGTGCAACCCGCTATCTTCAGGGCGAACTGCCCATGGGGAAATTGGTTGCGGTGCGTGGCGTTTGCGCCAACATGGGATGGGCAGGGAAGTGAGGGTTTGTTGACGACAAGCGGTTTGACAATTGCGCTCGACGGGATGGGCGGCGATCACGGCCCGGAAACCACCATTGGGGGAGCCGAGCTTGCCTGCATTCGCCACCCTCAGGTGCGTTTCCTGATTTTTGGTGACGAAGCGGTCATGAGGCCTGTGCTGGACAAGTTCCCGCGCGTCGCTGCCGTCAGCGAGATCGTTCACACAGAAGTTGCCATTTCGATGGACGAGTTGCCGAGCCAGGCGTTGCGCCGTGGTCGCAAGACCAGCAGCATGTGGCAGGCAATCGATGCGGTCAAAGCAGGCCGCGCGCAGGTTGCGGTTTCGGCTGGCAACACGGGCGCGCTCATGGCCATGTCCAAGGTCATTCTCAAGACCATGCCCAATGTCGAACGTCCAGCACTCGCGGCTCTCTGGCCGACAGCGCGAGGCGAAAGCGTTGTTCTCGATCTTGGCGCGACCATAGGGCCCGACGCACTTCAACTGGTGCAGTTTGCCGTTATGGGCGAGGCCTTCGCGCGTATTATTTTCGGCATCGAGCGTCCGACGGTGGGTCTGTTGAACATCGGTCAGGAAGAAGTGAAGGGCACTGAGCAGGTCAAGGAAGCGGCGCATATCCTGCGCACCACCCGCCTCAATGTTGATTTTTATGGTTTTGTTGAAGGTGATGATATTTCCAAGGGGACGACCGATGTTGTCGTCACTGATGGCTATACGGGAAATATCGCGCTCAAGACAGCCGAAGGCACTGCGCGGCTGATCGTCGAATTTCTTGGCAATGCATTGCGCAGTTCGCTTTTGTCGCGTATCGGCTATTTGCTTGCGCAGGGTGCCTTCAATGCTTTGCGCCGGAAGCTTGATCCGCGTTCGTCCAATGGGGCCGTGTTTCTGGGTCTCAATGGGCTCGTGGTCAAAAGCCACGGGGGCACTGATGGTGAGGGCTTTGCCTATGCCATTGATGTGGCGGTCGATGTCGCCGCTGCTGATCTCGTACAAAAAATCATGGCCGACCTTGGCCCGCTGGATGGCCTCAAGCTATCGGACGGCAAGGCGGCTGAACAATCAATCATAGACGAATCTGAGGCAATTTTATCGTGAGTATTATTCGAAGCGTCGTGGCGGGTTGCGGCAGTTATTTGCCGGAGCGCCGGGTCACCAATGCCGACATGAGCAAGATCGTCGATACGACCGACGAATGGATTGTCGAGCGCACAGGCATTCATGCCCGCCATATCGCTGCTGAAGGCGAGTTGACATCCGACATGGCGATCAAGGCTTCGCTGAAGGCCATTGAGGATGCCGGTATCGATGCGCAGGAGATCGATATGATTATCCTGGGCACGACAACGCCGGATAATACTTTTCCCGCCACTGCCGTGACGGTGCAGAAGGCGCTGGGGCTCACGCATGGTTTTGCCTTCGACGTTCAGGCCGTTTGCTCGGGCTTTGTCTATGCGCTCACTATTGCCGATAGCTTCATCCGCACTGGTCAGGCGCGCACTTGCCTTGTGATCGGTTCGGAAACTTTCACGCGCCTGCTCGACTGGACCGACCGCACCACCTGCGTTCTCTTTGGTGATGGCGCGGGCGCGCTCGTCGTCAAGGCCGGGGACGGGGAAGGCACCAGTGCCGACCGGGGTATTCTGACCGCCCATCTTCATTCGGACGGCAATCACAAGGAAAAGCTTTATGTGGATGGTGGCCCGTCCTCCACGGGCACGGTTGGCCATGTCCACATGGCGGGACGGGAAGTCTTTCGCCATGCCGTTGTCAATATGGCGGCAACGATCCAGGAATCTCTGGAGGCCACCGGGTTGACCGTTGATGACATTGACTGGCTCGTCCCGCATCAGGCCAACAAGCGTATTCTCGAAGGCACGGCCAAGCGTATTGGTCTGCCGCCCGAAAGAGTGGTGATGACGGTCGGTGAGCACGGCAATACATCGGCGGCTTCCGTGCCTTTGGCGCTGGATACGGGTGTTCGTGACGGGCGAATCAAGAAGGGCGATGTCGTGCTTCTGGAAGCCATGGGCGGTGGTTTTACCTGGGGATCGGTCCTGCTTCGCTGGTAACGGGAACAAAATTCTTTTTTTGTCCCAAATATGGACGGAATTAAACTTTAGAAGTCTCGTGCATCCTATTGATATTGACGGAATAATCGGCTCGCAATAGGCTTTGAGCGAACTGGAGGACTGCCTATGGGGGATACAATTACACGGGCTCATCTGAGCGAAGCCGTCTATCAGGAAGTCGGCCTGTCGCGAAATGAATCCGCCGAGCTTGTTGAATCGGTATTAATGGAAATCGGCACGAGCCTGTCCAAGGGCGATACGGTGAAGCTTTCATCGTTCGGGTCTTTTTCGGTGCGCCAAAAAGGCGGTCGCATAGGCCGCAATCCCAAGACGGGCGAAGAGGTGCCCATCAAGCCGCGGCGTGTTCTCGTGTTCCGCCCCAGCCATGTGTTAAAGGAACAGATTAACACAGCGCTGAGCGGCAAGGCGGAAGCCGCCGAATAGTACTGGAGCATGCCGTGACCAGATCCGCATTGATATCCCGGATTGAGAAGCGGAGCCAAGGACCTGGTTTGTCTATACAAAAATCACCTGACGCCTTCAGAACCATCAGTGAGGTTGCCACCGACCTTGATGTGCCTCAGCACGTCCTGAGGTTCTGGGAGAGCAAGTTCACGCAGATTCGTCCGCTCAAGCGTGGTGGTGGACGGCGTTATTATCGCCCCGAAGACGTCGATCTTTTGCGCGGTGTTCGCACGCTGCTTTACAACGACGGCTACACCATCAAAGGCGTCCAGAAGGTCTTTCGTGAGCAGGGCGTGAAATTCGTCAGCGAGACGGGCAAGGGCACAGTCGATTCTTCGCTGGCCGAACTTGCGC
>Ga0214472_10006505_pt1 | contig 12230 bp, 11 predicted proteins | sample RVTome_6_FD_207662 | JGI IMG/M metagenome (GOLD analysis project Ga0214472, IMG submission 207662) | Soil microbial communities from uranium-contaminated site in the Upper Colorado River Basin, Wyoming, United States - RVT140D175 | ecosystem: Environmental > Terrestrial > Soil > Contaminated >... | reverse complement strand
GCGGAGCTTCGAGGCGCCGATCACCAACCTCCGCAAGCTCGACTGGGACTCGATGCGGGTCAACTTCTTCGTGATCACGACCCCGAAGCTGCTCGAGGGCTTCCCGGCGAGCTACGTCACGAGCTTCCACCTCCCGGATGCGCAGGCGGCGTTCGTCAACCGGCTGTCGCAGCGCTTTCCGACCCTGACCGTCATCGACACGAGCGCGATCCTGCGGCAGGTGAAGACCATGATGGATCAGGTGATCCGCGCGGTACAGTTCGTGTTCCTGTTCGCGCTCGGCGCCGGCGTGCTGGTGCTGTACGCGGCGCTGCTCGCGACGCAGGACGAGCGCGTGCACGAGGCCGCGGTCATGCGCGCGCTGGGTGCGAGCCGCGCCCAGGTGCTCGCGGCGCAGCGCACGGAGTTTCTCGCCCTGGGTTTCCTCGCGGGCGCGCTCGCCGCGGTCGGCGCGACGGCGATCGGGTTCGTGATCGCGAACCAGGTGTTCCAGTTCAGCTACCAGGTGAACCACTGGGTCTGGCTCGCCGGGCCGGCGCTGGGGCTCGCGTGCGTGTCGCTGAACGTGTGGGCCGGGGCGCGCGCGGCGCTCAACCATCCGCCGATCGCGGCGCTGCGCGAAGCGTAGACGCGTCCCCGGAGAAGAGGCTGGGGCTGACGTGAGAATCGGACTCCGCGAGCTGGCGCTGCGGGACGCCCTCGCCGTCGGCGTCCCGACGCTTGCCCTCCTCATCGCGGGTTTCTGGTACGCGGCGAAGTTCATCAAGCCCGCGCCGCCGGACCGGGTGGTGATCGCCACCGGCGCCGAGGGCGGCGCCTACCAGCGCTTCGCTGCGCTCTACAAGTCGCTCATCGAGCGGAACGGGGTCAAGTTCGCCGAACGCCCGACCGCGGGCGCGGTCGAGAACCTCGGGCTGCTGCGCTCGGCGGACCAGGAGCTCGACGTCGCGTTCGTGCAGGGCGGCCTCGGCCTGGGGAGCGACACCGCGGGCCTGGTCTCGCTCGGCAGCATCTACTACGAGCCGCTCTGGGTGTTCTATCGCGGCGCGGAAGCGGTCGACCGCCTCGTGAACTTGCGGGGCAAGCGCATCGCCATCGGCGCCGAGGGCAGCGGCACGCGCCAGCTTGCGTTCGAGTTGCTCGAGGCGAGCGGCGCCGCGGCGGCGCCGACGCGGCTCCAGCCGCTCGGCGGCCTGGCGGCGGTCGAGGCGCTCAAGGCCGGCAAGGTCGACGCGATCTTCCTCGTCGGGCCCGCGAACTCGGGCGCGGTGTGGGCATCGTTCTACGGCGAGGGCTTTCGCCTCATGAGCTTCTCGCTCGCCGACGCCTACGTGCGCCGGTGGCCATACCTCTCGAAGCTCACGCTCCCGCGCGGGGCGATCGATCTCGTGCGTGACATCCCGGGCCGCGACGTGGCGCTCGTCGCCCCGGTGGCGACGCTGGTCGCGCGGGAGTCCATGCATCCGGCGCTCATCGACGTCCTGCTCCAGGCCGCCGCCGAAGTCCACGGGCCGCCCGGGCTCTTCCAGCGCGCCGGCGAGTTTCCGAACCCCCGGCAGGTGGACTTTCCGCTCTCGACAGAGGCCGACCGGTTCTACCGGTCCGGGACGCGCTTCCTGCAGCGGTACCTCCCGTTCTGGGTGGCGACGCTCATCGACCGGCTCGTGGTGCTCCTCATTCCGGTGTTCGTGCTCATGATCCCGCTGATGCGGATCGCGCCCGCGCTTTACGGCTGGCGCGCGCGCTCGCGCATCTACAAGTGGTACGGCCAGCTGAAGTTTCTCGAGGAGGCGTGGCGCCGCGATCCGGGCGCGCGGCCCCGGGACGAGTGGCTGGCCGAGCTCGACCGCCTTGAGGCGCGCGTGAACCGGATCCGCACGCCGCTCGCCTTCGCCAACCAGCTGTACATTCTGCGCGAGCACATCGCGCTCGTCAGGCGCGCGGTGCTGCGGAGCGCCGAAGCCCCGGCGGCCGCCGACGGGAGCTAGGCCCCGGTCGCCGGCTTCTTCATTGGCGCCGCCGGCGTGCGCCTCACTCCACGCGGGCGAGGGCGGGACGCCGGTTGCAACGCTCGAGCCAGGCGCGGACGCTGGCGCGCCCCTCGATCGGGACGCCGATCATGGTACCGAAGCTCAGGGTGCTGGCGATCGGGATGTCGACCAGGGAGAACCCGCCCATGACGAAGTCGCGGCCGCGCAGCCGGTTCTCGAGCATCGCGAGGTGATGGGTGAAGTTGGCGAGGTTGTACTCGGCGGCCGCCTTGCTGCGATCGGCGGGGGCGTAGGAGACTGGCGTGTCCAGCCCGTGGTAGGCGTACTGCATCATATAGGCGAGCAGCTCGGTGGTTGACCACACCAGCCAGCTCAGCGCCTCGGCCCGTTCCGGTCCGCGGGCTGGCCACAGCCCCTTGCCGACGCCGTATCGCTCGCCCAGGTGCGACAGGATCGCGAGCGACTCGAAGTAGCGCTCGTCGCCGTCTACCAGGGCCGGCACCCTGGCGTTCGGATTGATGGCCAGGTAGTCGGGTGACTGGTGCTCCTTCTTGGCCCGGTCGAGCTTGACGTACTCGTAGGGAAGCCCGAGCTCCTCGAGCGCCCAGTGCACACGCGACCCGGAGCTGCGCGGCCAGGAATAGAAGCGGATGGTCATGGTTGCCTCCTCCGGCGCGCATCCTACCCGAACGTGATCCTGCGGAGGGAATCGCCCGCTCCGTTCGCGCTGATGATTTCGCTGATGCGGATCGCCCCGGCGCGCTGCGGTTGGCGCGCGCTACACTTCGGTCTGGAGCTGTCCCTGGATACCCCCCGCACCTTAGGTCGCTACGAGATCGTGTCGCTGCTCGGTCAGGGCGGCATGGGCTGCGTCTACAAGGCCCTCGACCCCATGATCGGGCGCCCGGTGGCGATCAAGACGTTGAGCGCCGATCTGAGCGCAGAGGAGCTCGCCGAGTTCAAGCGCCGCTTCTTCCGGGAGGCGCGCACCGCCGGGCGCGTCGCGCACCCCAACGTCGTCACGATCTATGACGTCGGCGAGGCCGACGGCACGCCATTCATAGCGATGGAGTACGTCGAGGGCCGGACCTTGCGCGCGGTCCTCGATGCGGACGGGCCGCTCGGCGCGGAGGCCGCCTGCCGCATCGCCACCCAGGTGGCGGCGGGGCTCGCCGCCGCGCACAAGCTCTCCATCATCCACCGGGACGTGAAGCCCGCGAACATCATGATCGCGGCGGGCGCGCCGGTGAAGCTCATGGACTTCGGCATCGCGAAGCTGCCCGACGGCACGAAGACGCAGACCGGCCTGATCCTCGGCTCGCCGATCTACGTCGCGCCGGAGCAGGTGATCGGGCGCTCGGTCGACGGACGGTCCGACGTCTTCTCCCTCGGGGTCGTGCTCTACGAGATGCTCACCGGGACCGTGCCGTTCGGGGGGCTGGCCGTGGGTGCGCTGCTCTACAGCGTGCTGAACGAGGCGCATCCGCCGCCGAGCGCCTACAACACGCGCGTCCCGGCGGTCTTCGAGCGGATCCTGGCGCGGGCGCTCGCCAAGCACCCCGACGACCGCTATCAGGACGCCGGGGAGTTCGCACACGACCTGCGTGACTGGCGCAATCTTCCCCGGCCGACGCCGGAGGAGCTCGCGAGCCTGCGCGAGCCGCCGCGCCGCACGCTCGACCGGCGGACGATGCGCCGCGAGTGATACTGCGCTCAGCCGGACCGGCTCTCGCGCAACGCGCGCTTCAGGAGCTTGCCGTTCGCGTTGCGCGGCAGCGGCTCGGTTCGCAGGGTGAAGAAATCCGGTACTTTGTAGTCGGCCAAGTGCTGTGCGCAGTGCGTGCGCAGCAGCTCGGCGCTGCCAGCCTCGCGCGTGACGACGAACGCGTGCGTCTTCTCGCCGAGGACCGGGTCCGGCACCGCGATCAGCGCCGACTCGACGACCAGCGGGTGTAGGCTGAGCACGCTCTCGACCTCCGCGCTGTAGATTTTGTAGCCGCCGCGGTTGATCATGTCCTTCTTGCGATCGAAGACCCGCACGAAGCCCTGCGCGTCGATCGAGCCGATATCGCCCGACTTCCAGTAGCCGCCGGCGAACTCCCGTGCCGTGGCGTCCGGGTTCTCCCAGTAGCCGGGCACCACCATCGGCCCGGCGATCCAGAGCTCGCCCGGCTCGCCGGGCGCGACCGCACGGCCCGAGTCGTTCATCACCCGCACGTCGCCGCAGGGCACGACCACCCCGACGCTGTCGAGGTTCGCCGCCTGCCGCCCCATCGGCATGATCGTGGTCGGGGAGGTCGTCTCGGTCGCCCCATACGCATTCATCAGTGTCAGTCCGGGGAGCCGCTCCGCGAGCGTCCGGATCGTCCCCTCGGGCATCGGCGCGCCGCCGAAGCCGCCGACGCGCCATGGCGAGAGGTCGAATCGGCCGAAGTCGGGGTCGCGCAGGCACAGGTTGTAGATCGCCGGCACGACCAGCGTGTGCGTCATCCGCTCGCGCGCGGCGAGCTCGAGGAAGCCCCGCGCCTTGAACTCGCGCAACACGATTACGCAGCCGCCGACGGCGAGCATCGCGAGGATGATCGCCACGAGCCCGGTGACGTGGCTCGCCGGCACCGCGAGGACCGAGCGGTCGGCCGACGTGAGCAGCATGCACGTTCGGTAGTGAAGGACGGAGTGGATCACGTTGAGGTGAGTCAGCATCGCGCCCTTCGTGCGGCCGGTGGTCCCTGAGGTGTACAGGATGACTGCGGGCTCCTCCTCTGCGGAATCGGCGCGTGGAGCCTCGGGCGAGTGCGTCTCGAGCAGCTCGTCGAAGGCAATCGTGCCGGGCGCCGCGCCGCCGACGCTCAGGCGAACGGAGAGCGCAGGCACATCCGCGGGAGCCGGGAGGCGATCGGTGAGAGCGACGTCGAAAGCGATCGCTTTGGCGCCGCACTGATTGAGGATGAAGGTGAGCTCCGGGCGCTGCTCGCGGACGTTGACCGGGACCGCGATCGCGCCGAGCCGCAAGGTGGCGAGCAGGGCGTACACGAACTCGCGTTCGTTGCCGAGGAACAGCGCGATCCGGTCGCCGCGCGCGAGGCCGAGACGGTGGAAGTGCCCGGCGAGGCGGTCGGCGATGCGGTCGAGCTTCGCGTAGTCGAGCCGCTGCGCACCGTCCACCAGGGCCTCGCGGGCCCCCGGGCGCGCCACCCCGCCGGCGAAAAACGCGTTGAGGTTGGGCGGCCGGTCCGCGAAGCAGCGCATCGCGCGACCGAAGTGGGTTTCGGGGCGGATCGGGGGGACGTTGCTCCAATGCATGGCTTCCAGATTGTACTGAGGCTCGGCGCATGAGCCACTCGCTTCGCTATACTCCCCGCACGCATGCCCCCGACGATCTCTTCCTTGCCGATCGACCAGCTCGTCGTCGTGATCGCGGTCCTCGTTGCCGGCCTCCTCCTCGGCGTCGTCGTGGCCTGGCTCGTCGCGAGCCGGTCGCGGGCGGACGCGCTGGAGCAGGCGGCGCTCCGCTTCGAGGTCACGCGCGCCCAGCTCACCGAGCGCGCGGGAGCGGCCGACCGCGAGCTCGCGGATGCGCGTGCGCAGCTCGCGGCGGAGAGCGCCAAGCTCGAGGAGAAGCGCACCTCGCTCACGGAGCTGCACGCACGTGCCGAGAGCCTCGCGACGGAGCTGCGCCTCGAGCGCGAGGCGACGACCGGGAAGCTCGCCGAGGTCGAGCGCGCCCGCGAGCACCTCTCGCAGGCGTTCAGCGCGCTGTCGGCGGACGCGCTCAAGAGCAACAACCAGGCGTTCATCGACCTCGCGCAGGCGACATTCGGCAAGCTGCAGGAAGCGGCGAAGGGCGAGCTCGAGAGGCGACAGGAGGCGATCGCCGAGCTCGTCAAGCCGGTGCGCGAGTCGCTCGACAAGTTCGACGTGAAGGTGCAAGAGATCGAAAAATCGCGCGTCGGCGCCTATGCCGAGCTCAGCCAGCAGGTGCGCTCGCTTGCCGAGAGCCAGACGCAGCTGCGCAGCGAGACGTCGAACCTGGTGAAGGCGCTGCGCCAGCCGCACGTGCGCGGGCGCTGGGGGGAGATGCAGCTGCGGCGGGTGATCGAGATGGCGGGCATGCTCGAGCACTGCGACTTCCTCGAGCAGGAGACCGCGACGGTCGACGACAGGCGATTGCGCCCGGACGTGATCGTCAAGCTGCCGGGGGGCAAGAATCTCGTCGTCGACGCGAAGGCGCCGCTCAGCGCATACCTCGATGCGGTCGAGGCCCCCGACGACGAGACGCGCCGCGCGTACCTCGCGGACCATGCGCGGCAGCTCCGCGCCCATCTCGTTGCGCTGGGGCGCAAGGCGTACTGGGATCAGTTCCAGCCGTCGCCCGATTTCGTCGTGATGTTCGTTCCGGGGGAGATGTTCTTCAGCGCGGCGCTCGAGCAGGACCCGTCGCTCATCGAATCCGGCCCGGAGCAGGGGGTGATGCTGGCGGGTCCGCTGACGCTGATCGCGTTGCTGAAGGCGGTCGCGTACGGCTGGCGGCAGGAAGCGCTCGCGGAGAACGCGCGCGCAGTGAGCGCGCTCGGCGCCGAGCTGTACGCGCGCCTCGCCACGATGGGCGAGCATTTTGCGACGCTGGGACGCAATCTGGAGCGTGCGGTCAGGTCGTACAACGACGCGGTCGGCTCGCTCGAGTCGCGGGTGCTGGTCAGCGCCCGGAAGTTTCGCGATCTCCAGGCCGTGGGCGTCGACGCGATGCTGGAGTTACCGGCGCCGATCGACTCGCTGCCGCGGGACGTCCGCGCCGAGGATCTGGCCTCCGCGCCCGGCGTCGAAGCGTCGGATTAGTCTTCTAGGCCAGCCCGTCCATCACCTGGACACTGACGAGGTCGCCCGACTTCACGTCGCCGCGCTCGTGCTCGAGCACGATGAAGCAGTTGGCCTCGGACATCGAGCGGAGGACGCCGGAACCCTGGGTGCCGGTGATGCCTACCTGCCAGTGTCCGTCGGCTGCGCGCGAGAGAATGCCCCGCTGGTACTCGGTGCGGCCGGGTTTCTTGCGCAGCGCAGTCGTGCACGGGACGCGCACCATCGGCAAGGCAAAATCGTCCGTCCGGCCGGCGAGGGCGAGCAGCGCGTCGCGCACGAACTCGTAGAACGTCACCATCACCGCGACCGGGTTGCCGGGCAGCCCGAAGAAATACGCGTCGCCGATCCGGCCGAACGCCATCGGCCGTCCCGGGCGCATCGCGATCTTCCAGAACAGCACCTCGCCGATCCTCGCGAGGAGGTCGCGCGTGAAGTCGGCCTCGCCGACCGACACGCCGCCCGAGCTGACGATGGCATCGGCCGTGGCGGCAGCCTCTTTGAACGCCCGCTCCAGCGCCGCCGGGTCGTCGCGCACGACGCCCATGTCGATCACGTCGACGCCTAGGCGCGCGAGCATCCCGTAGATCGTGTAGCGGTTGGAGTCGTAGACCTCGCCCTCCTTGAGCGCCGCTCCGATCGAGGCCAGCTCGTCGCCGGTCGAGAAGAAGGCCACGCGGAGCTTGCGCCGTACCGGGACCTCGGCCAGGCCCAGCGAGGCGAGGAGCCCGAGCTCGGCGGGCCGCACCGGGTGGCCGGCGCGCAGCACGAGGCGGCCGAGGGCGAGATCCTCGCCGGCGAGCCGGCGGTTCTGGCCGATCTTCTGCCCCGGCGGCACCACGACGCGGTCGCCTTCGGCGCGCACGATCTCCTGGATCACCACGGTATCGGTTCCCGGAGGCATCACCGCGCCGGTCATCACCCGCACGCATTCGCCTGAGCGGACCTGGCCCTCGAAGACGCGGCCGGCGAACGCGGTGCCGAGCTCGCGCAACACCGTCTCGCGGTCCGGGTCGAGATCGGCGCCGCGCACCGCCCAGCCGTCCATCGCCGAGTTGTCGTGCGCGGGAACGTTCACCGTCGACACGATGTTCTCGCCGAGCACCCGACCGAGGCTGGCGCGCACCGCTATGCGCTCGTTCGCGGTGATCGGCGCAAGAAAGGAGCGGATCACCTCGCGCGCCTTGTCGACCGGGAGCGCATCGGGATCGTAGCCGTCCATGCAGCTCACGATGTGCTTGAGCGAGCTCATCCCCGTTTCTCGAACTCCGTCAGCTCGTCCCGGGTGTTGATGTTGGAGAACGCCTCCGCCTCGTCGTCGAACGGCACCTCGACGACCTTCAGCGCGGCGTACCACGCGTCGATCTTGCGCCCGCCGCCCTCGAGAAACCCCGCGAGATGCGCCGACAGCGACTCGCGCACGAGCGCGAACACCGGGTGCGGCTGGTCGCCGGTCTTCGCCACCGCGAGGTCGGCATGGTTCGCCACGAGCGCCGCGTGCAGGCGCGACACGAGGTCGCGCGGCAGGAACGGCGAGTCGCACGGCACGGTCACCAGGAACGGGTGGACGTTGACCTTGAGGCCCGCGTGCAAGCCGGCGAGCGGACCGGCGAAGCCGCCGATCTGGTCGCTCACGACGCGGCAGCCGTAGCGCGCGTAGTCCGCCTGGTGCTGGTTGGCGTTGATGACGACCTCGGTGACCTGCGGCTTGAGCCGCTCGAGCACCCACTCGACCATCGGCCTGCCGCGGAGAAGCTGCAGGCCCTTGTCGACGCCGCCCATCCGGCGGCCCTGGCCGCCGGCGAGGATGAGTCCGGTGACTCGGACGGGGTCGCGGAGGTCCACTACGCCAGCATCGTCGGCATCGCGGTCTTCACGAACCGATGCTTGCCGGTGAAGAGGAGATAGTGGCGGTTCACCGCCCGCCCGAGCATCGTGAGGCCGACCTTGTCGGCGATCCGCCAGCCCATCTGCGTGAGCCCGGAGCGCGAGACCAGGAACGGGATGCGCATCTGCGCGCACTTGATCACCATCTCGGAGGTGAGCCGCCCGGTGGTGTAGAAGATCTTGTCGGAGCCGTCGACGTCGTCGAGCCACATCTGGCCGGCGATGGCGTCGACCGCGTTGTGGCGGCCGACGTCCTCGACGAAGGTGATGATCTCGCTCGCGCCGTCGTCGTTCGTTGCGAGCGCGCAGCCGTGCACCGCGCCGGCGGTCTTGTAGATCGTCTCGTGCCGGCGAACGAGATCGAGCAGCGCGTACAGCGTCTCCTCGGTGAGCCGGACGTCGTCGCGCAGCTTGATCGACTCGACCTCCTCCATGAGATCGCCGAACACCGTCCCCTGGCCGCAACCGGTGGTGACGGTGCGCTTCTTCATCTTGTCGGCGAGTCCCTTGATCCCCTTGCGCGTGGTGACGACGACCGAATCGGTCTCCCAGTCGACCTGGACCGCGGCGATCTCCTCGAGCGAGCGCGCGAGCCGCTGGTTGCGGAGGTAGCCGATCGCGAGTGCCTCGGGCGCCTGGCCGAGTGTCATCAGCGTGACGATCTCGCGCTTGTCGACGTAGAGCGTGAGCGGGTGCTCGCCGGCGATTGGCGTCGGCAGCGCCTCGCCGCGCTCGTTCAGCGCCTCGACGTCGAAGGTCGCCGGGCGCGCGGCGTTGGTCAGTCGCGGCTTGGAGGGGGTCTTCATCCGCCGATGTACGACATCTCGATCTTGCGGCTCTTCGCGGTCTCCGCGGTACGGATCTCCGAGTAGCGGTCGGACCGCGCGCGCCAGATTCCGGCGATCGCGCCCTCGATGTCGCGATCGGAAGCGCTACCGCGCAGCAGCGCGCGCAGATCGTAGCCGGAGGCGGCGAAGAGACAGGTGTAGAGCATGCCGTCGGTCGAGAGCCGGGCGCGCGTGCAAGTCCGGCAGAACGCCTGCGTGACCGATGAGATCACGCCGATCTCGCCGCTGCCGTCGCGGTAGCGCCAGCGCTCGGCGACCTCGCCGAAGTAGTTCGCGTCTACCGGCTCGACCGGAAGCTCGGCGGCGATGCGCCGGACGACCTCCGCGGAGGGCACGACGTCGTCCATGCGCCAGCCGTTCGAGCTGCCTACGTCCATGAACTCGATGAAGCGCACGATGTGGCCGGTGCCCTTGAACCGCCGCGCCATCGCGACGATGGTGTGGTCGTTCACGCCGCGCTTGACGACCATGTTGATTTTGACCGGGGCGAGCCCGGCCGCCGTCGCCGCGTCGATCCCCTCGAGCACCCGGGCGACCGGGAAGTCGACGTCGTTCATCGCCCGGAACACCTCGTCGTCGAGGGAGTCGAGGCTGACGGTCACGCGCTGCAGCCCCGCGTCCTTGAGCGACTGCGCCGTGTGCGCGAGCACCGAACCGTTGGTCGTGAGCGTGAGGTCGAGGCCGCCGAGCGCGGCGAGCATCTCGATGAGCCGCTCGAGCTTCTTGCGCAGCAGCGGCTCACCGCCCGTGAGCCGGATCTTCTCGGTGCCGTGCGCTTTGAAGATGCGGGCGAGGCGGGTGATCTCCTCGAACGACAGCACCTCCTCCCGCGGCAGGAACTTGTAGTCGGAGCCGAAGATGTCCTTCGGCATGCAGTACGTGCAGCGGAAGTTGCAGCGGTCGGTCACCGAGATCCGCAGGTCGCGCAGCGGCCGCGCGAGCGTGTCCGCGGGCGGCGTGGAGCGCTCAGCATCGCTTGTCCCCACCCGAGGCAGGGGAATTGCGCGCCGCGCGTCGACGAGGGGGATCACTCGGTCGGTCATGTCAAGCTTGCCTCGGTCCACCGGAACCACGCATCATAGGCGCCGGGATCGCACTGGCCTTCATATCTGTTCGCAACCCGTGAATTCTAGTGAGAAAGGGACGTCTCCTCCAGGTGTGCCGATCGCCATCGTCATGGAGCGGCGAAAGCTGGCGAACCGGTGGCAATCGGAGCGCTGGGAACCGGTCGAGATTGTCCCGGACCCGGGCGAGGCCGGGTCGCGTCTGCTGATGGAGGACTGCGAGCGTGCGCAATGGTTGCATCCCGGGTTCGCGATCGAGCTCCACCGCGACGAGGCGGAGGGCTACTACCTCAACCTGACCACGCCGACGCCCTACGTTTTCGTGATGTGGCGAATGGAAGGCGGCCTGGCGGCTCCGAAGGTGGTCACGGTGAGCTACCACGAGGCCGGGCGCATGATGGACGGCGGCGAGCAGGTCGACGGCGTGCCGATGCCGCGGGACCTCGTGGCCTGGGTCGACGAGTTCGTGCGTACGCACTACCGGCCGGAGCCGAAGAAGCAGAGGATCCGGCCACCGTCGTTCAAGGGCGCGAAGCGAGATTGATTGGATGTCGAGCGACGGCGACGACAACTTCCTGAATCGCTGGTCGCGGCGCAAGCACGCGGCGCGCCGCGGCGCGGCCTTGCCCGAGCCCGATCCGCCGCCGCCGGCGGCTGAAGCCCCGCCCGCTCCGGCGGCGTCGATGCCGGCGGCAGAGACGCCCGCGCCGGAGCTGCCACCGGTCGAGTCGCTCAAGGGCCTCGAGTCGGAGTACCAGGATTTCCTGCGCCCGGACGTGGATCCCGCGACGCGCAGTGCGGCGCTGAGAAAGCTCTTCGGCGACCCACACTTCAACCAGATGGACGGGCTCGACATCTATATCGACGACTACACGAAGGCCGATCCGATCCCGCCTGCAATGCTGCGCACCCTCAACCAGGCACGCACCCTCGGGTTGTTCGAGAAGGAGGAGCGGGAGGAGGAGGAGAGGAAGAAGGCGGAAGGTTCCACGACCGAGCCGACCCCCGCAGCGACGCCCACGGAAACGGCCGCGCTCGAGCAGCCCACCGAGCCGCCGTCCGTCGAACCGACCGCACCGTCACCGGCCGAGCAAACGACGAAGACGTCAGGGGCGTGAGATGGCGCTCGACGACAAGACGCTGAAGGTCTGCAACTGCAACCGCACCATGGCGCTCGACGCCAAGGCGCTCGGGGCCGCGTTGCAGCTGCGCTCGCCCCTCACGATCCACACTGAACTGTGCCGCAAGGAGGTGGCGGAGTTCGGCGCGGCGCTCGCCGGTGGCGAGTGCATCGTGGCCTGTACCCAGGAGGCGCCGCTCTTCGCCGAGCTGAACGAGCAGGCGGGCGGCAAGACCGACCTCAGGTTCGTGAACATCCGCGAGGTGGCCGGGTGGTCAGCCGAGGGCGACAAGGCGACGGCGAAGATCGCCGCGCTCCTGGCGCTCGCCGAGCTGCCGGAGCCCGAGCCGGTGCCGAGCGTCGCCTACCAGTCGAACGGACAGCTGCTCGTGATCGGACCGGCCGACGCGGCGGTGCAATGGGCCGAGCGGCTCGCCGGCGAGCTCGAGGTGAGCGTACTGATCAC
>Ga0214472_10006502_pt1 | contig 12238 bp, 10 predicted proteins | sample RVTome_6_FD_207662 | JGI IMG/M metagenome (GOLD analysis project Ga0214472, IMG submission 207662) | Soil microbial communities from uranium-contaminated site in the Upper Colorado River Basin, Wyoming, United States - RVT140D175 | ecosystem: Environmental > Terrestrial > Soil > Contaminated >... | reverse complement strand
GATATCGGCGTCGTGATCAATCTGCCGAAGCGCGACGGCCCCTGCCTGCTGCCGGCCTGCGGCGGCGTCGGCACGCAGTACACGCCGGCGACGGGCTGGGCGCAGTCGCTCGTGTACCGGGCGCGCGTCCTGGGTGACGCCGCCTGCACGGGCAGCATTGCCGTGGCCCACGGCGGCGACGCTTCGACGGCGACCAATGGATTCTGGGCGTCACTCAATATCGCGACCACGGATCGTCTGCCGCTGCTCTATTTCATCGAGGACAACGGCTACGGCATTTCCGTGCCCTCGTCGCGCCAGACGCCCGGCGGCGACATCGCGGCGAACCTGGCCTCGTTCCGGAATCTTCGCGTCCTGAGCGGCGACGGGTCGGATCCCGAAGCGGCGGCGGCGCTGATCGAAACCGCGGTGACGGCCGTCCGATCCGGAGAAGGACCCGCGTTCCTGCGCCTGACCGTGCCGCGCCTGTCCGGCCACTCGGGCCAGGATACGCAGGCCTACAAGAGTGCCGGGGAAATCGCCGCCGAGCAGGCGCGCGATCCCTTGCTGAGACTGCGAATGCGCCTCGTACCGGCGGTGCTCGCCGAAGCCGAGTGGCAGGCTCTCGAAGACGAGGCAGATCAGGCGGCACTGGCAGCCTTGGCGATGATCGAGTCGCGGCCGCAGTCATTCCCGGGCGCGGTCACGCGCCACGCGTTCGCCGAACGGCGGCCCGATGGTTCAGCCGAACTGCAACGCCAGGGCGGCCTGCGCGGCGAGGGCATCGTGCCCCTCACCGGCACGACGACACCGCATCCGGACGGCCCGCGGATCAACATGCTGACGGCGATCCGGCGCACGCTCGAGCACGAGCTCGCCGTCAACCCGCGCGTGCTGGTGTTCGGCGAGGATGTCGGCCGCAAGGGCGGCGTGCACGCCGCGACGCTCGGCCTGCAGGAACGCTTCGGCGAAGTCCGCGTGTTCGACACCAGCCTGTCGGAGGAGGGCATCATCGGCCGCGCGGTCGGCATGGCGCTCGCGGGCCTGGTGCCGGTGCCGGAGATCCAGTTCCGCAAGTACGCGGAGCCGGCCGCCGAGCAGCTGCACGACTGCGGCACGATGCGCTGGCGCACGGCGAACCGGTTTGCCGCGCCGATCGTCGTGCGCATGCCGGGCGGTTTCTTCAAGTGCGGCGATCCCTGGCACAGCCAGTGCAACGAAGTGCAGTTCCTGCACGCGACCGGCTGGCAGCTGGCGATGCCCTCCAATGCGGAAGATGCGGTCGGGCTCCTGCGCCGTGCGCTCCGCGGCAACGATCCGGTGATCTTCTTCGAGCACCGCTCGCTGCTCGACGGCGCCGCCGCCCGTCGCCCTTACCCCGGCGACGATTTCATGCTGCCGTTCGGCGTCGCGCGCAGCGTACGCTCGGGCACCGAGCTCACGGTCGTCAGCTGGGGCGCGATGGTCGAGCGCTGCGAACTGGCGGCCGCCGAATCCGGCATCGACGTCGAACTGCTCGACCTGCGCACGCTGTCGCCCTGGGACCGCGAGGCCGTGCTCGCGTCGGTCGCGAAGACGCGCCGCTGCCTGATCGTGCACGAGGACAACATCACCGCCGGCTTCGGCGCGGAGATTGCGGCGGTGCTGGCCGAGCGCGCATTCTTCCATCTCGACGCGCCGATCGTGCGCCTCGCGATGCCGGACGTGCCGAGTCCGCACAGCCCGGGGCTGCTGGACGCAGTCGTGCCGTCGGTTGCGGGCATCGTCGCGGCGATCCGCCGCATTGCGAGCGTCTGAGCCATGACATGGCTGATCGATGTGCTGCTGCCGGCCGACCAGGCCGAGGGGACGCGCTCGCAGGTGCTGCGCTGGCTGAAAACCGTCGGCCAGCCGGTCTCGAAGCACGAGCCGCTAGTCGAGATCGAAACCGACAAGGTGACGATCGAGGTGCCCGCGCCCGCCGACGGCGTGCTCGGCGAGATCACGGCCGCCGAAGGTGTCGATGTCGCGCCGGGAGCGCTGCTCGGCCGCCTGCAGGCGGGGGATGCGGCGGCCTCTCGCGCCGCGCCGATTGCGGCAACGCCGGCCGCAGCGGCTGCGATGTCCACGCCGGCGACCGCGAGGCCCTCTTGGTCCGAGCGCATGAGCCCGGCCGTGCGCCGGCTGCTCGCGGAACACGGGCTGACGGCAGCGCAGGTTCGCGGCAGCGGGGAGGCGGGACGCATTACCGTCGACGACGTGCTGGCGGCCGCGAAAAACGGAGCACCGCCGGCCAATGACGCGGCCACGGCCGTGGCCGCACCGCCCGCTGCGGCACCGGCTGAAGTGGGCGTCCGCCGCATCCCGCACACGCCGATGCGGCGGCGCATCGCGGCGCACATGGTCGAGAGCCTGCTGCAGATCGCGCCGCACGTGACGACCGTGTTCGAGGCGGACATGACCGGGGTGCTCGCGCACCGCGCCCGCCACCGCAAGGAACTCGAGGCGCGCGGCGTCTCGCTGACGCTCACTGCGTATTTCGTCGCGGCCTGCGTGGATGCGATCCGCGCCGTGCCCGAGGCGAATGGACGCTGGACCGACGATGCGATTCTCGTCCATGAGCGCATCGATATCGGCGTCGGCACGGCGCTCGAAGGCCGCGGCCTGATCGTGCCGGTGATCCGCGACGTCGGCCGCCTGGATCTCGCCGGCATCGCCCAGGCGCTCGGCGAACTGGTCACGCGCGCGCGGCAGGACCAGCTGACACCGGCGGACCTGCGCGGCGGGACCTTCACGATCTCGAACCACGGCGTCAGCGGCAGCCTGGTCGCCGCGCCGATCGTGATCAACCAGCCGCAATCGGCGATCCTCGGCATCGGCAAGCTCGACAAGCGCGCAGTCGTCGTCGGGCGCGAGGGCCAGGAAGAAATCGCGATCCGGCCGCGCTGCTACGTGACCCTGACCATCGACCACCGCGTGCTCGACGGCCACCAGGCCAATCATTTCATGCAGACGCTGGTGCGCCGGATCGAGGTCTGGAGCTGACGCCAGCCGCTGGGCCGCTGCCTGGAGGCGGCATGCCATCCAAGGTCTTTCTGTGTCAAAGTTGGCGTTGCAGACGGCTGCGGGAGGCCGCGCTCATGTATACGCAAGGTCTTGATTCGCTTGGCAAGGAATGTCTGCGCGATGAAGCGCGGGACGGCGCCGCCCTGGAGACGCGCTTCCAGGCACGCATCGATGCCGAGGACAAGATCGAACCCAAGGACTGGATGCCCGATGCTTACCGGCGCACGCTGATCCGGCAGATCTCCCAGCATGCCCATTCGGAGATCGTCGGCATGCTGCCCGAGGGCAACTGGATCACGCGCGCGCCGTCTCTGCTCCGCAAGACCATCCTGATCGCCAAGGTGCAGGACGAGGGCGGCCATGGCGCGTACCTGTACAGCGCAGCCGAGACGCTCGGCGTCGCGCGCGCCGAACTCGTCGGCCAGTTGCTGGCCGGCAAGGCCAAGTACTCGAGCATCTTCAACTACCCGACGCCGACCTGGGCGGACGTCGGCGCAATCGGCTGGCTGGTGGACGGCGCCGCGATCATGAACCAGATTCCGTTGTGCCGCTGTTCCTACGGGCCGTATGCGCGCGCGATGGTGCGCATCTGCAAGGAGGAGAGTTTTCACCAGCGCCAGGGCTACGAGATCATGCTGCGCCTGGCGCGCGGCACGCCCGCGCAGCGCGAGATGGCGCAGGCCGCGCTGGACCGCTGGTGGTGGCCGTCGCTGATGATGTTCGGTCCCTCGGACATCGACTCGAAGCACAGCGCGCAGTCGATGCGCTGGAAGATCAAGCGCTTCTCGAACGACGAGCTGCGCCAGAAGTTCGTGGACTATACGGTGCCGCAGGCGGATTTCCTCGGGCTCCAGGTGCCGGACCCGGGCCTGCGCTGGGACGACGAGGCGCAGCATTACCGCTTCGGCGCGATCGACTGGAGCGAGTTCGAGCAGGTCCTGCAGGGCAACGGTCCCTGCAACCGCGAGCGCCTCGAGGCCCGCCGCCGGGCGCACGACGACGGGCGCTGGGTGCGCGAGGCCGCCGCCGCCTGGGCGGCCAAGCGCGAGGCCGCGACCGCGCCGCGCGCCGCCTGAGGACAGGAGGAGACACGCATGTCAGACCCGGTGAAGGACTGGCCGCTCTACGAGATCTTCATCCGCGCCAGGTCGGGCCTCGACCACAAGCACGTCGGCAGCCTCCATGCGACCGATGCGCGCATGGCGATCGAGCACGCGCGCGACCTGTACACGCGCCGCCAGGAAGGCGTCAGCATCTGGGCCGTGCGGTCGAACGACATCGTCGCATCCGATCCTGCGGAGGCCGAGGCATTGTTCGAGCCCGCGCGCGACAAGGTCTACCGGCATCCGACCTTCTATGACATCCCGGACGAGGTGAAGACGCTGTGACGCCGCACTGCCGTTATGTGCTGCGTCTCGCCGACACGAATCTCGTGCTCGCGCAGCGTCTCGGCGAATGGGTTGGCCATGCGCCGGCGCTCGAGGAAGACCTGGGACTTGCGAATTTCGCCCTCGACCTGCTCGGCCAGGCGCGGATGCTGTTCGCCCACGCGGGCGAACTCGAGGGCCGCGGCCGCGGCGAGGACGACCTCGCATACCTGCGCGAGGAGTCCGAGTACCTGAACCTGACGCTGGTCGAACAGCCGAATGGCGACTTCGGCCGGACTATCGTGCGCCAGTTCCTGTTTGACGCGTGGCAGCTCGCGCTGTACGAGGCCCTGCTGCAGTCGAAGGATCCGAGACTCGCTGCGATCGCCGCCAGGTCCGCGAAGGAATCCGCCTACCACCTTCGTTACAGCGGCGGCTGGCTGATCCGGCTCGGCGACGGCACGCCCGAGAGTCACGAGCGCGTGCAGCGGGCGCTCGACCGGCTGTGGCCGTTCACGAACGAGTTGTTCGACGGCGACGACGTGGATCGTGCGGCGACAGGGCCCGGCATCGGCCCGGCGCCGGAATCGCTGCGGGATGCCTGGTCGCGCCGCGTGGACGAGGTGCTGGCGGAGGCGACGCTCGAGCGGCCGCCACCGGTGAAATTCGGCTGGTACGGCAAGCAGGGACGGCATGGCGAACACCTCGGTTACCTGCTCGCCGAGATGCAGTCGCTGCATCGCGCGCATCCCGGCGCAACCTGGTGACATGATGGCCAACGCGCAGGCAGCCAGGGCCGCCGCGCCGCCCGCTGACGTGCTCGCGCGCCTGCGGGCGCTCCTGTCGCAGGTCGCGGATCCGGAAATCCCGGTCATTTCCGTGCTCGACCTGGGCGTCGTCCGGCACTTGCTGCAGCGTGCGGACGGCACGATCGAGGTCGGCGTCGCGCCGACCTACTCGGGTTGTCCGGCGACGCCGGCGATCAAGGCGGACATCGTCCGCGCGCTCGCGCGCGCGGGATTTCGCGTGGCCGCAGTCGACGTGCTGTCGCCGCCGTGGACCAGCGACTGGATCAGCGCCGAAGGACGCCGGAAGCTGGCGGCGTACGGCATCGCGCCGCCCGCCGAGGCGGTCGGCAGCCCGCGCCGCCTCTTGCAGCCGGATCCTGCCGTGGCCTGTCCTCGCTGCGGCTCGAAGCAGACCGCGAAGCAGAGCGAGTTCGGTTCGACGCCCTGCAAGGCCCTGTATCGCTGCGAAGCCTGCCTGGAACCGTTCGACTACTTCAAGTGCATCTGACGCCTGCGCCGCACCGACTGCCGTGCTGAAGTTTCATCCGCTCGCCATCACGCATCGCCGCCCGGTCGCCGATGACGCGATTGCGCTGACCTTCCGGTTGCCCGGGACGCTGCGCGACGATTTCCGTTTTCGCGCTGGCCAGCACCTGGCGCTGCGCTGCCAGATCGATGGCCGCGAGGAGCGGCGCACGTATTCGATCGTCAGCGCCGAGGGCGCGGCGGATCTGACGATCGGTGTCCGTCTGCACGACAGCGGCCGCATGTCGCAGTACCTCGCCCGCCACGGGAATGTCGGCGATACCTTGGACGTGATGACGCCGAACGGCAGTTTTCACGCGCAGGACGGGACGGCGCGCGCGCAGTGCTACGTCGCTTTCGCGGCTGGCAGCGGCATCACGCCGGTCCTGTCGATTGCGACGACCGCGCTCGAGCGCGATCCGGACAGCCGGTTCCAGCTCTACTACGGCAATACCAGCACCGCGCGGACCATGTTCCTCGACGAGGTTCTCGCGCTGAAGGACCGCTTCCTCCCGAGATTCTCCGTCTGCTTCGTGATGAGCCGCGAGCCGCAGGACGTCGAGTGGTTCAACGGCCGCATCGACGCCGCCAAGATCCGCGAATTCGCCCGTCACGACTTCGCGTTCGCCGGCATCGACGAGTTCTTCATCTGTGGACCCGGCACGATGGCGGCGACCGTGCAGTCGATGCTGTCGGAGCTGGGTGCGCGCGGTCGCGTGCACGTGGAGCACTTCGCAGCCGCGGCGCCCGCCGCGGCGGCGCCCGGGCCGGCGGCGAAGGCGGCTGTGCCTGCGGACTCAGCCAGCGCGACGATTACCGTGGTCATGGACGGCCGCCGGCGCAGGTTCACGATGGCGATGGCTGGCGAGGTGATCCTGGACGCCGCCGGCCGCGCGGGTCTCGACTTGCCGTTCTCCTGCCGCGCCGGCGTCTGCTCGACCTGCCGGGCCAAACTCGTCAACGGCAGCGCCGAGATGGAGCACAACGTCGCGCTGGAAGATTGGGAAGTCGAGGCAGGTTATATTCTCTGCTGCCAGGCGCGACCGACCAGCGCGGCGCTCGAAATCAGCTACGACGAATGACTTACCAGACCATCCAGTACTCGGTTGCGGACGGCATCGCGCGGCTGACTCTGAACCGCCCGGAGCGGCTCAACAGCTTCAATGGCGAGATGCATGCGGAAGTGCGTGCGGTGCTCGCCGGCGTCGCGGGCGACGGCGCGCGCGTGCTGGTGCTCGCAGGTGCCGGCCGCGGCTTCTGCGCCGGACAGGATCTTGGCGATCGCCAGGTGGCGCCCGGCGGCGCGCGCGCGGATCTCGGCGCTTCCATCGACCGCCATTACAAGCCGCTGATACTCGCGCTGCGGAGCCTGCCGATGCCGGTGATCGCGGCGGTCAATGGCGTCGCGGCGGGCGCCGGCGCCAGCATTGCGCTCGCCTGCGACATCGTGATCGCGACGCGCTCGGCAGCATTCATCCAGGCCTTCTGCAAGCTCGGGCTCGTGCCGGATTCCGGCGCGACCTGGTTCCTGCCGCGACTCGTCGGCAATGCGCGCGCGCTCGGCCTTGCCATGCTGGGCGAGCGGCTCGGCGCGGCCGAGGCGGCGGAATGGGGGCTGATCTGGCGCTGCGTGGAGGATGCGGAGTTCGCAGCGGCGGTGGATCGCCTGGCGGGCGAACTCGCGGCCGCACCGACCCGGGGCATCGTGCACACGCGCGAGGCGATCCTGGGATCGTGGCAGAAGTCGCTGGCGGAGCAGCTCGACGTCGAGCGTGACTTGCAGCGCGAGCTGGGCTACACCGCCGATTATGCCGAGGGCGTCGCGGCATTCACCGGGAAGCGCGCACCCCGGTTCACGGGCCGGTGACCGACGCCATGAACGACGGATCCCCCGGCGACAGCGAGGCCCGCGCCCGGTTGGTCGCGCGCCGCGCCGTTGGCGCCCTTTATGACGGGGATCGCGCGTCGCGGATGCTCGGCATGAAAGTCGAAGCCTGCGGACCCGGCGCCGCGAGCGTTTCGATGCGCGTGCGCGCCGACATGGTCAATGGCCACGGCATCTGCCACGGCGGACTGATCTTTGCGCTGGCCGACAGCGCGTTCGCGTTTGCCTGCAATTCGCACGGCGACAATACGGTCGCCGCCGGTGCCGCGATCGAGTTCCTGCTGCCCGCGCGCGAGGGCGACCTGCTGACCGCCACCGCGCACGAACGCTGGCGCACCGGCCGCTCCGGAATCTACGAAATCGAGGTCCGCAATCAGCGCGGCGAGGCCGTGGCGCTGTTCCGCGGCCGCAGCCACCAGATCGCGGGGAGACTGATCGATGAGTGAAGCACTGATCTGCGATGCCGTCCGCACACCGATCGGCCGCTACGGCGGCGTGCTGTCCGGCGTCCGCACCGACGACCTCGCGGCCGTGCCGCTCGCGGCGCTCGTCGCGCGCAACCCGTCGGTCGACTGGGAGGCGGTCGACGACGTGGTGCTCGGCTGCGCGAACCAGGCAGGCGAAGACAACCGCAATCTCGCGCGTATGGCGACGCTGCTCGCCGGACTGCCGGCTGCGGTCCCCGGCGTGACGGTCAATCGCCTGTGCGGATCGGGCCTGGATGCAGTCGCAATCGCGGCGCGCATGATCCGGAGCGGCGAGGCGGACCTCGTCATCGCCGGTGGCGCCGAAAGCATGAGCCGCGCGCCCTACGTGCTGTCGAAGGCGGACGCGGCCTTCTCGCGCGGCCAGCAGATGTTCGACACGACGATCGGCTGGCGCTTCGTCAATGCGCTGATGAAGCGGCAGTACGGCATCGATTCAATGCCCGAGACCGGCGAAAACGTCGCTGCCGAGTTCGCCGTCTCGCGTGCGGACCAGGACGCCTTTGCGCTGCGCAGCCAGCAGCGGGCGCTGCGCGCGCAGGCCGACGGCACGCTGGCGCAGGAAATCGTCCCGGTGAAGCTGGCGGCACGCAAAGGCGAGCCGACCGTGGTCGATCGCGACGAACATCCGCGCGAGACGAGCCTCGAGGCACTGGCGAAGCTCGCCACGCCCTTCCGGGCGGGCGGCACGGTGACGGCCGGCAATGCCTCCGGCGTCAACGACGGCGCCTGCGCGCTGGTGGTCGCCAGCGAACGCGCGGCGAAGAAATTCGGCCTCAGGCCGCGCGCGCGCATCCTGGGGGCCGCCGTTGCCGGCGTCGAGCCGCGCATCATGGGCATCGGCCCCGCGCCTGCGGCGGAGAAGCTGCTCGCCCGGCTCGGCCTGTCGGTCGGCGACTTCGACGTGATCGAGTTGAACGAGGCCTTTGCGTCCCAGGCGCTGGCCGTCCTGCGCAGGCTCGGGCTGCCGGACGATGCGGCGCACGTCAATCCGAATGGCGGCGCCATCGCGCTCGGCCATCCGCTCGGCATGAGCGGGGCGCGGCTCGCGACGACGGCCTGCTGGCAGCTCGGTCGCACCGGCGGCCATCGCGCGCTCTGCGCAATGTGCATCGGCGTCGGCCAGGGCATCGCGCTCGCGATCGAGCGCATCGCGTGAACGCGCCGGTCTCGGTGCTGCGCGACGGCGATGTCGCGGTCATCGTGTTCGACCATCCGCCGGTCAACGCGCTGTCGCATCCGGTGCGCGCAGCGTTCCTGGCCGCGATTGAGCAGCTCGATGCCGACCCGTCGGTTTGCGCAATCGTGCTGCAGGGGGCGGGGCGGAACTTCATGGCCGGCGCGGACGTGCGCGAATTCGACGCGCCGCCAAAGGAGCCGATGCTCCCGGCGCTGCTGACGCGGCTCGAATCCTGCGGCAAGCCGGTGGTCGCCGCGCTGCACGGCGCGACGCTCGGCGGCGGAGCCGAGATGGCACTCGCGAGCCACTATCGCTGCGCGGCCGGCGACTTGCAGCTCGGATTTCCGGAGGTGAATCTCGGTCTGCTGCCGGGCGCCGGCGGCACGGTCCGGCTGCCGCGCATGGCGGGCTGGCAGGCGTCGCTCGAACTGATGACGTCCGGCAAGCCGCTCGGCATCGACGCGGCCATCGAACTCGGGATCGTGGACCGCCGCGTCGACGGCGACCTGCGCACGGGCGCCATCGCCTGGGCACGGGAACTGGCGGCTGCCTGCGCGCCGCCGCGCCGCGTGTGCGACCTGCCGGTGCCGCCGTCGCGTCCGGGGTTGTTCGAGAATTTCCTGCGCGGGTTGTCCTCCGCGGTGCGCCGGCTGCCGGCGCCGCAGCGAATCGTCGAGGCGCTCGCGACGACGGCGATGCTGCCGTTCGACGCGGCACTGGCACGCGCGCGCGCGCTGTTCGTCGAGTGTCTGCAGTCCGCCGAATCGCGGGCGCTGCGCCACCTGTTCTTCGCCGAACGCGGGCCGGCGCCGGATCGCGAACTGGCGCGCCCGGTGACAGCGGCCGGCGTGCTGGGCGCGGGCACGATGGGCGCCGGCATCGCAATCAGCCTGGCGACCTCCGGCATCCCGGTGGTGCTCGTGGACGCCAGGTCCGAGGCGCTCGAAGCCGGACTCACGCGCGTGCGCACGGCAATAGCAGCCGCCGCGCGCAAGGGGCGCATCAGCGCCGAGGCCGCGGCCAGCGCGATCGAAAGCGTGCGGGGTGCGGCGGAGCTCGAGGCGATCGCAGGAATGGATCTGGTGATCGAGGCCGTATACGAGAACATGGCAGTCAAGCAGGAGGTATTCACCCGGCTCGGGGCGCTCGGCAAGCCGGGCGCCGTGTTCGCGACCAACACGTCGACACTCGACGTGGATGCGATTGCGACCAGCAGCGGCCGCGCCGCCGACGTCGTCGGCATGCATTTCTTCAGCCCGGCGCACGTGATGCGGCTCGTCGAAATCGTGCGCGGCCGGGATACCTCGCGCGCGGCGCTTGCCACCGCGTTTGCCGTGACCAAGCGCATCGGCAAGATCGGCGTGGCCGTCGGCAACTGCTTTGGTTTCGTCGGCAACCGGATGCTCTATGCCTACGGCCGCGAAAAGGAGCTGATGCTGCTCGAGGGCGCGACGCCCGAACAGATCGACAAGGCCCTGCAGGACTTCGGCATGGCGATGGGGCCGAACGCGGTGGGCGACCTCGCCGGTCTCGACATCGGCTGGCAGGTGCGCCGTGAATGGGGCGGCCGGCCCGACGATCCGCGCTTCTATCGCGTGTCGGACATGCTGGCGGAACTCGGGCGTTTCGGCCAGAAAACCGGACGCGGCTTCTATCGTTACGACGGTCCCAACGGGGAGCGCGCCTCCGATCCGGACGTGCTCGAGCTGATCCGCGCCGAGGCTGCGCGCCTGTCGGTCCCGCAACGGGAGATCCACGAAGGCGAAATCGTCGGTCGCTGCATCGTCGCGCTGATCAATGAAGGTGCCGCGATCCTCGAAGAGGGCATTGCCGCAAGCCCGGCCGACATCGACGTGATCTGGTGCAACGGCTATGGCTTCCCGCGTCACCGCGGCGGGCCGATGTTCCATGCCGACACGATCGGGCTGCCGGTCGTGCTGGAGGCGATCCAGCGCTATGCGCGCGAACAGGGCGAGCGCTACTGGACCCCGTCGCCGCTGATCGTTTCGCTGGCAGGCGAGGATTCGACCTTTGCCGCCTGGCAAGCCGCGCGGGCGGCGCCGACCTGAGACCGAACCAACCCGGGAGAGCAACTTGCGACTGCAGAGTTACCTGGCGGGAAACTGGCGAAGCGGCTTGGGCGACGCGAGCGAGCTTCGCGACGCGAGCACCGGCGAGGTGATCGCCGAGGCGACGAGCGGCGGATTCGATTTCGGCGCGATGCTCGCGCACGCGCGCGGCATCGGCGGCCCCGCGCTGCGCGCCATGACCTTTCACGAGCGCGCGGCGATGCTGCGCGCGCTCGGCAAGCGCCTGTTCGACTTCAAGGACGAGTTCTACGCGCTGTCGTACCGGACGGGCGCGACCAAGACCGACTCCTGGATCGACATCGACGGCGGCATCGGCACCATGCTCGTATTCGCGAGCAAGGGCGCGCGCGAATTGCCGAACAGCCGCGTCTACCTCGATGGCGGCGTCGAGGGCCTGTCCAAGGGCGGAACTTTCGTCGGGCAGCACATCTGCGTGCCGCTCGAAGGCGCGGCCGTGCACATCAACGCCTTCAATTTCCCGGTCTGGGGCATGCTGGAGAAGCTCGCGCCGGCGCTGCTCGCGGGCGTACCCGCCATCGTCAAGCCCGCAACCGCGACCAGTTACCTGACCGAGCTCGTCGTGCGGCGCATCGTCGAGACAGGCCTGCTGCCTGCGGGATCACTGCAATTGATCTGTGGCGGTGTCGGCGACCTGTTCGATCATCTCGCTTGCCAGGACGTCGTGTCATTCACCGGCTCGGCGTCAACCGCCGCGAAGCTGCGCACGCACCCGGCCGTCGTGCGCCACTCGGTGCGCTTTGTCGCGGAGACCGATTCGCTGAATTCCTCGATCCTGGGGCCGGATGCGGCACCCGGCACGTCCGAGTTCGAGCTGTTCGTTCAGGAGGTCGCGCGCGAGATGACGGTGAAGGCCGGGCAGAAGTGCACGGCCAT
>Ga0214472_10006501_pt1 | contig 12238 bp, 11 predicted proteins | sample RVTome_6_FD_207662 | JGI IMG/M metagenome (GOLD analysis project Ga0214472, IMG submission 207662) | Soil microbial communities from uranium-contaminated site in the Upper Colorado River Basin, Wyoming, United States - RVT140D175 | ecosystem: Environmental > Terrestrial > Soil > Contaminated >... | reverse complement strand
AACGGCGGCCGATGTGGTAGATTTCTTCATGGCGTTGCTTTCCTTCATTGGATTCGACACCCCGAGCCTACCGGCTCAAGGCGAGCAACGCCTACCTCACATTTTCAACATCGGCCGGGACATCCCCCCACAAAGCCCGGCGGCGGGGTTGATGATCCGCTCCGATGGGCAGGACGAGGCTGCTGGCTTCCTTAGCAGGCCCTGCTCACGGCATGTTCCTGCCAGCGCTGGGGACCGCGCCGCATGGTCGGATTGATAGCATGCTTCGATGCATCACTCCATTGCGCACGCTCGCTTATGCTTGTGTAACTCAATGTTCCAGGCGCACCGGACAGGCAGTGCCTGCGCGCAGGCAGGTGGCGCCGAGCTCTTCATTTTCCCGCACCAGTGTCTCGACCCAGACGAGTGCGGATTGGCGCCGTTCCGGATCGTCCCAAAGATCGCTGAGTTCCCTTGGATCTGCGCTCAGCTCAAAATCTCCTCGTGCAGGGTGATGTCAACCATCAGCGCGGCAGTCAGTCCTTCGAGGGCTTGGCGAAGATCTTTCTCGTCCAAGCTCGCCGGGCCGCGAACCCGAGCCTGGGCACAAAACAGGGTGCCTCCGCTCATGGGAGCCTCTCGAATATCGGTCTCCATTTCCTCGATGCTGACGCCGCGTTCCGCCAAGCAGCGGGAAATATCGCGCACGATTCCCGGATGATCGGGGCCAACGAGATCGAGAGTAAGCACTGTACCACCAGGCGGCGCGCCGACTGTCGCCTCCTCGACGGTAAGGTGAAAGCCTTCCGCTTCGAGAGCCAATAGCGCATTTTTGAAGGACAATACCTTGTCGCCAGGAATTTCGATCCTGGCGATACCCGCGAACTTCTCGGCCAAATGTGCCATCCGACTTTCCAGCCAGTTGCCGCCTTGCTCGGTCACGGCTTCGGATAGCTTCTCGACCAAACCCGGCCTGTCCTCGGCGATAAAGGTCAAAACAAGTGTCTTCTCCATGACCCATCCCCCAACGGGGTTCTATTCAGCCGACATTCCCCGGATGAACGAGTATCTCGCAGTCAGATTGGACCATTTCGGCCGTTCCGGCAAGGTTGAGTGCCGGCCGCTACGCGAGAGCCGCCCTCGCTGAGCCAAAATGAGCGGTCAGAGTGAGAATAGCTCATCGACCGCTCTTGACCTGGTCCCGTGAGCAGGGAACCCGATCACGGTACCGTTCGGGCGCGGCCGCGAGCAGACCTGGCATTCCGCGCAGCTCACATCGGTGTAGGTGGCAGGGCAGACGGCGATGCGCAGCCCGCCGGGGGAGTGCCGGGGCAATCGTTGGGTCCTGGTCCGATATGCCGGCAAGTTTTCGCCGTGCCTGCGTCCGTACTCCGACGGCAGAACGGTGACGACCGACAATCCGCTTGTGCTGAGTTCGTCGGCCTCCGCCAGGTTGTCGGCCGACAGGTTGATGTGTAGGCCATTATCGACTGCGGCCTGCAGACACTCGAGGTTGGAACTGGCGGGCGGCTTGTGGGTGAAGACGATGGCCGGCCTGCGGGCGTTGGCGGCGGTAAGCTGCTGGAGCTGGAAGCGAGCTTGGTCTTCGAATCCTGCGCGGTGAACAGCACCCGCATGACCTGGCCGCGGTACTTGTAATGCTCGAGAATTTCCTGGCCGATAAGCTGGCCTTCGCGGTCGCAATCGGTAGCGAGCCAGACCCGCTTGGCGGTGCGCAGCGCCTCGCGAATGGCTTTGAGCTTGGCGGCCTTGTTGCCGCCGTCCGCCGGGCGTGTACCGTAAAGGCCTTCGGGCCGCAGCAGGTTTGGTGACCAGCGCTTCCATTCCGGAACCACGTCTTCCGGTTCGAGCAGGTCGAGCAAATGGCCCTCGGCTGGAAGAATGTCGCCGTAGCGAGAACCAACGGCGGCGCGGACGTCTTTCGCTTGGCTGGTTTTCTCGGTGATGACGATCTGATCAGCCATGACGGGCTCGCTTGTAAGACCCAATTCGACTCTCTGGAAATAAGAACATAAAGTGAACCCACATGACCTGCAAGGTGCCCTTGGTGCTCTTCATGATGGTCCTTTGAATATTTCGTCGTCGGTAACATGGCGGCGCACGTCCCACAGCGGATTCATCGGGTGTTCGCCCTCCTGAAGCGCTGGAGCCTCGGCACTTATCACGGCCTTCGCCGCCAGCACAGCCAAACGTCGGCACCGTTCAATCGAGCGTATCAACGGCGAGATCAAGCGGCGCACCGATGTCGTCGGCGTAGGTCGGGCATTTCTTCCACTGGAAAGAATGCTGATCCTCCCAACTCCCCAATGACGATGCCATCGTCCGCCTCGTTGGCGCACTGCTGCTCGAACAGAACGATGAATGGGCCGTCCAGCGGGCCCGATACATGACACTGGAAACCATCGCTCAAATGAACGATGATTCCATTATCGGCCTGCCAACCGTGGCAAGCTGATCTTCCCGGCCCATGCTGGAAAGTGCGGAGGCCAGCCCTCAGTTACACCACGCTATGGGGAACGATCGCCGGCACTTTCATGAACTCCGGCCACACACCATTGTCTTCGTGGTTCTGGGGCGCTTACCTTGTAACGACGCAGATGCCCGGCCAATCTGCTCTCCAGTTTCAGCGGCAAACGATGCCGATTGAAGGGTTGCGCAATTAGAGGAAAACCATGACTGTCAGACCGACGATCTCGGAGGTGCTCGCGGAATATCTCGCTGCCGAGAAAAAACGCGTGTCACCCCGCACGTTCGCCAAATACACGGACGTGATCGAATTGCTGAAGCATAGCTTGGACAGGTACGCTCCCAACGGCCTCGAAGCAACCGAACACGCGTTGTGGGAGAAACACTTCAACGCGGATGGGGACGCGCACAAGGAGTTCTGCGACGTCTTCGGTCCCGAACACATCCTGCCCAATGTGGGCGAATTCCTGAACTACTTCATGGTCCATAAGGTCATGGCCGGGAACGATCTGTTGCGAGCCTCCGGCACGGTGACCAAGAAGCTCGCACGATGGCTCGCGGAGCACGGCTACGTCGCGATCGATGATGCGGCGCTGGCGCTCGAACAAGGAGCCGACGCGGCACGCGATCTGCCTGCTGCAGCGAAGCTTGCGGCGCTTCTTTACGATCTGATGGCGGCTCGCTTTACGCCGCGCGAGTCTGACATCGAAGGGCGTTTTGGCATCACCAAGGTGGAGTCTCGCCGCATCTGGCTGCGCGACGAGGACGACGGTCGCGATTACGGCGCGGTTCCAGTGCCCGAGGCGGTCACCAAACTTTGCCGGCATCGGCTGGACGATCTCCGGCGCCGTCCGCCGGAGCGGCAAGGGCTGGCACCTGGTGGAAGCGTTCGGCGTCTACCCGTAGGGATCGAAAATGCAACGCAAAAAACCAAGCCTGACTTCGATGGACGAGGTCAAGATCAGCCGCGATTGCGGGAGTGCCGTCGTCGAGTATGCCGACGAAGCGATCGGCGGGATGAACCTGCGTATCGGTCCGGAGATCGCGGACATGTCTGATCGAGACATCGTCGCGTTGCACAACGAGGTTGTCGCGGCGATGCAGGCATCGGCCGACGCATGGGAGGACGTGGTCATTGAGATCCCGGTGGGGCGGGAGCAGGTAACGTTTCACCCGGAGAGCAATCAGTGGTCGCCGCGTGGCGACGTGGTGCGCTGCGTTATCGAGGACGACGAAAACAGAAGGCCGGTGTTTCATATCGACAGCCATGAGCTGACCCTTGAGGAGTTTGGCCGGCTTCTCGTCACGCATGCGGGTTGGGGTATGCGGATCGCGTTCGTTCCCGATGACCGCACACACATCAACCCGAAGGTAGAAGTTCGGGAGCCGGAAGACAGGGAACGATAGACCTCGCCGATGTCATGCCCGAGCCCTGTCCGGCCTGGCGCCTGGCAATTCGATGATCACCGTGCGCGTTCCGCTGGCGGAAGCTGCTGAAGACTGGCGTCGACGCCACCGTAGAGGAGGTCGCCGCGGCCGAGAAGATCAACGCCTCCTATGTCAGCCACGTCCTGCGGCTAACGCCAGCTCTTGCGCCGGCACTGAAGCAGTTCAGAAGGCTGTCCGTGCCGAAGGCCAGATTAGCGACCGTGAGGGGGAGAGCTCAAATGACGAGGGCAGACATGGTGGGTCAGGCATCCGTTCGTGGCGCGCGCGGTACCCGTACAATCAGGGCGGCGATCTCACGGGGCGCCGGCCACCCCTTATCGATCGAAACGCTGGAGATCGATGAGCCGCACGATGACGAGGTGCTGGTGCGCATCGTTGCGAGCGGCATCTGCCATACCGACATCGACTGTTGCGATGCAGGCAGCTCAGGGGCCGTGGTGCTCGGCCACGAGGGAGCCGGCGTCGTTGTCGAGGTCGGCCGGGCCGTGAAGGGCATGAAGCGGGGCGACCACGTCGTCATGTCGTACCAGTCCTGCGGGCGCTGCGCTGCCTGCACCGAGGGCCGTCCCGCGGACTGCAAAGATTTCTGGCGGCTGAATTTCGGCTTCGAGCGGCTTGACGGTACGAACGCCTATGCGGCGAATGACGTGCGCGGCCATTTCTTCGGTCAGTCGTCCTTCGCCACGCACGCCCTCGCGACCGAACGAAACATCGTCAAAGTCGACAAGGCGCTACCGCTTGCGCTGCTCGCGCCGCTCGGCTGCGGACTCCAGACCGGCGCCGGAACGGTAATGAACTCGCTTGGCGTCAAGGTCGACCAGAGCATCGCGATCTTCGGCGTGGGCGCGGTGGGGCTCGCCGCAGTAATGGCAGCGCGTATTGTCGGTGCCAGTCCGATCATTGCGATAGACGTCCGGCCGAGGCGCCTAGCCCTGGCCCGCGAGCTCGGTGCCACCCATGCGATCGACAACTGCAAGGCGGAGGTCGGCACGCGCATTGCCAGGATTACCGGGAACGGTGTCGATTACGTGGTGGAAGGTACCGGCGACGTTGCACTCACACGCATGGGGCGCGAGCTGCTGAGCCCGGGCGGACGGATGGCCCTGCTGAGCGGCGGGATGGAGGCAGAGCTGCCGGGAGGGCGCAAGGTTGTGAGCGTCATCGAGGGCGATGCTGTGCCGCAGCATTTCATCCCAAGCCTGATTAAACTGTGGCAGCGCGGCGACTTTCCGTTCGACCGGCTGATCAGGTTCTACGGTTTTGCGGACATCAACCGGGCGATCGCTGATGCCAAGCGCGGCAGGACGATCAAGCCAGTATTGCGTATGGGTGAGCCGGACTAACGGTCGGGAGATGCCAGGAAATATGCCCCGGTCGACTCCTCGGTGACACCGCGTTATGCCGGGATGTCCACCTTCATGCGGGCAGCCGCCAGGCCGGTCGAGCCCGACCTCGACATTGCCCTGGTGGGCGTACCGCTGGATCTCGGCGCCACCTATCGCATGGGCGCGCGGCACGGGCCTGAGGGCGTGCGCAATGCCTCGCGCCTGATCCGGCAGTCAACCCGACAACCCGGGTTGCCCCCTATCGGCTGTGCAACATCGCCGATGTCGGCGATGCGCCAACCGTTCCCTTGAGCGTCGAGCGCTCGATCGCATTGATCGGCGACTTCTATCGCCAAATCCATGCTGTCGGGGCGGCGCCGATCTCCATCGGCGGCGATCACACGGTGCCGCTGCCGGTTCTGCGCGCCATTGCCGGGGACCGGCCGGCGGGCCTGATCCAGATCGACTCCCATGCCGATACCTTCGATGATTTCATGGGCACGAAGTACAACCACGCTACCTTTGTGCGCCGCGCGGTCGAGGAGGGGCTGCTCGACCCCGAGCGCGTCATCCAGATCGGCCTGCGCGGCACCCGCTACGGCGATGACGACACCGACTACGGCAAGCAGGTCGGCCTGCGCATGGTCACCATGGACGAATACGAGGACATGGGCCGGGCCGGGGTGATCGCCGAGATCAGGCGCGTGGTCGCTGACGGCCCCACCTATGTCACCATCGATATCGACGGGCTGGACCCCAAGGACGCGCCGGGCACCGGGGTGCCCGAGCCGGGCGGCATCATGATGCGGGACGCCCAGATGATCCTGCGCCGGCTGACCGGGCTCGATATCGTCGGCGGCGATATCTGCGAGGTGGTTCCGGCGCTCGATCCGACCGGCATCACCTGCATCAACGCCGCCAATCTGATGTTTGAACTGACATGTCTTGCCGCTGTGGCCATCGACCGGCGGCGGACCTGATTGCTCAGCCCCTGTGGTGTGCCCAGGGCGTGAATTGCCGCTTTGGTTCGCCAGCAACAGAAAGAACGAGCCATGCGCCCTCGAAGACGCTTTCACCCCGGCGATCTCTCTCGATCGGGGTCCCGCTCAGCCACAGCCACGGCCTGTCGTATGAGGAGGCCATCCTCCTTTGCCCGACAGTGGGGTGGCCCCCTGTCGATGCTCTTGCAGGTTTGGGAACTTGATCAAAAAGCTCTTGTTGTTGAGTGGGCAGGACAGAGCGGCTTGGAAGCGATAAGCCATTGACATTACTCAATTGTTCAGTTCTTTGTTGCAATCGGTCAACTTGTCTGCGATCGGATGATGCCCTCCGCTCGCGGGTTGCTCTAGTGCGGCCGCCGCACAGCCGGTGTCCGACGACCATCTGAAAGGATCCGAGCACGATGAAAGCCATACGTTTCCACACCGCCGGCGGACCGGAAGTTCTCCAGTTCGAGGAGGTGAGCCTTGCCCCGCCGGCCGTCGGCGAAGTTCGGTTGCGGCACACCGCGGTCGGCCTCAATTTCATCGATACCTATCACCGCAGCGGCCTTTATCCGCTGCCGTTGCCCTCAGGCATAGGCCTGGAGGCCGCCGGCGTCGTCGAGGCGGTGGGCGAGGGGGTGAGCGATCTCAGGAAGGGCGACCGCGTCGCCTACGGCTCGGGGCCCATCGGTGCCTACGCCGAGCAGCGCAACGTGCCCGCCAACCGCGTCTGCAAGCTGCCCGATGCCATCGCCGACGAGACGGCAGCGGCCATGATGCTGAAAGGCATGACGGTGCGCTATCTGCTGCGCGAGACCTATGAGGTGAAAAAGGGCGAGACCATCCTCATCCATGCCGCGGCCGGCGGGGTGGGGCTGATTGCCGGCCAGTGGGCCAAGGCCCTGGGCGCCACCGCCATCGGCACGGTCGGCTCACCGGAAAAGGCCGAACTGGCCCGTGCCCATGGCTACGCCCATGTCATCGACTATTCCAGGGAAGACATCGCCAAGCGGGTCCGCGAGATCACCGACGGCAAGGGCGTGCCTGTGGTCTATGACGGCGTCGGCCAGTCCACCATCGCGGCCTCGCTGGACAGTCTGCAGCCGCGCGGTCTGCTGGCGGCCTTCGGCAACGCATCGGGGCCGGTGCGCAATTTCGATCTCGGCATCCTGTCCGCCAAGGGTTCGCTCTACATCACCCGCCCGACGCTCATGACCTATGTGGCCAGCGATCAGGCCCTGCAGGCCAACGTTGCCGATCTCTTCGCCATGGTGGCGAGCGGCAAGGTCAAGATCGAGGTCAACCAGCGTTACGGTCTGGGCGATGCCGCCCAGGCCCACCGCGATCTCGAAGCGAGGAAGACCACCGGCTCGACCGTGCTCATTCCCTGAGCGCGGCGGGGTTCATGCCGGGCAGCGGTTGACATCGGAGCGGCTCAGCGCCTGCCAGCGCGGCGAGCAGCTTGTGTTGGCACACACGAACCGGGCCAGGCTGGCCGTCGAGATGGCATGGGCGAGGTTGAGCGGGCGGCCGTTGCCGTCCGACAGGGTGGAGACCAGCATGCCCGTCAATTCGCCGCTGGCATTGAACACCGGACCGCCGGATTCGCCCTTGCGGGTGCTCATGGTCAGCACGATGGCGTCGGAATAGCCAAAACCGTTATAGCTGACGGGGCGGCCGAAACTCATGGACTCGACCGAACCGATGCGGGCCGTGTCGCCTTGCGCATGGGGCTTGCCCAGGGAGAAAACCGCTTCGCGCCGGCCCATGCAGGGGCTTGGCGCCGGCTCTACGGGTTGGCCGCTGAAGTCGGAAAGCTGGATCAGGGCCATGTCGGGCGAGCGCGACACGGCGACGACCCGGCCCCGGTAGAGCCGTCCATCGAAGCTCGTGGCATCGACTGTGTAGCCCTTGTCGAGCGCCACATGACCCGCAGTGATCACATGGCCGGCCGCATCGATGACGAAGCCGCTGCCGGAGGTGAGGGCCTCGGGCAGCAGGTCGCTGTTGGTCTTGCCCTGCTTCTGGGATTCGTGGACGATCAGGGTGACATAGGACGGGCTGGTGCGCATCACCAGCGCATTCATGCTTTGCGACAACTGCGCGCCGGCCGGGCTGGCCCCGGCTTCGACATTGATCACCCGCCGATCGCCGGGATCGACGGTCGTGGCGCATCCGGCCAGCAGTACGGCTGCCACGGCAAGGACGATCACTCGTTGCACGGACTTTCCTCCAGGGCGCGCACATACGGTCCCAACTGCCGCTCATAGCGCTTCCAGCGGTCGATGGAAGCGGTGGTGATCGGCTGGCGCACCTGCCAGATGCTCGCTGTCTTGACGACCCGTTCGACCTGTTCCGGCTTCAGGCAGTCGGGATGGAATTCCACCCCCACGTAGTCCAGCAGGGCGCGGATATGCGGTTCGGGATCGGTCACCAGCGCTTCATAGTCGACCGTGTGAACAGGAAGCCGGCAGGTCGAAATCCAGTGTTGCATGGTGGCGACATGGCCTCGGTAGGTCTCGACAATATCATTGAGGTTGTACGAATAGTTCGGCCCGCGCAAGAAGTTCCGTTCGTAGAGCGACAGCATGTTGGCGCCGGGATGCCGGCGTACATAGACCAGCTTGGCCTGGGGAAGAAGGTTGTGGATCAGTCCCAGGAAGACATAGTTGCCCGGGGCCTTGTCGGTGGCGAAGTCCTCTTCGCCGCGCTTTGCGGTCAACGTCGCGTAGAGCTCGGCGCCCAGGCGGCCGGTTGCTGGCGCATCGAGGGCCGCGACCCCCTCGGGCCAGTTGGCAATCTGCATGCGGGTGCGCGCCACGTCCGGGCGTTCGCCGCCGGCGAAGATGCGCGGATGCGCGGCCAGAATCTGCTCCGTCAGCGTCGTTCCCGAGCGCGGCATGCCGACGATGTAGACAGCTCCCGGCTTCTGGCAGCCCCACGATGCGCGTTCGGCCATGAAGTCGGGCGTAAAGGTTTTGGCGATGCGCCGCGCCATGTCCACCTGCTGCCGGGTGTTGGCCGGCGATATTTGTGCCTTGAAGGCGTTGGCACGCTCCAGGACCTCGAAGGCACGATCGTAATCGCCGGCCCGGTCCAGAAGGCTGTACAAGGCAAAACAGGCCGAAGCGCGCGAACCGGCAGGCAGCGCGGCATCCTCGCCCCAGCGTTTGAGCCTGGACGCAGCCTCGGGCTCCAGGCGCCTGATGAAGGCCAGGCGGTAATAGGCCCTGGCCGGGTCGCCGCTCTTGGCGATGACCCGCCGCAGATCGATCTCGGCGGCGGAAAAATCTCCGACATCGATGGCGATGTTGGCGCGGGTCATCAGGGCATCGGTGACGTTGATATTGCCTTTCAGGCATCTGTCGACATAGGCGGCGGCCCGCTCTTGTTCGCCGACCAGATGCAGTACGCGCGCTACCAGCGCATAACCTTCCGGCGGGATGCCGGGATCGGCTTCGATCTTGTCGACAAGTTCCTGCGCCACCCATAGCGCCCCGGCCTCCGCCTCGACCAGCGCCAGATTGAGGTTGGCATTGACATGGCCGGGGTCGAGTTCCAGCGCCCGGCGATAGGCCGCCACCGCTTCAACTCTTCTGCCCAGGTAATCCAGCGCCAGCGCCCTGACGTGGTGAACCTCGGCGTCATGGGGCGTGGCTTGCGCCGCCTTGTCCAGCATCGACAGGGCGTCTTCGGTGTGTCCGCCCAGATACAGACACTCGCCCAGATCGAACAGGGCTTCGTGATAGTCAGGGTCGAGCTGCAAGGTCTGCCGGAAGTACTGCGCGGCCCGCTCGTTTTGCCCTTCCTGCTTGGCGATCTGGCCCAGGTTGAAATGGACATTGGCGTCGCCCCGATCGAGCTTCATGGCCTTTTCGAGGGTGCGGCGGGCGGTAGCCAGATCGCCGTGCTGGCCGGCCCGCACGCCCAGCTCCAGCAGCAATTCAGGGTTGCGCGGCATGGCGGCGATGGCTTGGCGATAGGCGGCGCGGGCCGCGTCATAGCGGCCCGATTGAGCCAGGCCGCGGGCCTGCGTTACGAATTGAGCCGGGGAATTCATGTCAAACAGTTCTCTGGTCGATGATTATGGCTTCAGCGTGATCGCTGCGCCATCGGATGCCGGGCGTTCAGGTATACCGCCTCGCTGGCCGCCGATGGTGGTCTCGTATGCCTGGATCAGGTCCTTCAAATCGTCGGCTACGGGCTGAAGGTGCGATCGATACTTCTGCCATCTGCCCACCGAGGACTTATAGATGGGCTGGCGCACCTGCTCAAGGCTCGCCGTCCGCACAATGCGCGCGGTGTGGTGAAACTGCATCATTGCCGGCTCCCACTCGAGGCCGAGAAAGCCGGCCAGTCGCCGGCTGGACGGCTCGGGATCCGCAACGATGGCCTCATAATGGACTTTCAGTATGCGCTCGGGGAACAGGCGCTCCCAATGATCCAGGCTTCGACGATACAACCGCAGCTGGTAAGCAATCCTGCCGAAGTCATAGGAATAGGCCAATGCGTTGTCGTTGAAAAACTCGCTGAAGATCGACCAGGCCAAATCGAGAGGATGGCGTTCGCAGCTGATGATCTTGGCGTTGGGAAACAGCAACAATATCAAGCCGATATAATAGAACGAGCTGATCGACTTGTCGGTCGCGCGCGCGGCCTTGCGGGCCGGGGGTGGATAGGCATCGAGATAGAGCTGCGCTGTCGCGCTGATCTGCCGGGGCGTGAGATGGCGCAATCCGGGCTCCAGGATGGGCATAAGCTCGAACTCGCCCAGCCCGTAAACCTGCGAGTGACTGGCGCTGATCTGCTCGATCAGGCTGGTGCCCGAGCGCGGCATGCCCACCACGAAAGTCGGTTGCCGGCTGGTATTTCCGTATCGGGCCAGTTCCGCAAGCCGGCCCGGCGTCAGCGTGGCCGCCTGCTGGTCCACGGCTCTTGCCTGGGTCTCGTCGTCGTTCCTGCGCAAGGGAGCGATCAGCCGGTTGGCCTCCACGAAGGCCGCAAAGGCCCTGTCGGTGTCGCCGCGCAGTTCCCACAGCCGGCCCAGGGCGAAGTTGAGAGGTGCCGCTCCCGATTCGGCCGGCCGGCCGGGGGTGGCCGTCAGCGCGGTTTCGACGGCGGCGATTTCTTCGTTGACCTCGTCTGGACGAATGAAGTACTTGGCCTTGGTGTAGTGGGCATAGCCTTCGTGGGGATCTGCTTTGAGAGCGGCATCGATATGCTTCCTGGCGCTGTCGCGGTCGCCCCGAACCTGATGAATGCGGGCCATCGAGGTATGCAGCAATGAGTCCAGCGAAGCCAGCTTCATGGCCGCCGCATAGGCCTTCAGGGCGCCGCGCTGGTCGCCCGCGCGATCTCTGGCCCCCGCCAGTTCGACCATGTCATCGAACCGGCCATGATTTTCGGCCATCCATTCATAGTGGACGAGGGCGCGATCGTGTCGCCGCAGCTGCATGTAGTAGAGGGCCAGGTGCTGGTGAACCACCGGACTGGCGGGAGCAAGCTTCAGGGCCTTGCCATAGAGCTTCAGGCTTTCGCCGAATTCGCCGAGCCGCGACAGGCAGGCCGCGTAGTTGACCAGGCCCGCAAGCAGGCTCGGCACAAGCTCGACAACCCTGGCATAGGACCGGGTGGCCTTTTCCCAATCGCCCGTCTGCTCGAGGATGGTGGCGATGGTGAAATGGACTTCCGGGTGCTCCGGCTCGATCGCCAGGGCCCGCTGGCACAGGTCGAGGGCGGCCTCAAGCTGTCCCTGATTTCGCAGCTTGCCGGCCATGTCCAGCGCCGAGCGCACTTGCGGATAGCGCACCGGTGCCGGCGCCGGGGGTCCGCCCGTCTTGGCGGTGGCACGGCGCTCCTTGCGGCTCATGGACATTTCGGGCGGCTCGCTCGGCAGGGTTGAAGCGGTTCGACAGATTTTTTCCCTGTTGACGGATGCCTGTCAAGTGAGGGGACCGACAGGCGATGCTGCCAGAGCCCAAAAAAAACCGGCCCGCGGGGTCGCCGCGGGCCGGG
>Ga0214472_10006500_pt1 | contig 12242 bp, 12 predicted proteins | sample RVTome_6_FD_207662 | JGI IMG/M metagenome (GOLD analysis project Ga0214472, IMG submission 207662) | Soil microbial communities from uranium-contaminated site in the Upper Colorado River Basin, Wyoming, United States - RVT140D175 | ecosystem: Environmental > Terrestrial > Soil > Contaminated >... | reverse complement strand
CGCGTCATACGGGAAACGCTCTTCGACCGTAAAACGCTGATTGACATCCTGACAATCAAGCCCGAACGGATTCTCGCCGTCCAGGAAGTACCTATACAGGGGCGACTATTTTAACCGGACAGCAGTGACTGGATATGATAAATCAAATATCCTGTAAATGCAAGGGTTAATATCCCGCCGGAGTGCCCGCCGGGGCGCAGTTACACATGCCGGAAAAGCGGACCAGGGCATAATAACGCAAGGCCGTCATGGCAGGACCGGCCCGCGCGGATTACACCTCTTCCTGCTGGCCCGCGAGCGAGTTGATATAGCCCCTTGCTACCTTGACCTTGACGCCCTCGGAGATAACCAGCGTCACAGTGTCAGGGGTGAGCGCGAATACCTCGCCGATAATGCCCCCACTCGTGACGACCTTGTCGCCCTTCTTCAGGTTGTCCAGCATCGCCTTGTGCTCTTTCGCCTTCTTCTGCTGGGGCCTTATGAGCAGGAAGTAGAATATCGCGAATATAAAGACAAGCGGCAGCATGGACTGTATCATTGCCCCTGCTCCACCCTGCTGTGGCTGCGCCCCGCCGCCCGGCGCTCCCATCGCGTTTGCTATAGCCGCTAATGCTAACATTGTGTTACCTCCCTTTTTTCGTAGAACCGTTTACGGAAACCGGCAAAGTCGTCGTCCTTAATTGCCTGTCTCATGCCATCCATCAGGTTTATGAAGTAGTGCAGGTTGTGGTGCGTGTTCAGCCGCATCGACAGTATCTCGCCCGCCCTGTACAGGTGGCGGAGGTACCCCCTCGTGAAGTTCCGGCATGTATAGCAACTGCATTCCGGGTCTACCGGTAAGTCGTCCTCGGCGTACTTAAGGTTACGTATGTTCAGCTTCCCGAAGCTCGTGAACAGGGTGCCGGTCCGCGCGTTCCTGGTCGGCATGACGCAGTCGAACATGTCTATGCCGCGCCAAACGCACTCGACAAGGTCTTCCGGCGTCCCCACCCCCATCAGGTAGCGGGGCATATCCACCGGCATCGCCTCGGCGGTGTAGCCCGCCACCTCGTACATCAGCTCCTTGGTCTCGCCTACTGACAGCCCTCCGATGGCGTACCCGTCGAAGCCCATCTCCACCAGTTCGTCCAGGCAGCGGAGCCGGAGTTCCTTGTGCATCCCGCCCTGTATTATTCCGAAGAGCGCCTGGTCTTCGCGGGTCCTGGCCTTCTTGCAGCGCAGGGCCCACCGGAGCGTCATCTCCATAGAACCTTTGTAGTAGTCGTACGTGGACGGGTACGGCGCGCACTCGTCGAAGCACATGATGATGTCCGCGCCCAGCGCCTCCTGTATCTCGACAGATATCTCCGGGGTGATGAAGTGACGCGAGCCGTCCAGGTGCGACTGGAACTTAACGCCTTCCTCGGTAATCTTGTTCAGCAGGCCGTGCGAGAATACCTGGAACCCGCCGCTGTCTGTAAGTACCGGCCTGTCCCAGCCCATGAACCCGTGCAGCCCGCCGAACTTTTTCACTAAACCGTGGCCGGGCCGGAGGTACAGGTGGTACGCGTTCGACAGTATTATCTGCGCGCCGATATCCTTCAGGTCGGCCGGGGTCATCGTCTTGACCGTCGCCTGAGTGCCGACAGGCATGAATACCGGCGTCTGTATCTCGCCGTGCGGGGTGGTTATAACACCCAGCCGGGCGGACGAGCCGGAGTCTTTTTTGAGCAAGTCGAACCGAAAAGTCATGGAAGGTCATTTTATAAATATTGATAGGCGGTTGTCAACACAATAAGCCGGAAAAAATCCATGTACACGTGGCGGGTTTCTGGTATAATCGGGGCAAATATACCTCAGAGGCCGTACATGTATTACATCGACATTTTCAGGGCGCTTAACAAAGAAAAGGTTCGCTACCTCGTGGTCGGCGCGCTCGCAATGAACCTGCACGGCGTACCGCGGATGACCTCCGACATGGACATCATGATAGACCTGACTCCCGCCAATATAGCAAGGTTCATAAAATCTATAAACTCCCTGGGCCTTACTCCGAGGGTACCGGTCAACCTGAAATCTCTGGCGGACCGGGATTACATGGAGATGCTTCATAAAGAGAAGAGCATGCTCGTCCTGAACCTTTACAACCCCGTCAGCCCCTACCAGCAACTGGACGTGTTCATCAAGAACCCGGTCGAGTTTGCCCCGGCATACAAGAACAGTGTGGTGTACAATGCGGGCGGCGTTAAGGTTCCGACACTCTGTGTCGCCGACCTGATAACGATGAAGGAAATGGCTGGCAGAAAACAGGACCGCTCGGATATTTCCATTCTGAACAGGCTGAAGGACACGGAAGACCAATGAAGAAAAAGAGACCAGGCGGGTTTTCCTATACCCTTACAAGGAAGCAGATAAAGGACTACCAGGCGCTTCCGATAGAGATGCGGCTCCAGTGGCTCGAAGAGGCCAACCGGTTCCTGTGGGAGGCGATGCCAGAGAAGAACAAGAAGATACGCGAGGCGCTCCGGAAGGGGGAGATGTAGGGTTGCGGTTATTTCGGCCTAACCTTTACATACCGCCTTTTCCCTGCCTTGATGAGGTACTCTCCAGGGGCAATCCTTATCGTAGGCACAGTCTGCTTCTGTCCGTTTAATTCAACCCCGCCACCCTTAATCAACCTCTGACCCTCCGATGCGCTTGAAGCTACACCGCTTGTCGCCATTATCGCCGATAAAGGCAGGGTTTCCGCTGTCCACTCGATCTCGACCTCGGGTATCTCGTCCGGGAGCTGGCCCTTGGAGAACTGGTTCTCGAACCCGTCGCGCGCGGCCTTTGCCGCATCTTCACCGTGAAACCTTGCGACCATCTCAGCCGCGAGACGCTTCTTGGCCTCCATCGGGTGGAACGTGCCCGAGCTTATGTCATCCCGCAGCCTGTACAGTCTGTCCGTGGGTATATCCGAGAGCAACTCGTAGTAGCGGAGCATCAGTTCGTCGGATATGGACATCACCTTGCCGAATATGTCCGAGGGCGGCTCGTTTATCCCGATGTAGTTCCCGAGCGACTTTGACATCTTGTTCACGCCGTCGGTGCCTTCGAGGAGCGGCATCATAAGCACTACTTGAGGTACATGGCCGGTCTCCTTCTGGAGTTCCCGCCCCACCAGCAGGTTGAACTTCTGGTCGGTGCCGCCAAGCTCCACGTCCGCCTCAAGCTCCACCGAGTCCCAGCCCTGTATGAGCGGGTACATGAACTCGTGGATTGAGATCGGCCTCTGCTCGTGGTAACGCTTATGGAAGTCGTCGCGCTCCAGCATCCGGGCCACGGTGAACCGGGACGCGAGCTTTATCATGTCCGCGGACGACATTTTGTTCATCCAGCGGGAGTTGAACTCCACGCGGGTCTTCGAGAGGTCGAGCACCTTCCCGGCCTGCTGCCTGTACGTCTCCGCGTTCGCGGCGACCTGCTCCGGTGTGAGCGGCGGGCGGGTCTCGGACTTGCCGGACGGGTCGCCTATCATGCCGGTGAAGTCGCCTATCAGGAATATGACCTCGTGGCCAAGCTCCTGGAACTGCTTGAGCTTCTGGATGAGCACGGTGTGGCCCAGGTGCAGGTCCGGTGCGGTCGGGTCGAAGCCCGCCTTCACCCGGAGCGGCCTGCCATCCTTGGCCGACTTTTCGAGCTTGTCCTTCAGCTCGGCCTCGGATATGACCTCCGCCGCGCCCCTGGTCAAAAGCTCCATCTGCTCCCTGACGCCCATTACGCCGCTCATACTCTTCCCTTTATCCGTTCCAGCACTATCTCGGCGAGCTTAGGGTGCGCGCCCAGATGGTCCGTCATGACCATCTCGACCGCCGGATACTTCGCGCGCATGCCGTCCAACTCGCCGGGTATGTCCTCAGATACGTGGTTCCCCATGTACAAAAAGTATGGCATGACCACGATTTTCTCCGCACCCGCGCCGACGGCCTGTTCGATAGCCTGCGGGAGCGAAGGCTCCTTGAACTGGAGGAACGCGGGAATGACGTCCATGCCGCCCATATCCTTAACAAGCTTCGCGATGTCCCTTAGCGCTACGTTCCCGCCGGATGCCATCGAGCCGTGCCCAAGCAGTATTACGGATGTTTTCAAGACCCCTCCTGTTATTTGCAAGTCTTGATTTATAGTATATTTGGTGGGTGTTTGTCAACCGGAAAGCCGGGAGAGGGAATAATGCGCGTATAGAAACAAAAAGGGCCGACACGCGGGTCGGCCCCTACAAGTGGTGGAGATTGCCGCGTCGCTGGCGCTCCTCGCAAAGACACCAATTGCCGTCATTCCCGCGAAAGCGGGAATCCAGGAAGTTTGCCTGTCAGGTTTTCGTAGGGGCGGACCTATGTGTCCGCCCGCATATAACAATAAAAAGGGCCGACACGCGGGTCGGCCCCTACAGAATGCATAACATCGTATTAAATTTACGGGTGCATAAGCGACTCGGCTATCGGCACGAGCCTCTGGTAGTCCTCCGGGCTGACAGTGGCATGCCAGTTACCGGTGAGCTTCGCGATGGCGACTACCCCGAAGAATATGCACAGGAGCGCCACTGGATACGCCCAGCCGGGCAGCTTGTACCTGCCGCCGGGCGTTGCGTAGTCAATCGCGGCGGTCGGGCAACCGGACAGGCATGTCATGCAGGAAGTGCACTCGGGCGAGACCACCCGCTTCTTCTTGTCCACCGGCAAATGGTACGGGCAGTTCTTCGCGCACTTGCCGCAGTCTATGCACTTCTCCTCGTTACGTGTAATCTCGAAGGGCGACAGTATGCCGAGTATGCCGGTGAGCGCACCGTACGGGCAGAGGTATCGGCACCAGAAGTTCCTTATGGGTATGGACAGGATGACCAGCATCGTTATAATGGTGAGCGAGATGCCTCCGATGCTCATAAAGAACTTCAACATCTTGACGTCCGATATCTTCCAGTAGTCGCCGTCCAGAAAGCTGTGGAGCGCGGGGAGGTCCATACCGAGCACTATCGCGGCGAAGAAGAACACGAACAGCAGGTACTTGAGCGAGCGCAGGGGATAGTCGAGCCACTTCGGGAGCGCCATGTTCTTCTTGAAAAGCATCCGCCACGGCCTGTACAGCCGGTCCTCAAGGAACCCGACCGGGCATATCCATCCGCAGAACCCCTTCTTCAGGAGCGCGGAGGACAATAGCGCGCCGACGAATATGAAAAGCGCGGCAGGGTGCATCGGGTGAACATGGCCCGTAACTATCAGGTACTTCAGGCTTGTCAGCGCGCCGATGGGCAGGAACCCCTCCACGCCGTCGGGGTGGGGGATGTACTGTGTCCTTCCGTGCGTCTCGTAATAAAGCGAGAACTGCCAGAGCCTGTAACCCAGGAAGAGGACCAGAGCGGTTACGCCCGACTGGACGATGAGCCGGTACTTTCTGACCGCTATGTACGGTGGTTGCTTCATGGTTATATTTATATACCATTATCCAAAAGAAAACCATGACGAATGTCAGCACCGGTAAAATATCCGGGTAATTTTTCGCTTTGGGTGTTGACTTAGATTACCTGTTCTGGTAAAAATAACAGTCTCAATAATTATTCTTTGTTATCAATAAAATAGGAGAAGACAATGCGCAGAAGGCTTCAGATGTTTTTCATGGCGGCGGTCGTGTTCGCTATGGTGTCCGGTTGCGGCGGGCCGAAGCCGGCCGACGCACCGCTCGAAGCGCCCGGCGACCTTCAGTACGAAAAGCTACATGCAAGTGAGCGGTTCAGGAAATACAAGTCTGTCGGGCTCAAACCGTTCGACGCATCAAACGCGGTGCTACTGAGCACAGACCCGGACGAGCAGACAGAGACACAGAGGTTCGTGGAGACCGCGGGCAGAAAGCTCGAACAGGGTTTCCTGGACGAGATGAAGGACAACTACTACGGGAGTTTCGGAATAGTCGGCCCGGACGACGACCCGGCCAAGTACGACCTCATCATCGAGGGCAAGTTCCTCGAGTTCGACCGCGGTAACCGCGCTGCAAGGTACCTTACCGGCGGCGGCTGGACGCACGTGAGCATCGTGGGCACTATGACAGAGACCGCGACCGGCACGGTGGTGGTGGACTTCCGTGACACGAAGTTCGGGACCGGGGGCGCGTTCGGTGGCGACTCCATAGACCTTCTGGCACAGAACTGCGACGAGACAGGCGGGAACATCTCGGACTTTCTTGAAGAGGTTTACTGAGAAAGTACCATCCCGCTTATAACAAAAGGCCCCGGAACCCGGAGCCTCAGACTGCTGACAAAGTCTGGTTCGTAAGAAAACGAGGTGTTTGCTTTTAGTTGTCGTCCCGACCGTAGTGGAGGGACCAGCTTCTAAGGTCTTGAATCTTAAAGATGAAGCATAGAGCAGGTTCCTCGACTCCGCTCGGAACGACACCCTTTTTTTCCTGCTACCGCATGAATTTTATATGGCGCCAAGGTTTGTCAACAAGCTGGGACCCCGGGAACCCGGGGCCTCAGTTTTTCCACGTTAAACGTCCTTACCGCACACGTGTTTATTATCCACGTCCTGCCCTTATGACGCCTCTTTCTCTTCCTTTTCGTACAGCATGATCGGGGAGGCGTGTTCGGTGATGACGTCCTCGTTTATTATTACCTCGCGTACGTCCACCTGAGACGGGATGTCGTACATGAGGTCGAGCATGACGTCTTCGAGTATCGCCCGGAGCCCGCGCGCGCCGGTCTTCCTCTTCACGGCCTTCTTGGCAATAGCCTTCAGCGCGCCGTCCGTGAACTTGAGGTTGACCTTCTCGAGCGACATAAGCTTCTGGTACTGCCTGATGAGCGAGTTTTTTGGCTCGGTCAGTATCTTGACGAGCGCCTCCTCGTCCAGGTCTTCAAGCGTTGCCAGGACCGGGACGCGGCCTATCAACTCCGGGATGAGCCCGTATTTAAGCAGGTCCTCCGGCTCGACAAGCGCGAGGGTATCGCCTATGCGCTTCTCCTTCTTTGACCGGACGTCCGCGCCAAAGCCCATGACCTTCTCGGTGCCCCGCCTCTCTATTATCTTCTCAAGGCCGACGAACGCCCCGCCTATGATGAACAGTACGTTCGTCGTGTCAACCTGCACGAACTCCTGATGCGGGTGCTTGCGGCCTCCCTGGGGCGGTACGGATGCCATCGTGCCCTCGATAATCTTCAGCAGCGCCTGCTGGACTCCCTCGCCGGATACGTCGCGGGTGATGGAGGGGTTCTCGGACTTGCGGCTTATCTTGTCCACCTCGTCAATGTAGATGATGCCCCTCTGGGCGCGCTCGGCGTCGTAGTCCGCCGCCTGGAGGAGCTTCAGCACAATGTTCTCGACATCCTCGCCGACGTACCCAGCCTCCGTAAGCGTGGTCGCGTCCGCTATCGTGAAGGGCACGTCCAGCATCCTCGCGAGGGTCTGGGCAAGGAGCGTCTTGCCCACGCCGGTGGGGCCAATCAAAAGGATGTTAGACTTCTGGAGCTCCACGTCGTCCACCTCGGCCGTGACCGAGCTTATCCTCTTGTAGTGGTTGTGCACGGCCACGGACAGGATCTTTTTCGCCCTGTCCTGCCCGATGACATACTCGTCCAGGAATTTCTTTATCTCCGCGGGCTTGGGTAGCTTGGGAAGCCCGGTCGCGCGCACCTCGTCCCATTCCTCCGCGACTATGTCGTTGCATAATGCGATGCATTCGTCGCATATGAACACAGTGGGCCCCGCGATGAGTTTTCTTACCTCGTGCTGGCTCTTCCCGCAGAAGGAACAGTGGTGTACGGCCTTTTCGTTGTCGTTCTTGTCGTTCATATTATTTCCTCCGCCAGGACGATGTTCCCTCCAGGCATGCTCGCCGCCCCCGGGATCAGACCGCCCGAAAGACTGGCATTTGAAACCACTTCCTTACTTACCGGCCTCCGGCAGCCTTTCTATGACCGCGTCTATCAGGCCGTACTCCTTGGCCTCCGCACCGCTCATGAAGAAGTCGCGCTCGGTGTCGAGCCCGATTTTCTCCATGCTCTGGCCTGTATTCCTGGCCAGTATCTGGTTAAGGTTCTCCCTGAGCCTGAGTATCTCCCTGGCATGGATCTCTATCTCGGTCGCCTGCCCCTGGTACCCGCCCATCGGCTGGTGTATCATTATCCTGGAATTGGGGAGCGAGAACCGCCTGCCCTTCGCGCCCGCGGCCAGAAGAAGCGCGCCCATGCTCGCGGCCTGGCCGATGCAGATGGTCGAGACCGGCGGCTTGATGTAGTTCATCGTGTCGAATATCGCAAGCCCGGCGGTGACAACTCCGCCCGGGCTGTTTATATATATGAATATCTCCTTGTCCGGGTCGTCGGCCTCGAGGAACAGGAGCTGGGCGATGATAGTATTGGCGATGGCATCGTCTATCCCGGTCCCCATGAATATTATGCGGTCCTTCAGAAGCCTTGAATAGATGTCGTATGACCGCTCACCGCGGGACGTCTGTTCTATTACATAAGGTACAAGCATTAAACCCTCCGGTAAAAGGCCGGCCGCGCCCGGTTAAGGACAACCGGACAAGCCAACCGTCTTATAACATATATTCTATCCTAAAACCGGCATTATTGCCAATTCATTTGCTCACTTCTTTGCCTCGGCAATCAGCAGGTCGAATACCTTCTCCTCTATAACCCCCTCGCGGAGCTCGGAAATCCCCCCTTCGCGCTTCTGGTAGACCTCCATTATCTCGCGCACGGACTTGCCGGAATGGATAGACAGGTTCCTGATGAACTTCTGGAGGTCTTCGTCGGTGGCCTCTATTTTCTCCTTTTCGGCTATGGCGGATACCACCAGAGACGTCCTGACCCTGTCCTCGGCGATAGGCTTGAACCTGGCCTCGAACTCCTTCATGTCGAACCCTGCCTGCTGGGGCGTGAGGCCGGAGCGCATCATCTCCTGGTAGTGGTGGACCAGCATTGCGCGGTACTCCTCCTCCACCATGGAGGGCGGCAGGTCGAACTTGTTATTCTCGGCGAGCGTTTTAATAATCTGGGCCTTCTGCCTTGACTCCAGTTCGCTCTTCTTTGCTTCCAGGATGTCATCTTTGATCCTGGCCTTCAAGGCGTCGACGGTATCGCCCATGCCCAGGTCCTTGGCAAGCTCGTCGTCGAGTTCCGGCAGGACCTGCTTCTTCAGCTCGGACACCTTTACCTTGAACACAGCGTCTTTGCCTGCCAGCTTGTCGTTTTTGTAGTCCGCCGGGAACCTGACCGTCACATCCTTTTCATCGCCCTTCTTGACGCCTATAAGCTGGTCCTCGAAGCCCTCTATGAACTTGCCGGAACCAAGCTGCAGCGGGTAGTTGTTAGCCTTTCCGCCGTCGAACGCGACGCCGTCTATGAAGCCTTCGAAGTCTATCACCACAAAGTCGTCCTTGACTGCCGGCCTGTCCTCATCAACTGTTTCGAGCGTGGAGTGCATGGTGCGGACCTCTTTTATGGCCGCTTCCATATCCTCGCCGGTGACCTCTACCTTCTCGCCGGTCACCTCCAGGCCCTTGTACTCCGCGAGCTCAAAATCCGGCCTGACCTCTACAGATGCCGAAAAAGTAAGCGGCTGCCCCTTCTTCAGCTTGAGCGCGCTTTCTTCTATAGCCGGGTTCGCAACGGGGTGCAGCTTCGTATGCTCGACGGCCTTTATATAGTAGTCAGGCACCAGTTTCTGGATTACTTCCGCCTCCACGCCTTCGCTGTAGCGTTTCTCCAGTATGTGCCTCGGGGTCTTGCCCTTCCTGAAACCGTCGACCTTGGCGGACTTGTTCAGCTCCCTGTATGCCTCGTCAAGCGCGGCGTTTATCGCATCGACCGGTATCTCCACCTTCATACGCCTTTTGACCTTGCTAAGCTCTTCGATATCAACGTTCATCTTTCAGCTGCTCTCCTTTAATTTTTTAAATAAACACACTGTTCGTGGAACCCTTTTAAAGCGCCCGCACAGGCCCTCATGCGGACTGCCTGTACTTGTTAACACTTAGCCCGTATACTTGCAGGATTGCCGCGCGACATGCATCTGTCAGGCAAACTTTACGACATGCCGTGGTGCGAGAGGGGGGACTTGAACCCCCACGGTTACCCGCTGGATCCTAAGTCCAGTGCGTCTGCCAATTCCGCCACTCTCGCAAGGGTTAACCATATGAAAATAGTTAATTATACTACCACATGGCAAACGCGCTTGTCAATTGCGTATTGAGAGGCATGACTGCCAATACCGCTGTACAATAAAGCCGCCCCCGGGTTACGGGGGTGGCTGTCAGACTGCTGACAAAGTCCTCGCCATTGGCGGGGACTTTTGTTATTATGTGTGCATGCTAAAACCTACCGAGAGACAGACGCAGTTGGAGTTTGTGAGCATCGAGGGCTTGTGCCGTCCGGCCATCTTTTGCGCAAGATAGACAAGGCTATCGACTTCGGTTTTATCCGTGAGAAGGTCGCGGGCCTTTACTGCGCGGACAACGGAAGGCCAGCGGTAGACCCGGTGGTCTTGTTCAAGATGCTCTTTGTCGGCTACCTCTTCGGTGTCAGGAGCGAGCGACAGCTTGCTGCTGTTCGATCGTGAGTTACTTGAGACTGCCTTTTTCACGGTCTGCTGTTGCACCCGCTCCTTGATACCCCTTTTTTCAAGTATCCTGCGCGCCTCATCCCCGGTATAGGTACGCACCTTATTCCTGGGTGTTCCCGGCTCCTGGCTGGAACCTTCTCCCCAGCCCGGAGGATTGGTTATTTCGCCTAGTACGGCGTCCGGGTTCCGTTTAACACCGAATTTAGGGTGTATTACACCGGAGAACTTGGTTTTTGGTTTGTCAATCTTTTTGTTGAGTGTCCCTGATCCTTGTACCGTGTCTGAACTGCTGAAATACGTTCTTGATGAAGCCCCTTTTAATATTTCACCGGAGTTGGCGTCAATTGTGAAATTAAACCCCTCATTAGTTGCCGAATTCTTGGCGGACAACTTGTATACGAGGGTGGGTTTGTCATTAATAAAAAATATGACAAGTTTCGGCTCACCGACGATTGGCCCATAAGGGGGATTGTTCCTGCTTAATATTCCATCGAGTTCATCGGGCTTGATGTATGGGTCAACATTGAAGTGGTCTATCTTATTCATCGAGCTTAATATTAAAACTACACTGTTCCGCATATCCAATGTAAGCTTTAATCCGGACATGTATACGGGTACATCTTCGTAGTACTGCTGATAATCTAGATGCACAATTTCACCCCGAATTCCACCTTTTCTATCCAGCTTGACATCTTTTAAGTCCTTCGATATACCGAGCATGCGGCAGTATTCCTTGAGGAACTTTTCACCTGCCTCTTCCGGTGTGCCGGAATAGGCTTTGGTGCGGCCGCCTTCGAACTTAATGCCCCCTCTGCCCCACGGCCTTACATGAAACTTCTTTTCGGCGTTTCTGTTCAGCTTGTCGAGGTCTTCCGGCGGGCCGTCGAAAGCAATGGCTACAGATGTAGTAAACACCATCATGAGACCTATAAGTATGACGAGCTTTTTCATTTGTTCCTCCGTTGAAAAGAGACTGGTATTAAGACACAAATATTACCTGTGATTATGATATGCAAGAATCTTGCCAGTATTTTAATATTCTGCTTAATCAACTGGTTACGTATTCCTAAATGTCCGGCAAAATGAGCGATGAGCGATAACGCCCCTTTGAAATGAGCGATAGCAAGCAGATAAACATACTTTGAAACTACTGCTGCGGTAGCGTGCGAACAAAAAAAGCCGCCCCCGTGTTGCGGGGGCGGCTTCAATGGTGTTTCTATTGTCTTTCCGCCTACTGCACCATGAACTTCCAGAGCGGCTTCGAGTCCTCGACAGCGGCGAGCGAGCCCTTGTTCCTTATCTGCCCGAGTATCTCGTAGTTGCCGGGCACGGTAGGCGTCCAGACGTACGTGTTGCCGTTCACGAAACCGGTAAGCATCGTCCATGTCCCGTTGTACACCCAGTACCGGTACTCGTACGTCCCGGAGCCGCCGGCGGCGGTCAGGGTGATGGTAACGGGCGTGCCCGTGTCGACCGGGCTGACCGGCAGGGCGTCGATCGACCCCAATGTCGCGGGCTCAACCGCCGAGTCGGTTATCGCGTACACCACCGACGTGAGCGAGCCCTGCACGCTGGCCGCGCCGGCGTTCCTCACCTGGCACATGACCTGGTACTTGCCGAGGTGCGTAGGCGTCCATGCGTACGTGTTCGTTGACGACCAGTTCTGCA
>Ga0214472_10006499_pt1 | contig 12244 bp, 11 predicted proteins | sample RVTome_6_FD_207662 | JGI IMG/M metagenome (GOLD analysis project Ga0214472, IMG submission 207662) | Soil microbial communities from uranium-contaminated site in the Upper Colorado River Basin, Wyoming, United States - RVT140D175 | ecosystem: Environmental > Terrestrial > Soil > Contaminated >... | reverse complement strand
GGGCATCACCGTGATCCTGGGGCTGGTGGACTGGACCGGGCTCGCGCGCGCGGTGCGCTCGAAGCTGCTCGCGCTGCGCGAGGAGGATTTCTGCACCGCGGCGGTGTTGATGGGCGCGAGCCCGCGACGCGTGATCGCGCGCCATCTGCTGCCGAACTTCATGAGCCACCTGATCGCGTCGGCCACGTTGTCGATCCCGTCGATGATCCTGGGCGAGACCGCGCTGAGCTTCCTGGGCCTGGGGCTGCGCCCGCCGATCACGAGCTGGGGCGTGCTGCTCACCGAGGCGCAGAACATCAGCGCGGTGGCGCTGTATCCGTGGCTGATGCTGCCGGTGGTGCCGGTGATCGTCACGGTGCTGGCGTTCAACTTCATGGGCGACGGCCTGCGCGATGCGGCCGATCCGTACAAGACCTGAGCGTCCGTGAATCGCGGCGCGATTCACACGATGTCGTAGGACACCGAGTGGCGCAGGCCGCCGCCTTCGAAGCGGCGCACGCCGTGCCAGTAGTAGGACGGGAACAGCACCGCGAGGCCGACCCGCGGGGCGACCACGCGCTGGCTCGCGTTGCGGACACTGGCAAAGCGCGGCGGCGGCTCCCCGAACTGGATGTGGCCCTCGCCGGCGGCGAGCTGCTGCGCGCTAAACTCGGGCACGCGCACGTAGTAGGTGCCGCTGAGCCAGCCCTCGTTGTGGATGTGGCTGCCGTCGTAACCGCCGCCGCGCAGGATCGTCGACCAGGCGCCGGTGAACACGCGCTGCGAGTCGGCGAAGCGCAGGAAGGGATGAGCCGGATCGCGCGGCAGTGACGCGACGAATTCGTCCGCGACCTTGCGGATCTGGCGCTCGAGCACGGCCACCAGTCCGTGCGAGTTCTGGAACAGGTTGTTCAGCGTCTGTGTGCCGCCGCGCATGGTCTGCTCCAGCGCGTGGTTCGGCGTCAGGTGCTGCGCGGCCAGTTCCTCATGCAAGGCCGCGTTGAAGCTTTCCAGATCGGCGAAGCCTTCCGGCACGTCGATCAGCCGCGCGTACACGAAGCGCCGGTAGTCGACCAGCGCGTCGAGCTGCGGATCCTCCAGTTCGGCCATCGCGATGGTCAGGCGCGCCAGGATGCTGCTGCGCCGCGGTGCGGCGGCGTGCGCCGGCAGCAGCAGTTCGCGCGCGCGCTCGAAGCGGCGCGCCGCGAGCAGCGCGCTCGCGTGCTCCTCGCGCAGCAGCGGATCGCCGGGGTCCAGGTGCAGCGCCTGGCGGTGCGCCGCCAGCGCCTCGTCGATGCGGCCCAGCCCGGCCAGTGCGCGGCCGAGCAGGCAATGGCCGCGCGCCGAGGCCGGCGCCACGGCCAGCGCGCGCCGGGCGGCGTCGGCGGCCTGCGCGAAGCCGTCGTTCAGCAGCAGGCTCTCGGCCAGATTCAGATGGGTGTCGGGCACCTGCGGCAGCCGCTCGCAGGCGCGGCGGAACGAGTCGTGCATGCGTTCGCGCTGGTCGAGGTTCCAGTGCACGCGCTTGAGGTTGTTGTGCGCCTCCAGGTCCAATGGCGCGAGTTCGGTGGCGCGCGTCAGCGCGTCCACCGCGCGCTCGCCCTGTCCCATCTCGTACAGCGTCACGCCCAGCCACGCGTGTGCCGGCGCATGCTGCGGCGCGGTCTCGATCGCGCGGCGGTAGCAGGCCAGTGCGCCGGGCAGGTCGCCGCGGTCGCGGCACAGGTTGCCCAGGTTCACCTGCACCTCGGGATCGTCGCCGGCGCTGCGCAGCGCGTCGCGAAACGCGCGCTCGGCGTCGTCGAAGCGATGCGTGTGGTGCAGCGCGAGGCCGAGGTTGTTCAGCGCATTGGCATCGCCGGGCCGCGCCGCCAGCGCGCGCCGATAGCAGTCGATGGCCGCGGCGAAACGCCGTTGCGCACGATAGGCCTCGCCGAGGTTGTTCAGGAAGTCGGCGTTGCCCGGGCGCTGCGCGAGCGCGCGCTCGATGTGCTCGGCGGCGAGTTCGTGGCGCCCGCGCTGGTGTGCCGCCAGTCCCAGCAGATGGTTCGCGTCGGGGTGTTGCGGCTGCGCGGCGAGCACCTGCCGGTACAACGCAGCGGCCGCGTCCAGATCGCCGGCGCCGTGGCGTCGCATGCCCTGGGCGAGCAGTGCCGCGGGATCGCTCAGGACGTCAGCTCCTCGGTCCAGCGCAACGCGACATTGAAGCTGATGCTCACGCGGGTGATCTCGGCCATGTTGGGATGCACCGAGTGGTTCAGGAAGGAGTTCCACAGCAGCAGCGTGCCGGCGCTGGGGCGCACGCGGAACTCGTGCTGGCTCAGGATCTCGCCGTCGCAGGCCAGCATGTTCACCGCGCCGCGCGGATCGTAGAAGCTGATCGCGGCCGCGTCGCGTGTGCCGGCTTCGCCCGGTGGCGACGCTTGCGCGGGCGGCTGCTCCGGCACGCGCACATAGTAGGTGCCGCTGAGGTAGCTCCAGCCGTGGTTGTGCGGTGAGTGGTAGTCGCCGCGGCGGTTGATGTTGGCCCAGCCGCGCACATCCCAGCGCACCCCGTAGTCCACGCCCACGCCGCGCAGGTAGCGATCGATGACCTGGTCGATGCCTGCACGCAGCCAGCGCACGTCGTCGTGGTCCATCGCGAGCACGTCCAGGGCCTGGTAGCGCGAGGTGATCTGCTCGGTGTCCGAGTCCAGGCGTTCGGCCAGTGCAATCAGGCCGGGGTTGTGGCGCTCGTGCGCGGCGAGCCGGGCGCGCGAGATCAGCGTCGGCCACAGCCGCACCAGCGTCGGGGTCCAGGTCGGCGCGCTGCTCATCGGCGTCGCCATCACCCGTCACCGGCGGCGCTGATGCGCACGTCCAGGCACACGCGCACGGCCGGCTCGCTCGCCAGCTGCGGGTGCACGAAGTACGGTACGTAGGACGGCCACATCAGCAGCAGTCCCGGCTCGAACTTCACGGTGTGGTGGTAGAGCACGTACGGGTCCTTGCGAATGGCGTTCATGTTCATCCCGATCCGCGGATCATAGAAGGAAATGCAGCCCGGGCGGGCGTCCTCGCGCTGTCCCAGCGCCGGTGCGCCGGACGGTGCGCGCAGCACGTACATGCCGGTGAAATAGCTGCCGGGCTGGTTGCGCAGCGGGTCGAAGGCACCAAGGTGCTGGATCTGCACGCTCGCGCGCATCAGCACCTGCGGCGCGCGCGTGAAGCCGGCCTCGCGCAGCAGCGCGCCGGTGGCGTGCACGATGTTGGCCTGGAGCCACGTCACCGCCGCGTCGCCGGACTCGAACAGCGAGCCGGCATGGCCGTGCTCGACCAGTTGCGCCAGGCGCGCCGTGTGCGGCTCGTGGCCCGGCAAGTGCTGTTCGAGCAGGGTGTTGAACCACAGTGAGGTGAGCTTGATCTCGGCGATGTTCGGATCCTGCGGCGCCGCGCCGGCCGCATTCGCGGGGGCCGCAGCGCCCGCGGCCGCAGCGGCCGTGCCCCGCGTGGCCGCGGCGGAGCCCGCGCCGTGCACCGAGTCCGCCTGCCCGCTGCGCATGTACAGCCGGCCGCCGCTCCAGATCAGGTTCGTGCCGGGCCACGCCGCGGCGCTCGCCAAGTCGGGAAAGAAGCCCTTGTGCTTGTGATTCGCGCTGGTGTTGCACAGCAGCGGCACGCCGCTCAGCGCATGGTAGGCGAGCAGCAGTTCGTGCACCGCCGGGTTCTGCGCGGCATTGACCGTCTGCAGCCGCGCGCTGCCGTCGTGGTGCAGGATCGCCGGCACGCGCGCCACCCACGCGGGACGCACCTGGTGGTCGTAGAGCATGTAGGGATCGGCGCCGCCGGGGTCGAACACCTCGGCGGCGTGCTGCTCGAGACAGATCGGCGCCACCGGACGGTAATCCTCGCGGTCCTTGATGGCGTTGAGCCGTTGCTTCATGCGCGCGTCCACGGCCGGCGCCAGGATGCTGCGGTTGCCCAGTGCGCGCGGCCCGAGTTCGGCACGCCCGCCGAGAAACAGCACCGGCTGCCCGCTGTCGTGCAGCACGCGCGCCAGCTCGCGCGGGCTGCACGGGCGGACCTGCCACCCCGGCGGCGTTTCGCCGCTGCGAAACGCGGGGCCCGCGTACACGTCCCAGTCCAGTGCGAGGTGAGCGTCCTGCGCGAGCATCGCGCAAGCCGCCGCGCCGATCGCGCTGCCGGCATCGTTGGGAAACGGCGGGATCCACATCTGCTCGAAGCTGCCGCTGGCGCGGATCGCCTGGTTCCACTTGATGTTCAGCGCGCAGCCGCCGGCGTAGCACAGGCGTCGGGCGTGGCCCGGTAGCGCCTGCACCATGCGGCGCAGCGAGTCCACCAGCCGATCCTGGATGAAGGCGTGATAGGACGCGATCACGTCCGCGCCCTCGGCCTGCGCGAACAGGTCATCGGCGCGGATGCCGCGCAGCACCTCGAAGTTCGCGGGGTAGATCCGCGCCAGCGACGCATCGTCGAGCGGCGGTAGCGGCGCGAAGTGCTCGCCGAGCCGGTGCACCAGGTCCTCGCGCACCTGGCCGTAGGCCGCATAGGCCATGATCTTGCCGGGCGTGCCGAGGCTCTCCCACGACGAGGGGTTGGCGTTGAAGGGTCCGCGGCCCGCCGCCACCTCGGCGTACAGATCGCCCACGATCGAGAGCGCGGCGCCCACGTTCTCGACGCGCCCGCTGTCGCCGTGGACGTAGTACAGGTAGGGCACCATACCGCCGTCCCAGCTCAGCACGAACGCGCTCTGGCCGGCGGCGGCGAAGGCACTGGTGCACCAGGCACCGATCACGTGGCCGGCGTAGTGCGGCCAGCTCACGTAGTCCAGGCCCGACTCGCTGGCCTCGAGGCACTCGAGCAGATTGCTGTGCAGCGGGGTCTGGATGTACGGCGCGCGCGCGAAGCGTAGCTCGCGCTGGCCCCAGTGGAACATGTTGCGGCTGTGCGCGTGCCAGCCGTCGATCACGAAGCGATCGATGTCCTCGCGTGCCAGCCCCTCGCCGCGCAGCGTGGCAAAGATCGCGTCCAGGTTCGTCAGCGGGCAGTGGCGGACCTGGTTGTCCAGCTTTTCGAGTTCGATCGAAAAGCGCAGCCGGCCATCCTCGATGACCGCCACCGAGCCGTCGTGACCGAGCTTGATTCCGCAGATGCGCATTCGGGGTGGCTCAGCGAGTCGCTACGGGGCGGGCGCGGCCGCGGCGGCGGCTTGCCGGCCGCCGCGAGGCGAGGTGCGGGGGTGCTGCGTGGTTCACGGGAAATCGAAGCTGCGACGAGCGCGGCACTCTATCACGCGGCGTCGCCCTGGAGCTTGCGCACCAGTCGGTGCTCCTTGATCTCGTGGGCGCGCAGCGCCGCGAGCAGCCGCGCCAGATCGTCCAGCAGCCGGGTGCCGCCCTGCGGCCGCTCGGCGTGTTCCACCAGCGCGCGCGCGGCCGACAGCACCGAGCAGTGCTCGTGGATCAATTCCCTGAGCTCGGCATGGTGCTGCGAGCCGTAGGCGCCGAGCTGTTCGTACAGACCGCCGGGAAACTGCTCATGGGCGAAGTGCTCGACCAGCAGGTCGTGCAGCGCGCGCAGCATCGGCGCCAGCCTGGCGATGTCATGCTCGGATTCGAGCAGCGAGACCAGTGCCATCAGCCGGCGGTGCTCGTCGGCCAGTGCGGCGTGGACGTCGCGCAGCGACCGCGGCGCCGGCATGTCAGACCGGCACCACGTCGAAGGCGTAGCTGATGCGGGTGCCGCGCTTTGCGAACGGCAGGATGCGGTGCCACACGTAGGACGGGAACACCACGAGGTATCCCTCGCGCGGCCGGAACACCCGCACCTCGTAGTCCTGGGTGGCGTAGTGTTCGGGATCCGGCGCGCCGACCTGCAGGCAACCGGACAGATCGTCCACGGCATCCCCGACCACGCCCTCGGTGCGCACGTAGTAGGCCCCCGACAACCAGGCGTTGGGATGCACGTGCGCGGCGGCACCCTCGTCGAGCACGTTGCACCAGCCCGAGAGCAGGTAGCGCCGCGGGCGGCGCGCCACGAACGGGTGCGCGCGGTCCTCGGGCAACTCGTCGATGTAGCGCTGTACCGCCTCGCGCAAGCTGTCGCGCAGCGCCAGCGGCGGGCCGTCGCCGTCCAGGAACAGCTCGCTGGAGATCCCGCGGCGCCGGCCCTGCCACACCGACGGGTGTGCCCGGGCGTGCTCCGCCAGCGCCTCGTTCAGGGCCGCGACGCTGGCATAGCGCGGCGGCAGCGGCAGCGGCATCTCGCGCACCAGGCGGTCCAGGCCGGTCAGCCAGCGCCAGCACTCGCGCGCGCCGGTGGCGTGCAGGGTGATGCCCTGGTAGGCCAGTGCATGGGTGTTGCCCGGATCCAGCGCGAGTGCGTGCTCGAAGGCGGCCAGCGCACCGTCGGTATCGCCGCTGTCGTGCAGCGCCATGCCGAGGTTCGAGTGCACGATGGGATCGTTCGGTGCGCGCTGCGCCGCCGCGCGCAGGTGCACGGCGCCCTGCGCGGCGCGGCCGGCCTCCACCAGAGCGCCGCCCAGATCGGTCAGCGCAGGCACGTAGTCGGGGTCGCGGGCGAGGGCGTCGCGGTAGGCCTCGATCGCCTCATCGAAGCGGTGCAGGCGTTGCAGTGCATTGCCCAGGCCCCGGTACACGCTGGCCGCGCGCGCGCCGCGCGCGAGCGCCTCGCGGTAGCTGGCCACCGCCTCGTCCATGCGATCCAGATCCTGCAGCACGTTGCCCAGGTTGGCGTGCGCGTCGCCGGCCGCCGGCTCGGCCGCGATCGCCTGCTCGAAGCTGCACACCGCCTCGCCGTAGCGCCCCAGCCGGCGCAGGCTCACGCCCAGCGCGTTCAGCGCAGGCGCGTTGCCGGGGATCAGCTCGAGCACGCGCCGCTGCGCGCGCAGCGCATCCTCATGCCTGCCCAGTGCGCGGTAGGCGAGCCCGAGATTGGCGTGCGCATCGGCGAAGCCGGGCGCGGCCCGCGTGCAGCGCTCCAGCAGCGCGGCGGCCTCGCCAGCCTCGCCGAGCGCGGCGTGCGCCACCCCCGCGAGATTCAACGCGTTGGGGTTGTCCGGCTGCGCCGCGAGCACGCGTCGGTAGTCGGCTATCGCCTCGCGCAGCCGCCCGCTCTGGTGCAGATCGAACGCCTGGTGCAGGAGTTCCTGGTAGTTCATCCGGACCGGCCGCCCCATCGGCACTGCTGCGCATGCGGCGGCACTGCTGCGCACGCCGCATCGCGCATTATAGGCTGCGCCATCGCCGGCGCCGCCACGCGCCGGATCGCATTGCTCGCGTGCGGCCTTGCGGCCCGCGGTGCGCTGTCTGCTAAAGTCGCCGTCACTCGGGCCGATAGCCCGCGGTATGAACGACCTTCCCATGTCAAGCCACCTGTTGCCGGATCGGCCCGATCCGCCGTCTGCGGCTGCGGTCGCGGTACCGGGCGTGCTCGACGAGCACACCATGGCGCATCTGCTCGACGTGGAACTGGCGCGGGCACGGCGCTACGAGCATCCCTTCGCGCTGGTGCGGGTAACCGTCAGCGGCGATGCCGCGGCTGCCCGACGCCTGAGCGGGGTGTTGCGATTCCACACCCGCTGGGCGGATTCGGTAGGCAGCTTCGGCGGCGCGCTGCTGGTGATCCTGCGCGACACCACGCCCGACGGCGCGCGTTTCGCGCTCGAGAAGATCGGCGCTTCGCTGAGCAACGAAGCGGCCGTGGCGGGCGGGTGCGCGCTGAGCCTGGCCAGCGCCTCCTGGCGCAAGGGCGACGATCGCGCCAGCCTGCTCGCGCGGCTTCAGAAAGCGCAAATCAACGGGGACGCAGGCGTTTGATTTCCCGGCCAGGCGGGGATCGGCGCACCGGCATCGCGAAGCGCTGCGTGCGCGCAATTTCAAACGCCTGCGTCCCCTTTGATATTCGCGTCGTCCTCGATGCGCCAGTCGTGGCTGATGGCCACGTGCGGGCGCAGCATCGCGGTCACCGAGCAGTAGGTGTCCACCGACAGCTTCACGGCGCGTGCCACCGCTGCGGGGGTCACCGCGCGGCCGCGGACCACGTAATGCAGGTGGATGCGGGTGAACACCGCCGGCACAGCGTCCGCGCGCTCGGCGTCCAGCTCGACGTGACAGGCGCTCACCTGCTGTCGGGCCTTGGCGAGGATGGAGACCACGTCGAAGGCGCTGCAGGCCCCCAGGCCCATGAGCACGGTTTCCATCGGCCGTGCCCCGAGGTTGCGTCCGCCGTGCTCGGCAGGGCCGTCGATCACCACCGCGTGGCCGCTGCCGGACTCGGCCACGAAGGTGGCGCCCTCCACCCACTTGATGCGCGCTTTCATGCTGCCCGGTGCCGTTGCCTGCCGATCCCCCATCCTGCCAGGAAGGTTCGACAGCCGGTAGGCCCTCGCTTAAACTCGAATAGCGTATGTATCGCCACAGCCCAGATGCAGGGGCTGCGTGTGCGCTTGTCCGGCGTGCGGAAGCTGTAAAGAGGACTGTTCGATGTCATTCGTACCTGTGGGCGAGCGCAGCGAGGCCATCAAGCGATTTCTCGAACATTGCCACCGCCGGAGCTACCCGGCGAAGACGGTGATCATCAACGCGGGCGATCACTCCGACGAGCTGTACTACCTGATCAAGGGCTCGGTGTCGGTACTGATCGAGGATGACGATGGCCACGAGATCGTGCTCGCCTACCTGAACCAGGGCGACTTCTTCGGCGAGATCGGCATGTTCGACGAGAAGCGCGAGCGCAGCGCCTGGGTGCGCGCCCGCACCCAGTGCGACGTGGCGAGCATCAGCTACGACCGCCTGCGCGCACTGTCACCGCAGTTGCCCGAGGTGCTCTACGCGATGTTGTCCCAGCTCGCGCTGCGCCTGCGCAACACCAGCCGCAAGGTCAGCGACCTCGCCTTCATGGACGTGTCCGGGCGCGTCGCGCGCACGCTGCTCGATCTGTGCAAGCAGCCCGACGCGCTGACCCATCCCGACGGCATGCAGATCCGCATCACGCGCCAGGAGCTGGGCCGGATCGCCGGCTGCTCGCGCGAGATGGTGGGCCGGGTGTTGAAGAATCTCGTAGAAGAGCACCTGATCTCGGTCGCGGGCAAGACCATCGTCGTGTACGGCGCACGCTGATCCGCTAGAAAAACAGCTCGCGCAGCTTCTCCCCGGGCTCCGGCGCACGCATGAAGGCCTCGCCGACCAGGAAGGCATGCACGCCGCGCGCGCGCATGAAGGCGACGTCCTCGCGCGTGTGGATGCCGCTCTCGGTGACGACCAGCCGCTCGGGCGGCACGTGTTCGAGCAGTGTCACGGTGGTGTCCAGCGAGGTGGCGAAGCTGCGCAGGTCGCGGTTGTTGATGCCGAGCACGGTGCCGTGCATGTGCGCCACGCGCTCGAGTTCCTCGCGCTCGTGCACCTCCACCAGCACGTCCAGATCCAGATGCTGCGCCAGGCCCGCGAGTTCGTTGAGTTGCGCATCGCCCAGCGCCGCGACGATCAGCAGGATGCAGTCCGCGCCCATCACCCGCGCCTCGTAGACCTGGTAGGGATCGATCGTGAAGTCCTTGCGCAGCACCGGCAGCGCGCATGCCGCGCGCGCCTCGGCCAGCGCCCGATCGCTGCCCTGGAAGAAGGCCTCGTCGGTGAGCACCGACAGGCAGGCGGCGCCGCCTGCCTGGTAGCTGCGCGCGATCGCTGCCGGGTCGAAGGGGTCGCGCAGCAGGCCCTTGCTCGGAGAGGCCTTCTTGATCTCGGCGATGACGGCCGGATCGCCAGCCTGCACGCGCCGCGCGAGCGCCGCCGCGAAGCCGCGCGGCGCCGGCAGATCCCGGGCCCGGCCGGCCAGCGCGCGCAGCGGCAGCTGTTCGGCGCGCGCGCCCACCTCCTGCGCCTTGTGGCGAAGAATGGTCGTGAGGATGTCGGGCGCGGCGCTCACCGCGTGGACGGCGGCATGCCGAAGGACTGGCTCAGCTCGACCAGCGCGACCAGCCGCCGCCTCGCCTCGCCCGAATCGATGCTCTGCGCGGCCCGTGTCACGCCGGCCTCGAGGCTGTCGGCGCGTCCGCAGGCGTACAGTGCCGCGCCCGCGTTGAGCAGGACCACGTCGCGAGTGGGGCCGGCACCGCCGTCGAGCACGTGCAGCACGGTGGCCAGGCTCTGCGCCACCGAGGTCACCGCGAGGGCGGCGCTGTCGGCACGCACGAGGCCGAAGCGCTCCGGCTCCAGCGCATAGCGCGCGAGCTTGCCGTCGCGCCATTCGGCGACCTGGGTGGGCGCGCCGATGCTGATCTCGTCGAGGCCGTCGTCGGCGTGCACCACCAGCACGTGCCGGCTGCCGAGCTGGCCGAGCACCTTCGCCAGCGGCTCGATCAGGGCTTCGCTGAACACGCCGATGAGCTGGTTCGGAGCGCCTGCCGGGTTGGTCAGCGGACCGAGCACGTTGAAGATGGTGCGCACCCCCATTTCCCGGCGCGGTCCGATGGCGTGCTTCATGGCACCGTGGTGCTGCGGCGCGAACATGAAGCCGACGCCGACCTCGCGGATGCACTCGGCGACCTGCGCGGACGAGAGGGTCACCTTGACCCCGGCGGCTTCCAGCACGTCGGCGCTGCCCGAGGTGCTGGACACGGATCGGTTGCCGTGCTTGGCGACGTGGCCGCCGCCGCCGGCCACCACGAAGGCACTGGCGGTCGAGATGTTGAAGGTGTTGGTGCCGTCGCCGCCGGTACCGCAGGTGTCGACCAGGTAGGGCACGTCCACCGCGACCGGCGTGGCCAGTTCGCGCATCACGCGCGCCGCGGCCGCGATCTCGTCCACGCTCTCGCCCTTCATGCGCAGGCCGACCAGGAAGCCGCCGATCTGCGATGCGGTGGCCTCGCCAGTCATGATGGTGCGCATCACGGCGCTCATCTGCTGCGCGCTCAGGTCGCGACCCTCGGTCACGGCGCGAATGGCCGACTGCATGTCCATCAACACCTCTCCAGTGGCGCAGTCCTACGAGCTGCGCGGCAATGTGCCCGCATCACCCGTCACCGGCTTGTCCAGGCCGCGCGAGCGGTGCTTGCGTTCGGTCGTCTAGCATTGCGTTCAGGACGCGCGTTGGCAAGCGCGTGTGCGCCTTGCCGAGGAAGTTTGCCAGCAACGCGTGACCGTGCTGGGTCAGGATCGCCTCGGGGTGGAACTGCACCCCTTCGAGCGCCAGCTCGCGGTGGCGCAGCCCCATGATCTCGAAGCGCTCGCTGCCGGGTGCGCCGGTCCACGCGCTGATCTCCAGGCAGCCGGGCAGTCCCAGCGGCGAGACCACCAGGGAATGGTAGCGGGTGGCCTCGAACGGGTCGGGCAGGCCCGCGAACACGCCGCGCCCGTCGTGGCTGATCGGCGAGGTCTTGCCGTGCATCACCTGCCGCGCGTGCACCACGCGAGCGCCCAGCGCCTGGCCGATGCACTGGTGTCCCAGGCATACGCCCAGCAACGGGATGCGTCCGGCCACCGCGCGTACCAGCGCGAGCGAGATCCCGGCCTCGTCGGGCGTGCACGGACCGGGGGAGATCACGACGTGGCTCGGCGCCATCGCGAGCACGTCGGTGACGCCGAGTGCATCGTTGCGCCGCACCTCGACCTCGGCACCGAGTTCGAGCAGGTACTGCACGAGGTTGTAGGCGAACGAGTCGTAATTGTCGATGACGAGCACCCGCTCGGGTGAGGACGCGCTCATCGCTGGGTCTCCTGCCGGGGGTGCGCGGTGGCGGCGCAGGGATACCGGCCGCGCGCGAATCATGGTCGCCGCGTGCGTGCGCGGCAACCGGCACGCGGTCGACCAGCGGACACGACAATCGTGACACAAAATGTTGACAATAATGTCCACGATCGACAATCTGCCGCCTGCTCGCGGGCCGCGGCCGGTGTCGTGGCGAGCGCGGGCGCGGTTCGAACGGATCAAATCAGCGACACAGCCCGGCGCCTGGCCGGTGTGCGTGGAGGCGGCGGGGACATGGCGGTGAGCAGCGCACGCGGGACCCGGCCGCGCCGGCCCGGCGCCGGTGCGGCGTCGGCCGAACGGGTGCTGCAGGTGCTGCGTGACCGCATCGCAGATCATGAACTGCTGCCGGGCAGCAAGCTGCGCGAAAGCGATCTGTGCGCGGAGTTCGCGGTCTCGCGCGCGCGCGTGCGCGAGGTGTTCGGATCGCTCGAGGAGCGCGGCCTGATCGAGCGCATCCCGAATCGCGGCGCGGTGGTCACCCGGCTCGATCCGGATCAGG
>Ga0214472_10006498_pt1 | contig 12244 bp, 12 predicted proteins | sample RVTome_6_FD_207662 | JGI IMG/M metagenome (GOLD analysis project Ga0214472, IMG submission 207662) | Soil microbial communities from uranium-contaminated site in the Upper Colorado River Basin, Wyoming, United States - RVT140D175 | ecosystem: Environmental > Terrestrial > Soil > Contaminated >... | reverse complement strand
GCAAGTAATCCTGCCCCCACAGAACAGATCGCTGTCTCCAAGGCAGCAGTGACGAGTGCAACCAGAGACGGCGGCAATGAGTTTGCACCGCTGGAGATCAAGTCCGCTATCGAGAAAATGGAAAGCGCCGAGCAGGCAATGGCTGAGGATGATTACCCTCTTGCCAGACAGTTGGCGGAACAAGCCCAGGTTGATGCCAAGCTTGCAGAAATAAAGATTGGTTTGGCAAAGGCACAGAAATCGATCGATGACTCACAGGAATCGAATCGTGTCCTGCGCGAAGAGATCAAACGGACTACCCAGTAAGGGAGCTCACACTACCACAAATTAATGTAAAGGAATTTATTATGAAAAATAATTATATATTTCCTACCATTGCTGATGATAAACGATTGGCAGAACAAGCCCAGCTTGATGCCGATCTTGCCGAAGAAAAGACCCGTTTAGCCAAGAAGAAGCCTGTCGATAACTCACAGGAATCAAATCGTGTCCTGCCCGAAAAAATTAAACGGACTGACCAGTAAACGGAAATCACATAATCACGAATGAACATATAAGGAATCTGTCATGAGAATAAATTATATATTACCTGTCATCATACTTGCCGGTGCCACGCTTGCATCTTGCAGCATGCAGCCGGAGAAAAGCTCCACGCTCGATGATGCCCGCATCGGCTACAGTGCGGCGCAGAGCAATCCGGATGTTACCAATCTTGCCGCAGTCGAATTGCAACAGGCTGGTAAAGCTTTGGACAAAGCCAACGAAGCTCAGAGCAAGCGTGAAGATCAGGATGTGGTCGATCATTTAGCCTATCTCGCCAAGAAACAGGTTGCGATTGCCCAGGAAACAGCCAAGCTGAAAGCGGCCGAGTTATCTATTGCCAATGCCAGCGCTGACCGCGACAAAATCCGTCTTGAGGTACGAACCGCGGAAGCCGATGCCGCCAGGCAGAGAATGGCGAATGTGCAGGAAATAGCCATGGCGAATGCCGGGGCGCTGGCTGTTGCTAATGCCGATATAGAAAGTGGTAATGCCCGTCTTGAGGCGCAAAGGGTGGAAGCCGATGCCGCGGCCAGGCAGCAGGCGTTAGATGCGCAGGAAAGCAGCGATCAGAAAACAGCCGAGTTGGCTGCAGCCAATGCCAGAGTCAGTGAAATGGAGAAAGAACTTGATGACCTGAATGCCAAGAAAACAGAACGCGGTATGGTGATAACTCTCGGCGACATGTTGTTCGATACCAATATGGCAGATATTAAATCGGAAGTTGCCAATGGTATGCAAGGTCTTGCCGAATTCTTCAATGAATATCCGGAACGTAAGGCACGGATAGAGGGATTTACTGACAGCACAGGCAGTAGCAGCTACAACATGGATCTTTCATTACGTCGCGCCAATGCCGTTCGCAATACATTGATGGGTATGGGAGTCAGCGGTGACCGTGTAAGTGCTCATGGCTATGGTGAGGAGAACCCTGTTGCCAGCAATGAAACTATTGCCGGTCGTCAATTGAATCGACGTGTGGAAATTATTATTTCCGAAGGCAATGACACCATTGCGACACGGTGAGAGTTTTAAAAAAGAAGGTACTTCATAAGACAATAGTCATGAAAAAACTGAAATGACGAGTTGCTGGATTTGTTCCATGATTTACCAGTGGTATTGATGGAAGAAGGTAGTCAATGAACAGGAGGAATTGATATGGATGCCGTCAGGATTGTAGCAGTGGTGCTGATGATTGGTATGGGGTTGATTTATGGCAGCTTCAGCTTTACCAAGGATACCAATGAGATCAAGCATGACACGCTTGAGTTGTCGGTAAAATGATCAGTAATCGGTCAATGTACCAGCCTGGGCCGATGTGAATACGATGGTACGTGTGCAGTGATACAGATCATTAACTTTTAAATATTTTCATCAGGAAGAGAATCATGGTGAAGCAAATAATGACGGTAGTATTGATGGTAGAGGTTTTGGGAGTCGTCACGGCGTGTAATACCGCGGCAGGAGTGGACAAAGACAAAGTTAATCAACGGAGTACGATATGACTACTGAAACACAAGTTGCAAGAGACAGGCTGATAGAGGATTTCAAGACGGTTATGCATGACGCAGAAGAGCTGCTCAAGGCCACCACCAATCAGACCGGAGATAAAATTGGTGGGGTATGTGCGCGGGTGGAGGAAAGCCTGCGGGAAGCTCGGCGCAAGCCGGTGTTCATTGACAATATGATGGCCGGCGTCAGGTGATCGCCGTAATGGAGCAGCTTTGGAAGCGTTTCAAATTTCCTTTCCTTGCGCCAAAGGTTCGCAGAATCGCGCTCCGACTTTATTCGTGTGTCACGCTCAATGAGCGCATCACGTAATTTTTTTCTTCATCGGCGCTTAAAAAACGCGCCTTGGGCCGCCGGTCTATTTTTGGTTTTTCCACTAGGCGCGTAGGATTTAAAGCAATCTTTTTCTTTTTTACCGCCCGACTCAGTACACCTGATAGCGCGGAAAGATCACGCAAAGCCGTTGTGGGTGCGCGTCCGGCATTAAGTCGTTTAATGCGCCATTTTTCAATTTCATCATCGGTGATAACACTAATGGGCCGCGCATACCATGAGCCAAATACCGACTTGAGATGTTGTAATGTCTTGTTTGCACTGTGCGGCCGGTTTGCCTTTATCTCTGGTGCATAGCTATCCTCAATAAACTGCCCCAACGTTAGCCCGTCCGCACCATCCAGCCCTTCAAGTGGAAGCCTGCTGTTGGCAAATATTACCGATAATCTTTTGGCAAGGTTCCCGTGGCCTCCTCCGGGGTGAACTCGCCCACTTTTCCTATTGTCAATCGACGGCCGCGCCCTGTCTGTGCTATATATGAACGTGTGCCGCTCGGCTGTACGCGAAGGATAAAACCAGGCAACCGGGTATCACGAATTTCGAACGGCTTTGACTGCGGCATTACAGCGTTGCTCTTGAGTAATTTGGCACCAATAACGCCACGCATATGTAACCCCTTTTGTGTCCAATTCCGTGAGTGGGAGTTGCACTTATAAGTACAAAAGGCGTATGCCAGCGTAATATTCAATAGCAAACAGCAATAATTAATATTACAGTTTTGTTATTTTAATATCAGTTAGTTATGAGAGTTTTTGGGTTAAGTCATTGAATGGTTTGGAAGATGAAATCCTCCCCTTTTTTCGCTCCTAAGGGGAAGGTCACACGTTCGAATCGTGTTCGGGGCACATCAATAACGACTGGTATCAAGCCCAAGCAATAATAACGGCATGAGGGTCTAAGTGAAAAATCTGTGGAATGATCAAGAGGCTAAAGCGTTTCAACGTGATCTTGCCTTACGCGTCTATACATCCCGGTTACTGGGACGGGAACCATCACTGGTACTGCATGGCGGCGGTAATACTTCCGTCAAGATCCGTGAAAGGAATATTCTCGGCAAGGAAGAGGATTTGCTTTATGTAAAGGGCAGCGGCTGGGATCTTGAAAGGATAGCGGAAGCTGGTTTCTCCCCTGTCCGGTTACAACATCTTATAGACCTCGCCAAACTTTCATCGCTAAGTGACCTGCAGATGGTCAATGAGCTGCGTACGCATATGACAAACGCGAGTGCGCCGACACCCTCTGTTGAAGCCATACTGCATGCCATTCTTCCCTATAAATACGTCGATCACACACATGCCGACGCCGTAATTTCAATTACTAATACCAACAACGGCCTGCAACGCATTAAAGATATCTATAAAGACCGGGTTGTCGTAATTCCCTATATCATGCCGGGATTTGACCTGGCGCGTTTGTGTGCGGAAACTTTTCCGGCGGAAGCGTCAGATAACACTATAGGCATGGTGTTGATGAATCATGGCATCTTTTCCTTCGGTGACACAGCCAAATCATCCTATGATCGTATGATTGAACTGGTGTCGATGGCCGAAGACTATCTGGCCCGTCACAATTCCTGGCATATAGCGCTTGCAGACAACACAGAGCCTGACAAGCAATTGCGTATCGATATCGCCACCTTGCGGCTCAACGCAAGTCAGACAGCCGGCTTCCCATTTTTATTGGCCACATACAGTGACAAGCAATGCCTTAATTTCATAAACCGCAAAGACCTGGAAAAAATATCACAATGCGGCCCGGCAACTCCGGATCATGTCATTCGCACCAAACGGGTCCCCTTGATAGGCCGTGATATCAGTGCCTACACAAAGACCTATAATAAATATTTTGCAGATAACGTGCGTTACTCCAAGGATGAAAAATCGATTCTGGATCCGGCGCCCAGGGTGATCCTTGATAAAGAATTTGGTTTATGCACCTTGGGACACAGTGCAAAAGATACTGCCATCGTTGCTGACATCTATAAACATACTATCGATATTATCCTGCGTTCCGAGATGCTCGGGGGTTACCGGGCTCTACCGGCTAAAGACATATTTGACGTGGAATACTGGGAACTTGAACAGGCCAAGTTGCGCAGCTCGGGTGCGCCACCTGCATACAGTGGTGAAGTTGCACTTGTCACGGGCGCCGCATCCGGCATCGGCAAGGCCTGCGTCAGCGCGCTGATGGCACGCGGTGCCGCAGTGATTGGCCTCGATATTCAAAACGGTATTGAAAGTATGGTTGAGGCGCCGGGATTTACAGGCATCCAGTGCGACCTGACTGATGAAGCACAAGTCATTAGCGCTCTCGAAAAAGGCGTCCGCAGGTTCGGCGGACTGGATATATTGATCTTGAATGCCGGCATCTTTCCACCCAGCCGCAAGATCGAATCGCTGACAAATAATGAGTGGCGCAAGGTTCAGAATCTAAACATAGACGCAAATCTCACCATGCTGCGTGAATGTTATCCGTTACTCAAGCTTTCTCCCAACCATGCGAGAGTCGTCTTTGTCGGCTCAAAAAATGTCGCGGCTCCAGGTCCGGGCGCTGCCGCCTACTCTGCCTCCAAGGCAGCCCTGAATCAACTGGCACGCATAACTGCACTGGAATGGGGGCATGACGGAATACGGATTAATACCGTTCACCCGGATGCGATATTCGATACCGGCATATGGACCGATGATGTACTTGAATCACGCGCAAAATCCTACGGCTTAAGCGTCGAGGATTATAAGAAAAAGAATATCCTGCATGTTGAAATATACTCCCGGGATGTGGCTGAACTTGTCGCCGAAATGTGCGGGCCTTTGTTTGCCAAAACCACGGGTGCTCAAATCCCGATCGATGGCGGCAATGAGCGGGTGGTATAAGCCGTCATTGATCCAGTACATGTATGTCAAATTGCTCCTCCAGGGATTGTTCAAGCTTGAATATTTTGTCAATAATCTTTTCTTCCAACAGATACCCCTCGGATAATAACAATACACCATCGGCAGTTATAAGATCCTTTGCCAGCACCATACCAGACAGCAGATGCCGTGACTTGATGATAATGGTCTTTTTCTCTTTCTCACCCGCTTCACTCACCCTCACAAGAAATGCATCGACGATTTGCGGGTCATACCGCTTGCCGCTATTTTCAACCAGGTATTGTTGTGCGCGTTCCGGCGCCATTTTATGATGTAATAAGGTACCGGATAACAACGCATCATAATCATTCACAACAGACAGGATACGTGCCCCAAGAGGTATTTTCGCCCCCTTTAAATGGTCGGGATACCCTGATCCGTCAAAACATTCATGATGCGCCCGGATAATCCGCGCGGTGCCTTGTAACGGCTCCAGTGCCATAAGAATACCTTCGCCGATTACCGTATGCTTGTTGACAATCGCGCGATCGGCAGGGCTGAGCTTTTCATAGGGTTTATTTATTAATTCATCGTTCAATCCTATTTTACCGATATCATGTAATAATCCCGCAAATAAAATATCCTGCACTTCGGTGTTGGTTAATCGCATCTGCAATGCAAGACTTCGCGCCTGGTTGGCAACACGCCGTGAATGGCCGGCCAGGGACTGGGCGCGCATATCAATAAGATTTGAGAAAATCCGTATTGAAGAGGTGTAACTCTTCTTCAGGCTCTCATGGGTTTTCTCGATAGCTCCCATGGCCCTGCGCAATTCCTGTGTACGCTCTGCAACTTTTTTCTCAAGGTTTGCGTTCAGCTCTTTTAATTCTTCATTCTGCCTGTGCGTCAACTCGAGTAATCTTTTTCTTTCCAATGCGAGTTGCACTGTCAATTTCAGATCATTTTCTTCCCATGGCTTACTGATGTATTTAAAAATATTTCCCCTGTTGATTGCCGCGATCGTGGCACTCATGTCTGCATACCCTGTCAACAGTATGCGCGCCGTGTCCGGATATTTCTCAGCGGCCTGTGACAGGAATTCCGCACCATCCATTTCTGGCATGCGCATATCCGAGATAATAAGGTCTATATGCTGCTGCTCAAGTATTTCGAGTCCCTTGGCGCCGCTGCTTGCGGTTAAGATCTGATATTTCAATGGGCGAAATATGCGCTTCAACGACGACAAAATATTTTCTTCGTCATCCACAAATAGTAATGTCGCAGTACTGGTATTACTTTGTACCTTTTCCTGTGATGCCGCGTTTTCCATTGTACCCGTCGTTCCCTAGTCAAAACTGACATTGTAAGGTGCCTTGATTAGTATTTATTCGGCAGATTTGCCGATTTATATAGCCTGACAACCGGACTTACTACTTGCAGAAAACAACTGCCCGGTCCCAGCATGCGAGAATCTATGAATTTTATTCATAATTCAAACAGTTAGAAATTCCTATCTAATGGTTTCGATAATCCGTGTATTACCCCTGAAATTATACTATGCCTTTTTCTTACCAAAGCTATCATGAAAATTCAGAAACGCTGTAAACAGATAGCGAATTTCCTCCATGGATTCCTCGATACAATATGGAAAGGCCTTGGCAAATAAGTCCAGCAGGATAATGGCATTTACCGCCGCGTCCTGATCGCTTGCGGCACGCAAACGTTCCGCCAATGAGTTATTGATAATTTGAAGATTTTTATAGATATCATTTAATCCCTCCAGTTCAAGATCTGCCGCCCCTCCCTGTTTGTACAAATAATACTGGGCCAATAAATACATGGAAGTCGCCCGGAAAAGGGTTTCTTCCTCGCTAGCGAAAGGCAAATGAAACCGCGCCATCGGTTTGAGATAACTGGTATGCGGACAAGCGCTGGTCGCCATCGTCAATCCTAATAATGAACTGATACCACGTTGTGCTGTAGTTATACCCGATATCGTACGTTCCGGAGTTGTAATTCTTACTTCTACCTCATCATAAGAATGTAAATCACCGGTATCGTTAACCAGCTTGACCAGGTTGACTGCCACCGGACAATGAGGTGTTGTAGTTGGGTTGAGAGGACAATTGGGACATTGATGAAAGTTCAGTAATGTCCATTCAGGTAATAACCTGCCGCCATCTAATTCCTGATCCAGGGTCTGCGCATTTATTCTGACCTTTGAAACATGGCTCTTACCATCAGGAAAAACGAATTCATAAATGATCTTGATTGCTTCCATCTCATGTAAGCCATAAAAAATAATACATTACTATGTTAATAGAACCTATCTCATGCTTTTCAATAATAACAATTAATCCGCTTTCTTGATTTTTGATTCATCCTGTTCGACCGGAAGAACGATACGAAATGTTGTTCCTTTACCTGTTTCACTTTCCACTTCAATTCTGCCGTTGTGTTTATTGATAATGCTATAGGCCAAAGATAATCCCAAACCCGTACCCTTACCTACAGGTTTAGTGGTAAAAAACGGGTCAAATATACGCTTGAGATTTTCCTTCTCGATACCCTTACCGGTATCGCTGACAGATACATATACCTCATTCCCCACAACGCCCGAAACAAGGGTAATAATTCCCCTGTCCTCAATGGCATGAGATGCATTAACAAGTAAATTCATAAATACCTGGTTTATCTGCGAGGGAATACATTCTATTTGCGGTAGATCGCCGTAATTCTTGATCACTTCCGCCTTATATTTGATTTCGTTATGAACGATATTCAACGTGCTATCCAGACCTTTGTGAAGATCGGCATACTGCCATTCCAGTTCGTCAACGTGTGAAAAATCTTTCAAGTCCTGTACTATTTGCTTGACACGTTTTACACCCTCTTGCGATTCTTTGATTAATTCAAGTATATCGCCCTTTAGATAATCCAGGTCGACCTTTTTTTTCAGGTTTTCTATATACTCCATCATATGGGAATTACCTTTTATAAATGTTTCGGTTTCTTCATATGCTTTCAATACCTGGAATAATTCGTCAATATATTTCTTCAGGCTGCCTATATTGGAATTTATATAACCAACAGGGTTGTTGATTTCATGTGCCACGCCTGCCGCAAGCTGACCTATTGACGCCATCTTTTCAGATTGCATAAGTTGACTCTGCATCTCTTCAAGCTCATGTGTTCTTGCCTTGATACGCTGCTCAAGCTGATCATGCGACAGCTTTAACATCTCTTCGGCCTGCTTACGCTCGGTTATATCACGGGCTACGCCTGTAAATACCCTTTGTTCGCCAACTCTGATTTCACCGATTGCCAATTCGATCGGAAAAGTCGTGCCATCTTTTTTCAGGCCGGTTAACTCTCTGCCGATGCCAATAATCTTGGCTACACCACTGCGCATATAATTCTTTAAATAATTATCATGGGAACTTTTATATGGCTCGGGCATTAGAATATTGATATTCTTATTGATCACCTCATCCGTTTCGTATCCGAATATCTTTTCTGCCCCGGCGTTAAATGATTCTATGATGCCATTTTCATTTATAGTTATCACGGCATCAACGACATTATCCAGAGTGGAACGGAGACGCTTCTCATTGTCTATTGCATTTTGTGCACTTTTAACGCGCACACTGATATCATGAAAATATATCGACGTTTCATCTTTAAATGGTTGAACATGAATTTCCAGCCATTTGTCTGCCGGAGAATAATACCCTTCAAAATGGGTTATGTTATTATCCTCAACAGCCCTTTTTATGTTCTTGTATAACGAACCGGCCATTTCAGGAAAGGCATCCCACACATTCTTGCCTATTACGGCATCCCACTGCGATTGCAGAAGGCGTTCCCCCTGCGAGTTCAAATAAGTGATATGCCAATTCTCATCTACAAACAGATAGGCGTCGATTGTACATTCGAGTATATGCTCGATCCGTTCTGCATATCGTTTAATGTAATGATAAGCATGTATACGTTCACTCTGCTCTGTCCCATACACATTTACCGTATTTGTCTTAACATCGGGAACCCATGTTAATGACCAGATAAATTCTTCACAATTCTCTTCAGATTGATATTTATTACCGGACGCAAGCACATCCGATATGACTTTCAGGTATTCCTCCGATACACGGCTGCCAATATCTGCCCGCCATAATTCCAAAACAGATCTGCATGCGTCATTTGCATATAACACGATGCCATTGCTGTCTATCTGAGCCACGGGGTTCGGGTTGTTTTTATGCAGAGATGAAAGGTCTTGGGGATCGGCAATAACTCGAGATTCGCTTTTATCTGAAGCGATGATGACAGTTTCCTTTACCGGAGTCATAATTCAGCACCAATCATGACGAAACCAGATCAGAAATCTTGTCCGCCGGTTCTGTGCCTGACAACAATTCCGGTATATCTACATTCTGTTTCACAGGTAAATAAATTCGAAATGTAGTCCCTTTGCCTACTTTACTTTCGACCTCTATGCGGCCATTGTGCTTGTTAATGATCCCATAGGATAATGACAAGCCGAGACCTGTCCCTTTACCGACCGGCTTGGTCGTATAAAAAGGATCGAAAATACGGGCAAGTTTATCCTCCTCGATTCCCTTGCCTGTATCGCTGATCTCAACCCATACTTCTTCGTCATCCACACCTGTACGAATTGTAATCACACCCCGTTCTTCAATGGCCTGAGATGCATTGACGAATAAATTCAAAAACACCTGATTGATCTGCGAATGGATGCATTCAACCTCGGGCAGGTTGCCGTATTCCTTGATCACTTCGGCCTTATATTTAATTTCGTTGTGGACTATATTTAATGTGCTATCGAGTCCTTTATGGAGATCTGCCCATTGCCACTCCGCCTCATCAACATGTGAAAAATCCTTCAGGTCCTGAACAATCTGCTTGACGCGCCTGACACCCTCCTGTGATTCCTTCATTAGCTGAACAATGTCTTCCTTCAAAAAGTTCAGATCTACCTTTTTCTTTAAATCCTGAATCTGTTTATGAGTAGCAGCATCCGTTGCAAGAACCGGATCGGCCATTTCATAGGCGCCCAGGACACTAAACAGATCCTTTACATATTGATCCAGGCTGCCAATATTTGAATTGATATACCCGACCGGATTATTGATTTCATGCGCCACGCCGGCCGCCAGCTGGCCAATAGACGCCATCTTCTCCGACTGCATAAGTTGATCCTGCGCGGATTGCAACTGTTTAATCAATGCCACTTGCTCTTCTTTTTCCTGCTGTAATGCCTCTTGCGCACGTTTACGTTCGGTAATATCCCGCACCATCGCCAGGAACTGGCGTTGCCCCCCTGTATGCATCTCACCGATCGCAAGATCCAGTGGAAATATAGAGCCATCTTTACGCATGGCTGTAACTTCGCGTGGCCCGATACCGATCACCCTCTTTTCACCCGTGCTGATATGGTTATCTATAAAGGATTGATGCTCACTGTGATAGGGCTCGGGCATCAGTACTTCCACCTTGCTTCCTATGACCTCACTTGCCTTGTATCCGAACATGTTTTCTGCCGCCGGATTAAATGACGTTATAATTCCCGTCTCATCGATTGTAACGATGCCATCGACGGCATTTGTGATGACCGACCGGTTTTTCTCCTCGCTCTCGCTAAGTGCTTGTGCAGACTCTTCAGATGCACTCAAGGCTTTCTTTAATTCTCTGGTTCTTTCATAAACCTTGATCTCCAGCTCGATATTTTTTTGCTTGATCATTTGTTGCTGACGTTTCGTCATCTTTACAAAAAAGATCAATCCGGCCGTCAATAACACGGAAAATACCGTGCCCGCATACATAAAATTCCTTGCACTCACCACATCGCCCCTGGACCAATATTCTGAATCAGGCCGGGCAGCCCACAAAGCCCATTCACCCGATAAATCGGGTGCATAAACAGCCAATACCTCGGAGTAAAACAATTCGGGATGCGGTACTCCCTTCTCAACCCATTGCATGGCATTATTCCACTTGCCGGCGCTGGGCGGTGCAATGATAAACTGATGGTTCTTATGTACCAGGATATTAGCCGATGGCTCAAGGATTTTACTAAACTGATTCACTGGAATAATGGCGGAAATAACGCCTTTCAAACTTCCGCCGCGCCCATAAATCGGTAGCGTATATATTAAAGATGGATTATCACCACGATTCGCGTTGTCGGACGTAATGGCCGGATAGGTGATATTACGCACGTCCTTGAAGTTGGGAAATTTTTCCTCGAGAAATTGTAGTTGCTCATGGATAGATGACATAATGAGTGAATCGTCCCGTGACATCTCACTTAACGGTACATTGAAATGAAATTCGGGATTGACGACAAGATACGGTCCATGGTGTTTATTATTGTGACCATGTTGATCGTTCTGAGCATCTAATTCAGCGCGGCTGGGTAAGAAATAAATTTTTGACAAGCCGACATTCTTGAGAAGATTATCGTAGATATCGCTTATCGTATGAAGCATATTCGCGTCCAGCGAAGTATCTTGCAAAGAGTTGATACGCATTGCCGGCAAGTTGGCAATTGTCCGTATCCCCTGGTAAACAAGCAATAACTTGCCCTCGAGCCTGGTAACAAGGCGCTCCTGGTCGTTATGCGATGTCGCAATATAATGTTCCTTGTTAACCTCCATATCGTCCTGGTATTTCCAATAAACAGCCACTGTCAGAAATAATCCAAGAGTTACGGGTAAAATCCATACTTTCAATCTGCCGCCTCCATGATAATCACACTGCTTTCCGCGCTATATTCTTCTATTTCCTGCAAACATTCTTTTAATGTATTCCAGTCATGACCGATGCTTTTCAACGCGGACGGGTTTAACCGTGGTATCAGGTCATCTCCGCCACTACCAATATTAAGGCCCCGACAAATAATATCCGCACTGTGTACCAAGGCGACGAGAGGGGTCACACCTTTTTTCTCCGGCTGATGATGCAATTCGATCACATCTATAATCAATGAT
>Ga0214472_10006497_pt1 | contig 12245 bp, 12 predicted proteins | sample RVTome_6_FD_207662 | JGI IMG/M metagenome (GOLD analysis project Ga0214472, IMG submission 207662) | Soil microbial communities from uranium-contaminated site in the Upper Colorado River Basin, Wyoming, United States - RVT140D175 | ecosystem: Environmental > Terrestrial > Soil > Contaminated >... | reverse complement strand
GGTTTGGACCCGAGGTGTGCCGCCGCATCCTGGTCGGTACGTATGTGTTGTCGTCCGGCTATTACGACGCCTATTACCGCCGGGCCCAGCAGATGCGCGCGCTCATCGCCCAGGATTTCCGGAACGCCTTCGACCGCGGCATCGACCTCTTGTTCACGCCGACGACGCCGACCCCCGCGTTCAAGGCGGGGGAGAAGCTCGCCGACCCGGTGGCGATGTACGTCTCCGACATCTTCACCGTCACGGCGAACCTCGCGGGGCTGCCGGCGATCTCGATTCCCATCGGCCGGACGAAAGGCCTCCCCATCGGGGGCCAGTTCATCGGCCAGGCGTTTCTCGAGGACGAGATGATCGAGGCGGCATACGCCCTGGAGCGCGCCGTCCCGGCGGAGGAAGAAGCGTGAGCGGCTGGGAAACCGTGATCGGGCTGGAGACGCACGTGCAGCTGCGCACGCGCTCCAAGATGTTTTGCGGCTGTGCGACGGCGTTCGGTGCTTTCCCCAACACGCAGGTCTGCCCGGTGTGTCTCGGTCTCCCGGGGGCGCTGCCGGTCCCCAACGGCGAAGCGATGAAGCTCGCCGTGCGCGCGGCGCTGGCCCTGGGATGCACGGTGCACTCGAAGAGCGTCTTTGCGCGCAAGAACTACTTCTATCCCGACTTGCCCAAGGGGTACCAGATCTCGCAGCACGATGAGCCGCTCGCGACGCAAGGCTCGCTGTCCTTCCTGTCGCCCGAGCGGGGCCTCGTCACCGCGTCGATCATCCGCCTGCACGTCGAGGAAGACGCCGGGAAATCGCTGCACGATCGCTTTCCCAAGGTCACCGCGGTCGATCTGAACCGCTCCGGCGTGCCGCTCATCGAGATCGTCGGCGGTCCCGACCTGCGCTCGCCCGCGGAAGCGCGCGCCTACCTGCTCACGCTCAAGCAGGTCCTCGAGTACACCGGCATTTCCGACTGCGACATGGAGAAGGGCAGCCTGCGCGTGGACGCCAACGTCTCCGTGCGGCCCACGGGCGCGTCCGAGCTCGGCACGCGGGCGGAGGTGAAGAACATCAATTCGTTCGCGTTCGTCGAGAAGGCGTTGACGGTCGAGCGCGACCGACAGATTGCGCTGCGGGAATCGGGCGGCACCGTCGTCCAGCAGACGATGCTCTACGACTCGAAGGACAACATGGTGCGGCCGCAGCGCTCGAAGGAAGAAAGCCACGACTACCGCTATTTCCCCGAGCCCGATCTGCCGCCGCTGGTGCTGACGCCGGAATTCGTGGCCGAGCAGCAGAGCGCGCTGCCCGAGCTGCCGGCGGGAAAGCGCGAGCGCTTCGTGACGCAGTACGGCTTGACGCGCGATCACGCCGCGGTGCTGACGGCGAGCCGCGGGGTGGCCGACTACTACGAGAACGTGGTCCGCGCCGGCGCCGACCCGCAGGCCGCGGCCAACTGGGTGATGACCGAAGGGCTGGCCGACGCCAAGGACCATGGGGACGAGCTGCGCGTGCCGCCTCCCGCCCTCGCGCAGATCGTCGCGCTCGTCAAAGGCGGCACGCTCAGCCACCAGGCGGCCAAGCGCGTCTTCGGCGAGGTCGCCGCGCGCGGCGGCGATCCCCGCACCATCGCCGAGGCGCTGGGGCTCGTGCAGGTCGCCGACACCACGGTCGTGGCGGCCTGGGTCACCGACGTACTGGGCGCGCATGCGCCCGAGGTGGGCCGCTACAAGAACGGCGAGACCAAGCTGATGGCGTTTTTCGTAGGGCAGGTGATGCGGGCGTCGAAGGGGAAGGCCGATCCCAAGCTGGCGCAGCGGGTGCTCGAAGAGAAGCTGGCGTCCTAGTCCGGCGTCCGCCACGGACGCTGCGCCCGCGACTGTTGCCAGTAGGAGAGTGACGCCGCCGGCAGGCCGAAGTGGTGCTCCGCCGTTTCCTCCACCCGTCCCGGCTCGTCCCGGCCGCCTTGCTGCAGCGCCTGCCGCCGCATCCGCTTCGCCAGCCCCAGCGCCTTTTCCCCCGCCGGATCGAGCCGGCGCGCGGCGGAATCCGTCGCGCCCAGCGCCTCCATCACATACTCAAACGTAAGCGCCATGTGGCGCTCGACGTCGGTGTCGGGGAGATCCCAACGACTCGTCCCGGCGATGACCTGAAACACCCACTGCCAGCTCTGGCTCTCCGTCAGATGCACCATGCCGCGAAACAGGCGCCGGTTGGTCCGGACGCTGAAGAGGGTGGGGGAGATGATGCCGTCGAGGTGCGCGTCGCTGTCGCGGTGGTCCTTCATGATGACGTCGCGCGCCTCGCGCGCGTAGGCGTCGCCCAGGTGCGTTTCGAACCGGCTTTCCCAGTACGAGTGGCCCAGCGCCACGGTGCTGCTCGTGAGCACCAGCTGGCGCGGCACAAAGAAATTGTGGGCGACCGTATCGGCCGCGAGGTGCGAGAGGTACCCGAGGCCAAAGGCGCGCAGCGGATCGGTGTGCGCGAGGTCGAAGATCTCCTGGCCGACGTGCCAGGCGTGGCAATGCCGCCCCACGGGCGCGTACTTCTTTGCCATCGACGTATCGGCGGCGATGTTGCCGTACAGGAAATCGTAGGGAAAGGCGCGCAGCAGGTCGGCAATGGCGGAGGGGAGCTGATGGAGGTTGGCGAGCACCGATTCGCCGAGAAAGACGTGCGTCCCGGGCGTCCAGGCATACGCCGTGTCGGGGAGCAGGAGGAGCGCAACGGCGGCGAGGAGGACCGCCGCGCCCAGACGCTTCACGAGCGCTTTCGCCGCCCTTTCAGCACCTTGCGACCCCACTGCAACATGGACAGCCCCCGCCGCACGTTCTGCATCGCGGCGGCGGCGTCGAGGGCGGTTTCTTCCACCTCCTCCTGCACGACCTCGGCGAGCGCATCGAGGTCGGTCAGCCGCTGCTCGGCGGCGTCGGCCGCGCGCACGATCCGGCGCCGGATGTCGCGCGAGCTGTCGACCAGCATCTCGGCTTCGGCCTTGATGGAGCCGACCAACTGGCGGACGTCGGTGATCGCGGGTCCGGCGAGGTGCTTGAGCGCCAGCACGGCCGTCCGGATGCCCAGCGCGGCCACGATGAACGCGGCCGCCACCACGATGGCGGCGAGTGCGATGATGCCGAGACTGATGGCGGAGACGACGCCCACCCAGGTGGGAAGCATCAGGTAACCTCGGCGCGTGGCGGCGCGGCTGTCAACGGGGCCGGATGCGACGCGGCTCCCGCGAGCGCGCTGGCCGCCGCTTCCGCCAGCAACACGCTCAACAGCGTCGTAGCAAGAATCGCTCCCCCTCCCGCCGAACGAAAGGCCAGCTCAAAGCTCAGCGCCAGCGCGACCGCAGCGGCGCTCTGACCGACGCCATTCAGCGCGGCCGGGGGCGGCAGCACCGCGAGGGGTGGCCAGCGGCGCCCGTAGCGCAGCAGCGCCCAGCGCGCGGCGACGCGCGCGATGGCAAGCAGCAGCGCGGCGGGGACGAGCCACCAGCTGGGGATCTTGACGATCGCGCCACAGAGGATCAGCAAGACGCCGTACACACCGAACGACCAGCGCGGCAGCAGCCGCGGGGCACGCTGCACACTCTCCGACGCAAACGCCGGGGCCCGGCTGGCGAGCAGGGCTCCGGCGACGGCGCAGATAATAAAAGGAGAGAGCCGCGTGGCGAGGCCCCAGCCCGCGCCCGCCAGGACGACGGCCACGACTTCCAGCCGCGGCTCCATCCCGTCCGTCCCGTCGCGCAGTCGCGCGAGCCAGATCGCCAGCATGCCGATCGCCGCGCCGGACGCGGCCATGCCCGCGAGTCGCACCACGCCGCCACCGATCGACACGCCTCCCGTGCCGCCCGCGCCGCCTGCCCGGTAGACGGCGAGCACGGTCGCGACGGCGAGCAGGCCGCATCCCGTCGCGACGAGCGTGACCCGCCGCGCCGGGCCGCCGAGCGTGCTCGTGGCCATGGTACCGATGGCCCCGAGCGTGAGGATCGCCGGCAGCGCCCCGATACCCGGTATGCGCCAGGCCGTCCCGAGCGACGGGACGAACCGCACGAGCAGCGCGGCCACGGCGGCCGTGACGAGGAAGACGCTCGCCGCGAGTGCGAGCCCCGCCGCCGCTTCGCCGCGCGGGATGCGGCGGACGAGACGCCACCGGAACTGCGCGCCCACGAGCGCGCCGATCCATCCGAGTCCGAGCGCCGTCACGGGAGTGAGGGCGCGCAGCACGGCATCATCCAGTACGCGGAGACCCGGGCCGAGGAGGGCGCCCAGGAGAACGAAGAGGAGCACGGCGGGCACGCGCAGCGGAGGGAGCGACAGGCGAGTGACGCCGATGCCGGCGGCGACGACGAGTGCCAGCGCGAGGAGGGGATGCACGAGGGCCAACGTTCGCGTGCGCTTGACGCAGGCGCAAGCGTGACCGTAGCTTGGGCGGACCTATGCCACCGTCGTTCCGCGTCACGGGCGGGCGCGCGCTCAGCGGCACGATTCGCCCTGCCGGCAACAAGAACGCGGCGCTTCCCATCCTCGCAGCAACGCTGCTCTCCGACGGCCCCTGTCGCATCGAGAACGTCCCGAGAATTCGCGACGTCGAAACACTCGTCGCCCTGCTGGAGCACGTCGGCGCGACGGTGCAATGGCACGGTCCCAACGCGATCGAAGTCGATCCGTCGGGCGCCGAGCCGCGGCCGCTCGACCCCGCGCTCTGCAAGGAGATTCGGGCGTCGATTCTGCTGGCCGGCCCGATGCTCGCGCGGTTCGGACGCGTCACCTTGCCGCCGCCGGGCGGCGACGTGATCGGACGGCGGCGCGTGGATACCCACTTCCTCGCGCTCGAGCGGCTCGGCGCCGAAATCACCGTCGGCGATTCCTACGCGTTGCAGGGGAAGCTGAAGGCGGACGACATCTTCCTCGATGAGCCGAGCGTCACGGGAACGGAGAATGCGCTGATGGCGGCGGTGCGCGCCCCTGGCACGACCATCCTGCGCAACGCGGCCTCCGAGCCGCACGTGCAGGACCTGGCGCGCTTTCTCACCGCCATGGGCGCGGCGATCGACGGCATCGGGACCAACACCCTCACCATCGAGGGAGGCCGGCCGCTGGCGTCTCGCGGCCCGTACACCGTGGGACCCGATCACATCGAGATCGGCTCGTTTATTGGGCTCGCCGCCGTGACGGGCGGTGCGGTGCGCATCGAGGGCGTGCGCGGGGACGATCTCCGCTCGACGCTCCTCGCCTTCGAGCGCCTGGGCGTCCGCCCCCGGCTGGATGGGACGACGCTCGTCGTCGATGCCGAGCAGGAGCGGCGCATTCGGCCCGACCTGGGCGGCCATGTGCCCAAGCTTGAGGATGGACCATGGCCGGCTTTTCCGGCGGATCTGATGTCCATCGCCATCGTCGTCGCCACGCAGTGCGAAGGACTCCTGCTGGTCTTCGAGAAGCTGTTCGAATCGCGGCTGTTTTTCGTCGACAAGCTCATCGGCATGGGCGCGCGGATCGTGCTGTGCGATCCGCATCGCGCCGTGATCGCGGGACCGTCGCCGCTGCGCGGGCAGGTGGTGGAAAGCCCCGACATCCGGGCCGGCATGGCGATGCTCCTGGCCGCGCTCGCGGCGCAGGGCGACTCGGTGATCCAGAATATCGGCCAGATCGAGCGGGGCTACGAGCGCATCGACGAGCGGTTGCAGGCGTTGGGGGCGCAGATTGAGCGCCGCGCGTGAGACGCCCGTCCCCGACTCGGCGCTCCCGCGCCTCGAGCTGGCGGCTTGGGCCGAGCGCTACGGACTGACCGCCGGCATCACCGCGCGCCCCACGAGTCTCGGCCTCTGGACTGAAGAGCCGGTCGGGCAGGTGATGAACCGCTGGCGCGCCTTCCTGGCGACCTTCGCCGCCAGATTCCCCACCGTCATTCTCAGTCATCAAGTGCACGGCACCGCGATCCAGTGGTACGAGGAGCTCCCGCCGGGCTGGCTGCTGCTCGACGGTCTCGACGGTCATGCCACCGCCGACTCCGGCGTCCTGTTGACCGTCACGGTCGCGGACTGCATCCCGGTGTATCTGGCCGTACCGGAGACGGGAGCGCTCGCGCTGGTCCATGCGGGATGGCGCGGCACGGCGGGCGGCGTGCTCGCGCGAGCCGTCGCGGTGCTGAACGCGCACTCGCCAGCCAAATCTGCTAAAATTGTAATGCATTGTGGTGTAGGTATTTGTGGCAAGTGTTATGAAGTAGGTTCTGAGGTCGCCGCGCGCTTCGGCATCACCGCGCCGGGTGCGGTGCGCCTCGATCTGCGCGACGTGCTCCTGCACCAGGCGCAAGCGCTCGGCATCGCCGAGATCACATCATCGCCGTGGTGCTCGATGGAAGGTCCGGACCGGTTTTTCTCCCACCGCGGATCAGGCGGCCGGGATGGGCGCATGGTGGCGTACCTAGGGCGTCCCCGCGGTTGACACGCTAGGGCCCCCGGCTACATTCCGGTCGTGCTGCGGGCGAAGTTCGGCCCGCGCTTTTTTTTCCCATGCTCACCGAGAGTCTCGTCGAAGCGTTCCGGACCCGGCTCGAGCAGTTGGGTCTCGACCTGGCCGACCTGCGCATCGGCGGCACGCCGAACCGGCCGCTGGTCCAAGTCCGTATCGATTGGCTTCCGCCCGCAAGTGCGGAGGACCGGCCTCTCCCTCGGGGGGTGACCGTCGCCGACTGCACCATGGCGAGCCGTGCCCTCGAGGCGTGGCTGGACGCGGACGGGGCCGGAGGCGGTCCCCTCGGCAACCGGTACGTGCTCGAAGTCTCGAGCCCGGGGCTCGAGCGGCCGCTGCGCTGGCACCGCCACTGGCGGCGGTTCGTCGGCCACCACGTCCGCGTGAAGCTGGCGGGGGTAGGGCGGGTCCGCGCACGCATCGTGGACGTGCCGACGGCCGACACGGTGGTTCTCGAGCCGGAGGGCCGGGCGGTGACGGAATACCGACTCGCGGACCTGAAGGACGCGCGGCTCGCGAGCGACACTGATGGCTGACCGCTGATGACCGATGACTGAGGACACCTGATGGCAAACGCACCGGACGTCGTTTCCGCGATCCGCGAACTGACGAATACGAAGCAGCTGGAGCGCACCGAGCTGATCGACCTGCTGAAGGACGGCCTGCACGCGGCGCTCGTCAAGCGGTACGGCCCCAATGTTCGTGCGGAAATCAGTATCGACGAGCTGAAGGGGTCCATTCGCATCGTGGTGCTCAAGACGGTGGTCGAAACGGTCGAAGATCCCGGGACGCAGGTGTCGCTGGAGGAAGCGCGCTTCGAGGACCCCGACTTCGAGCCGGGCGACGTGCTCGAGGAAGAGGTGCCGTTCGACCAATTCGGCCGTACCGCGGTCCAGGCGGCGAAACAGCGCATCATCCAGCGCGTGCGCGAGGGCGAGCGGACCCGCATCCGCGAGGAGTTCTCCGGCAAGGTCGGCGAGCTGCTCTCGGGCGAGGTGCAGCAGATCGAGCGCGGCAAGATCGTCGTGATGCTCAACAAGTTCCGCGAAGCCGAAGCGATCATCCCCTATCGCGATCAGAATCACCGGGAGCACTTCCATCAGGGCGACACGATCCGCGCCGTCTTGAAGCGCATCGAGGAAACGCCCAAGGGCCCGCGCCTGATTTTGTCCCGCGCCGACCCGTTGTTCGTGAAGGCGCTGTTCAAGCTCGAAGTGCCCGAGATCCAGCAGCAGATCGTCGAGATCCGCGCGACCGCGCGCGAAGCGGGCAGCCGCACCAAGATCGCCGTGTCGTCGCGGGACGATTCGATCGATCCGGTGGGCGCCTGCGTGGGGCTCAAGGGCTCGCGCGTGCAGGCGGTGGTGAACGAGCTGAACGGCGAGCGCATCGACATCGTGCCGTGGTCGTCCGATCCCGAGCGCTTCGCCAAGCTGGCGCTCGCGCCGGCGCGCGTCGCCCGCGTGTTCTCCGACCCCGAAAGCAAGACGATCCAGGCGATCGTGGACGAGGATCAGCTGTCCCTCGCCATCGGCCGCAACGGGCAGAACGTGCGCCTCGCCTCCGAGCTCACCGGGTGGAAGGTGGATCTGTACTCGAGCCGCGAGTGGCTGGAGCGCGGGGGCGAAGGCCCGCTGTTCGCGCCGCTCCCCGCCGCTCCCGAGGAATCGGTGGCGCAGGTTGCCCTGACCGAAATGAAGGGGTTGTCGCCCGAGCTCGTGGCCGTGCTGGAGCAGGCCGGGAAGAAGACGCTCCAGGACATCCTCGATCTCGAGCGCGAGGAAGTCGATCAGCTGCCCGGCATGACGGCCGACCTGGCCGACAAGATGATGGCCTTCCTCAATGAGATGACCGAGGACGGCGGCGAGGACGAAGACTCGCAGGAAAACGCGGGAGCCGGAGGCGCGGCGGCGCCGGCGTGACCTCGCGCCTCATGCGGCTGCTGGGGCTGGGCGTGCGCGCGGGAACGGTCGTGGTCGGCGTCGCGGGCGTGCGGGCGGGGTTGCAGCGGGACAAGCTGGCGTGCGTGGTGCTGGCCAGCGATGCCAGCCAGCGCACCGTCGACAAGGTGAGGCGGCTGGCGGAGGCGCGGAACATTCCCGTGCTCTGCGGTCCGAGCGCGGAGCAGCTGGGCATCGAGCTCGGCCGGCCGCCGGTACAGGCGGCCGGGGTCGCCGATCGGGCGCTGGCCAATGGAATGCTGTCTGTGGAGGAGTGAGTGGCAACGACGCGGATTCATGATTTAGCGGCAGAGTTCGGCATCTCGAGTGAGCTGCTCATGGGCATGCTCAAGGAGATGGACATCTTCGTGCGCAGTCACCTGACGCCGCTCAAGGACGAGCAGGTCGCGCTGATGCGTGCGCGCTGGGAGCGCGACAAGCGCAAGCAGAAACAGCCGGCCGCGCCGCCCAAGCGGCGCCGGGCCGCGAAGGCCGCCGAGCCTGCCGCCGTCGTGCTCGCCGCGCCCACGACCGATGGCGGTGCCCGGCCCAAGCGCCGCCGCCGCACCGCGGCCGAAGTGGCCGCGGCGGACGCCGCCGCCGCCGAAGTCGCCGCCGTGGAGGCCGCCGAGGCCGAAATCGCGCGCGCCGCGCTGGAAGCCGCGGCCCGCGAGCAGGTCGAGGAGCGGCCCGCCGCCTCGCTCGAGGAGCGCGCCGCAGCCTTGTTCAAGGATCTCGCGCCCGCTGAGCCGGCGGAGGCACCGGCCGTGACGGCCTCGGCCGCGCCTGCGGCGCCGCCTCCGGCCCCAGCTCCGGCGCCTCCCCTCTCCGCGCGACCGTTCATCCCGACGCCCGTGCGCCCGCGTCCCGTCGCGCGCGGCACCCCGTCGGGCGGGCCGCCCGTGCCGCCCCGTCCGGTCGCCTCCGCGGCGCCCGGGGCGTTGCCAATGGACGAGCGGCGCCGCGACAAGGGCAAGAAGCGCAAGAAGGGCAAGAAGTCGCTCGTCGATCAGGAAGCGGTGGCGCAGAACATTTCGCGCACCCTGGCGACGATCAAGGGGCCGGTCGGCCGCAAGGGCGTGCACCGGCGCGAGGAGGGGCCGAGCTTCCGGGAGGTGCAAGAGGAGAAGCGCCGCGAAGAGAAGGAGCGGGAGAAGACCCTCGTCCGGGTGACCGAGTTCATCACGGTCTCCGAGCTCGCGAACATTCTCAAGGTGCCCCCCACGCAGATCGTCACCTTCGCCTTCAAGGAGCTAGGGCAGATGGTGACGATCAATCAGCGGCTCGATTTCGACATGATCGAGCTGATCGCCTCGGCGTTCGGCTTCCAGGCGGTGCGCGAAGAGGAGTACGCCACCACGCAGGCCGAAGAAACGACGGACGCCGCCGAGACGCTGCAGCCGCGGGCGCCGGTGGTCACGATCATGGGCCACGTCGACCACGGCAAGACCTCGCTGCTCGACTACGTCCGCAAGACCAATGTGGTCGCGGGCGAAGCGGGCGGCATTACGCAGCACATCGGCGCCTACCAGGTGACGCTCAAGGACGGCCGCCACATCACGTTCCTCGATACGCCGGGCCACGAGGCCTTCACGGCGATGCGCGCGCGCGGGGCGCAGGTGACGGATATCGTCGTGCTGGTGGTCGCGGCCGATGACGCCATCATGCCACAGACCGTCGAGGCGATCTCGCACGCCAAGAACGCCGGCGTGCCGCTCGTCGTCGCGATCAACAAGATCGACCTTCCCTCCGCCAACGTGCAGAAGGTGAAACAGGACCTGCTGGCGCATGGCGTCGTGCTCGAGGAGTTCGGCGGCACTACGCTCGGGACGCCGATCTCCGCCAAGAAGGGGACCGGCGTGGACGAGCTGCTCGACCAGATTCTGCTCCAGGCCGAGCTGCTCGACCTCAAGGCCAATCCGGAGCGGCGCGCGCAGGGCACCGTGCTCGAGGCGTCGCTCGATCCCGGCAAGGGCGCGCTCGCCACGATCCTCGTGCAGAGCGGCACGCTGCGCGTGGGCGACGACTTCATCTGCGGGCAGTATTCGGGTCGCGTGCGCGCGATGTACGACGAGCGCGGCGGCACCGAAACGCAGGCCGGCCCGTCGACCCCCGTACAGATTCTCGGGTTCGAGGGCGTCCCCGAGGCGGGCGACACGTTCGTTTCCATGGACGACGCGGGTGCGGTCCGCGAGATCGCCCAGAAGCGTCAGCGGCTCGAGCGGGAAGCGCAGCACCGCCGCTCCGGCCGCGTGAAGACGCTCGAAGACTTCATGGCGGAGCGCGCTCAGGGCGGCGCGGCGAGCCTGCGGATCATCATCAAGGCCGACCAGGGCGGCCCCGCCGAGGCACTGGCGGACGCGCTCGGCCAGCTGTCGACGGCGGAAGTGAAGGTCGAAGTCGTGCACCGCGGCGTGGGCGCGATCACCGAATCGGACGTGCTGCTCGCGCGCGCGTCGGGCGCGATCATCGTGGGCTTCCACGTCCGGCCCGACTCCAACGCCCGCGCCGCCGCCGACCGCGAGCGCGTCGAGATCCGCACCTATCGCATCATCTACGAAGCGGTCCAAGAAGTGAAGGCCGCGATGGAGGGGTTGCTCGCGCCGGAAAAGAAGGAAGTGGTGCTCGGCGAGGCGGAAATCCGCCAGCTCTTCAAGATCGCCAAGCTCGGGACGATCGCCGGCTGCTTCGTGCGCAGCGGCGTCATTCCGCGCGCCGGGCGGGTGCGCGTCATCCGCAACGGCGTCGAAGTCTACGACGGGACGCTGGCGTCATTGAAGCGATTCAAGGAAGACGTGCGCGAGGTGCGCGAAGGCTTCGAGTGCGGCATCGGCATCGAGAACTTCAACGACGTCAAGGTGGGCGATCTCATCGAGTCGTACCGCATCGAGGAGGTCGCGCGGTCGCTGAGCGCCACTGAGGCGTGATCGTGGGCGTGATGGTCTGGGAGCTGCACCTGGCGGCGTGCCAGTCGCTGAAGGACAAGCGCGCCGTGCTGAAGAGTCTCAAGGACCGGCTGCACCACCGCTTCAACGTGTCGGTCGCCGAAACGGCGCATCAGGACCTGTGGCAGCGCGCCGAGCTGTCCGCCGCGGTGGTCAGCACCGACCGCCGGCACGCGGAGAGCGTGTTGCGGGAAGTCGATCAGGTCGTGGCCGGCGCACCGGGCGCGCGCATTGTGGACACCAGTACGAGTTATCTCTGACATGAAGCGTGCCAGTCATCGTCCCGAACGCGTGAGTGAGTTGATCCGGCAGGCGGTCGGCGCGTTCCTGACGGGCGACGTGCGGGATCCACGCATCGGATTCGTCACCGTGACGGGCGTCGAAGTGTCTCCCGACCTGTCGCACGCCAATGTCCGGGTCAGCGTGATGGGCGCGGAAGACGAAAAGGCGCGGAGTCTGGAAGGCCTGGCGAGCGCCGCGCGCTACCTGCGGGCGCAGCTGTCGCACGAGCTCCACCTGCGGACCAGCCCCGAGCTGCACTTTCATCTGGACCGCGGGCTGGAGCATGCGCAGCGCATCGACCGCGTCCTGAAGGAGCTGAAGGAGCCGGGCGACTGACCGCGAGCGGCGTGGTCCTCGTGGCCAAGCCGGCAGGCCCGACTTCGCACGATGTGGTGGATATCGTCCGGCGCGCCCTCGGCGTCCGGCGCGTCGGGCACCTCGGCACGTTGGATCCGTTCGCCGCAGGACTGCTGGTGCTCGTCGTCGGACGCGCCACCCGGCTGGCGACCTTCGCGGCGGGATGGAGCAAGGCCTACGATGGCGTCATCCGCCTCGGCGTCACGACCGATACGGACGACGGGACGGGGCGGGTCCTGAACGCCGTGCCGGGCGCCGTCGAGG
>Ga0214472_10006495_pt1 | contig 12248 bp, 7 predicted proteins | sample RVTome_6_FD_207662 | JGI IMG/M metagenome (GOLD analysis project Ga0214472, IMG submission 207662) | Soil microbial communities from uranium-contaminated site in the Upper Colorado River Basin, Wyoming, United States - RVT140D175 | ecosystem: Environmental > Terrestrial > Soil > Contaminated >... | reverse complement strand
CCGTGGCGGAGCTCTCCCAACAGGACGCGCACCTTGTGCACGTAAAACCCCGGCAGGGGCTTCTGCACGTCCGTGACCTCCGCTTCCGCGTTGTCCGTGGAGAGCCTGCCCCGGTCGGCCACCTGTCCCCCCGACTCGCCGTAGAAGGGCGTCCGGTCGAGGACGACCTCGACCTGCTCGCCCGGACCAGCCGTGCTCACGGGTTGCCCGTCGCGGACGAGGGCGAGGATTTGCGCGTCCGTGGCCAGCGAGGCGTAGCCCACGAATGCGGTCGGATGGGTCTTGGCGAGGTCCCGGAGCATGGCGGGCAGGTCGGCTGCCGCGACCTTGAAGAGGGCGGCGCCGGTCGCCCTGGCCATCGCCTGCGCGTCCCGCAGCCTCCCCTCAAACCCCTGCCAGTTCAGCATGTCCGGGGCGATCCCGTGCTCCTGGGCGATCTCCTCGATGAGGTCGCGGGGGAGCCCGTAGGTGTCGTAGAGCTTGAACAACTGCTCCCCCGAGATCACCCGCGCCTCGGGAGGCTTGGCCTTCGCCTCCGCGATGGCCTCCTCCAGTCGGGGGATGGCGGTCCTGAGCGCGTGCCCGAACCGCTCCTCCTCGGCCAGCGCCTCCCGGGCGACTCGCTCCTGGGCCTGCCGCAGCTCGGGGTAGGCCTCGCCCATCACGTCTGCGACCCGCCCCGTCACCCGGCCGAGGAACGGCTCTTCGATCCCGAGGAGCCTGGCGTGGCGGAGGGCCCGCCGGAGGATCCGGCGGAGAACGTAGCCGCGCCCCTCGTTGCTGGGGAGGACCCCGTCGGTCACGAGGAAGGCCACCGCCCGGGCGTGGTCGGCGATGACCCGCATCGAGACGTCGCCCCGCGGGTCGGTGCCGAAGGGCTTGCCCGCAATCTCCTCCACCTGGGCGATGATGGGCCGGAGCAGGTCGGTGTCGAAGTTGCTCTGCACCCCCTGCAGGACCGCCGAGATGCGCTCCAGGCCCGCCCCGGTATCAATGCTGGGCTTGGGCAAGGGGGTCATCGTGCCGTCCGCCGCCCGGTCGAACTGCATGAAGACCAGGTTCCAGAGCTCCAGGAAGCGGTCGCACCCGCAGTGGATGTCGCAGGTCGGCCGGCGGCACCCCACCCCCGGTCCCTGGTCAATGACGATCTCGGAGCAGGGCCCGCAGGGTCCGGTGTCTCCCATGGCCCAGAAGTTGTCCTTCTCCCCGAGCCGCACGATCCGGTCGGCCGGGATGCCCGTCACCTCCTGCCACAGACGGAAGGCCTCGTCGTCCTCGCGGAAGATCGTGGCCCACAGACGCTCCTTCGGGAGGCCGAAGTGGACCGTGAGGAGCTCCCAGCCGTACTCGATCGCCTCCCGCTTGAAGTAATCGCCGAACGAGAAGTTCCCCAACATCTCGAAGAAGGTGTGGTGCCGGGCCGTCCGCCCCACGTTCTCCAGGTCGTTGTGCTTCCCCCCCGCCCGGACGCACTTCTGGGCCGTCGTGGCCCGGCTGTAGGGCCGCTGCTCCCGCCCCAGGAACGCCTCCTTGAACTGGACCATGCCGGCGTTGGTGAAGAGAAGGGTGGGGTCGTCCTTGGGGACCAGGGAGGAGGAGCGGACAATCGTGTGCCCCCGCTCCTCGAAGTAGCGGAGGAACCGCTCGCGCACCTCCCCGCCGCTCAGCCGCTTGACCACGGAGCCTCCCCGGCGATCACCGGCACTCCCTGTAGATAGAGATGTATAGTAGCGGGAAATCAAAGGCCTTGTCAAAGGGGAGGAGAGGAGAGGGGCGGGCGCGGAGGCGGGTGGGCCGGAGGCGACCGTTCAATTGGGCTCGGGCAACTCCCCGCCCCCGAAGCGCTCCCGGAGGAGGGCGGCGATCACCTCCGGGCCGAACCCCTGCCGGCTCAGGTGGGCGGCCAGGCGCCGCAGGGCGACGGCGCGGGGCTGGCGGGCGAGGGCCGCCCACTTGCGGGCTGCCGCGGCCTCCGCCAGGCGCCGCTCCTCGCCCGGCCCGAAGGCCCCCCGCACCGCGGCCTCCGCGATCTCCCGGGGCACGCCCCGGCTGCCGAGGTCGGCCGCCACCCGGCGGGGCCCCTGGCGCCGGGCCACACCCCGGTTCCGAGCGTACGCGCTGGCAAAGGCCGCGTCGTCCAGGTATCCGCGGCGGCTGAGGCTCGCCAGCGTCTCATCCACCGCCGCGGCGGGCACCCCGCGCCGCAGGAGCGCCCGCCGTACCTCAGCCGCGGAGCGGGCGCGGATCGCCAGAAGGCGAAACGCCACCTCCAGGGGGTCCGGAGGCGGCGCTGTCTTGGGGGGCTTGCGTTGCATGCGCTGTCGGTGCCGCTGCCTTCCCGCTTCCTTTCGGCTCCCGGTCGGCTGCCGGCCGGGGCGAGGGTCGCTACCCGCTGATCCGCTCGAGGCCCGGGATGACCGTCTTGCTCCCCGCCTCCACCTGCTGCGCCTGCCAGGTGTGATCGGCCGAGGACTCGATGCCCCGGACCTTGAGGGCGAAGTCGTCGGGGTTGCTGGACCAGAGGAGGGCCTCCTCGTAGGTGATGAGTCCCCGCCGGTACAGGACCATGAGGGACTGGTCGAAGGTCTGCATTCCGTACTGGCTGGCGCCTGCCGCGACGAACTCCGGGATCTTCCGCGTCTTGTCCGGGTCAATGATGCACTCCCGGATCGTCCCGGTGGCGATCATGACCTCCACCGCCGGCACCCGCCCCTTCCCGTCCGCGCGCGGGATCAGGCGCATGGAGATGATCCCCTTCAGGACCGCGGCGAGCTGGAGGCGGATCTGCTTCTGCTGGTAGGGGGGGAAGACGGAGATGACCCGGTTGATGGTCTCGGAAGCGTCCACCGTGTGCAGGGTGCTCATGACCATGTGCCCCGTTTCAGCCCCCACGATGGCAGTGGAGATGGTCTCGTAATCGCGCATCTCCCCCACCAGGATCACGTCCGGGTCCTGCCGCAGGGCGCTCCGCAACGCCTCCGCGAACGACTCGGTGTCGGTCCCCACTTCCCGCTGGTTCACCAGGGCCTTCTTGTCCCGGTGGAGGAACTCGATGGGGTCCTCGATGGTGATGATGTGGCACGCGCGATTGGCGTTGATCTGGTCGATCATCGCCGCCAGCGACGAGGATTTCCCGCTCCCGGTCGTCCCGGTGACCAGGATGAGACCCCGGGGCTCCAGGGCCAGCTTCTCCAGGACCGCCGGCAGGTTCAGCTCGGGGATCGTCTGGATCTTGATGGGGATGACGCGCATCACCATCCCCACGGTGCTGCGCTGCTGGAAAACATTGCACCGGAACCGGCCCAGCCCGGGGAGGCTGTAGGCCAGGTCAATCTCGTTGTGCTCCTTGAACCTTTCCTTCTGTTTGCTGTTCATCACCGAGAACGCCATCCGGATGGCATCCTCCTGGGTGATGCGCGGCTTCTCGGTGATGGGGACGAGCCTATCGTCAATGCGGAGGACCGGCGGGCTCCCCACCTTCATGTGCAGGTCAGAGGCCTTCCGTTCCACGGCCATCTTTAAAAGTTCCTGCAGCTCCATGGACTCTCCTCCGGTCCTCGGGAGGCGCGGGCCTACTTGGGGGCCGGTGCCCCGGCCAGCGCCCTGGCCGGGACGGCGATCCCCAGCGCCTCCCGGAGCTTCGCCTCCACCTCGGCCGCGATGGCCGGGTTCTCCAGGAGGAACCGCTTGGCGTTGTCCCGCCCCTGCCCGATCCGCTCCCCGTTGTAGGCGTACCAGGCGCCGCTCTTCTCGATGATCTTCTGCTGGGTTCCCAGGTCGATCAGGCTCCCGGCCCGGGAGATGCCCTCCCCGTACACGATGTCGAACTCCGCCTCCCGGAAGGGCGGCGCCACCTTGTTCTTCACCACCTTCACCTTGACCCGGGAGCCCACCACGCTGTCGCCGTCCTTGATGGCGGCGATCCGCCGGATGTCCAGGCGGACCGAGGCGTAGAACTTCAGGGCCCGGCCGCCGGTGGTGGTCTCGGGGTTGCCGAACATGACCCCGATCTTCTCGCGGATCTGGTTGATGAAGACCACGCAGGTCCCAGACTTGCTGATGGCGCCCGTCAGCTTCCGGAGGGCCTGGGACATGAGGCGGGCCTGCAGGCCCATGTGCGCATCCCCCATCTCCCCCTCGATCTCGGCCCGGGGGACCAGGGCGGCCACCGAGTCAATCACCACCACATCAATGGCCCCGCTGCGCACCAGGACCTCCGTGATGTCCAGGGCCTGCTCCCCCGTGTCCGGCTGGGAGATGAGCAGCTCGTCCGTCTTGACCCCCAGCGTCTCGGCGTACTTGGGGTCGAGGGCGTGCTCGGCGTCCACGAAGGCGGCCGCGCCGCCCGCCCGCTGGGCCTCGGCGATGACGTGCAGGGCCAGCGTGGTCTTCCCCGACGCCTCGGGGCCGAAGATCTCCACCACCCGCCCCCGCGGCAGCCCGCCCACGCCGAGGGCGGCATCCAGCTCCAGGGAGCCCGTGGAGACGGTGGCGATAGGCTCCAGGGCCCCCTTGTCCCCCATCTTCATGATGGAGCCCCTGCCGTACAGCTTCTCGATCTGCGCGATCGCGACGTCCAGCGCCTTCTCCTTCTCTCGCTTCTCCATGGCCTCCCGCTCCCTCGCCAGAACTGGTTCGCCCCTCTCCTCCTCCTATGGTAAGTTAGGCCGACCCTAAAGCATCCCCTCCCGGTTGTCAACCCGATACCCCGGGGCAAATCCGGACGGTGCGGGCTGCAGGACCACAGGAAATTCAATCTGTTAGGCTGTCTTCTGGCGCTTGGTGCCCCTCGTGGGCACCCTGGGGCTCTAGCCTGGCAAGAAGGGTGCCAGATGAGGGGGGAGACCGAGGTGGCCTGGGCCGAGGTGGACCTCGGGGCCTTCTCCAAGCCGTTCCCCCACCTGCTGCAGCACCAGCCCCTGCTCGAAGACGGGGAGCGGGTGCAGGCTTTCGCCGCCGCCATCGGGGCGGCGGTGCGCCCGGGGGATGTCGTGCTGGAGGTGGGGAGCGGGACTGGGGTGCTGGCGGTGCTGGCCGCCCGGGCCGGGGCCCGGCGGGTCTACGCCGTGGAGCGGACCGGCCTCGCTAAGGTGGCGGCCGCTGTGGCCCGCGAGAACGGGGTCGGATCGAACGTCCGGGTCATAGAAGGGGACACCCTGGCCATCCGCCTCCCGGAGCGGGCCGACCTCCTGATCACCGAGACGCTCGGCCACCTGGGCCTGGAGGAGGGGCTCGGAGCCATCGTCCGGGACGCACGTCGGCGGCACCTGCAGCCAGGGGCCCGGGTCCTCCCCTGCCGCCTCCGGTTGCTCGTGGCCCCCCTGGCCCTCCCCGCCTTCTCGCGGGAGGTGCTCGCCCCCTGGCGAAGGCTCTTGGGCGCCGCGGGGCAGGGGGCCGCCCAGGCCTGCCGGCGGATCTACAAGATCCGGTGGCACGAGGGGGACTGCCTCGCGCCCCCTGCCGTGATCTGGGACGTTGACTTCGGTGCCGGGACCGGCCCGCCGCTGCGCCTCGCCGGGGCCGTCGCCTTCCGGGACGTCCGGGAGGGCCTCCTGGCCGGGTTCGGTGCCTCCTTCGAGGCGGAGCTGGCGCCGGGCCACCTGCCCGGCAGGGGACGACCTGGCGGCCCGTCTTCCTTCCTCTCCCCGCTGCCGTCCGCGTGGGACGGGCAACTGCCCTCCGCCTCCGCCTTGCGCTCGCGGAGCGGGGCCCGGGCTGCCGGGTCACCTGGTCCGGCGTGGTGCGGACGCGACGGGGGCGCCTTCCCTTCCGCCTCGCCGCGGGACCTACCGTCACTCCACCGAACTGGCCCAAACCCCCACGCGGCGACGGGGGGTGCCGGGCCAAATGACGAGCATCACGAGGCCCGAGGGAGGAGGCGGCCGGAGGCGTACGCTCGGGTACGTTGAGGACCGCCGACGACCGAGAACGACGTGAGGCGACGTCAGTTGGCCTGGCACTACCGGCTGAGCTCCACCCCCCACAGTCGGTCCACAGGGCGCTTCAGCATGTTCAGGGTGAGTCCCCGGACGCTCTTGGCGTGCGCCGCCAGGACGTAGGGGTGAGTCAGGAAGACCGAGGGGGCCTCCGCCACCACCCGGCGCTGGATCTCCTGGTAGGCGGCCGCGCGCTCCGCTTCCCGCGTGCTCTTGCGGGCTCGCAGGAGCAGGGCGTCCACCTCCGGGCTCCGGTACTTGGTGTAGTTGCTCGGGGACCTGGAGTAGAAGAGGGTGAACAGGACGTTGTCCGGATCCATGAAGTCCGCGGTCCAGCCGTCGGTGAAGAGGAGCGGAATGTCCCGCTCCAGGACGGCGTACACCTCGTCCCAGTTCCTGGCCGGGATGAAGTCCACCTGGATCCCGACCTTCTCCAGGTCGGCTTGGATGGCCCGGCCGAGCTCGAGGCGGCCCGGGATGAAGGCATAGGTCATGAGGCTCGTCCGGAAGCCCTGGGGAAGTCCGGCCTCTGCCAGGAGGGCCCGGGCCCGCGCCGGGTCGTAGGCGGCCTGGCGTGCCGCCGAGTCGTACCCCGTAAGACCGGGGGGCATGGGGCCGTGGGCCGGGATCGCCGTCCCCCGGGTGAGGTACAGGACCGTCCGGTCCACGTTGATGGCATGGGCCACCGCGCGGCGGACGCGGGGGTCGGTGTAGGGTTTGAGGTGGTTTGAGATCCCCAGGTACTCGATGCGGGGCCGGGCGACCGGGAGGAACTCCACCGCGGCCGCCGCCATGATCCGCTCAACGTCGTGTGGGCCGAAGTCGGTGATGACGTGCAGTCCCCCATCCAGGAGCTGCCGGACCCGTTCCCCGGCATCCGGGACGATGACGAAGGTCACCCGCTCCAGCCTGGGGGGACCCGCCCAGTAGTCGCGGTTGGCTCCCAGGACGATTTCCTGCTTATCCACCCACCGCTCGAACTTGAACGGGCCCGTCCCCACCGGGCGCTTCCCGTACGCCTCTCCCTCCTGGCGGTAGGCGGCGGGACTGACGAAGGCCATGGGGCCGTAGTTATTGGCCATGGTGTTCAGGAGCGGACCGTAGGGGTGCTTGAGGACCAGGCGGACGGTGCGGGCGTCCAGAGCCTCCACCCGGTCCAGGATCTCCAGGAACTCGCCGTAGAGATACGGCAGGGTCTTCCCCGGCGCGGGCGGGGCCGGCGCCATCTGTCGCAGGAAATTGAACCGGACCGCCCCGGCGTCAAAGGGGGTGCCATCGTGGAACCGGACGCCTTCGCGGAGGCGGAAGGTCCAGGTCCGGCCGTCGTCGCTGACGGTCCAGGCGGTGGCCAGGGCCGGACGGATCGTCCCATCGGCGTCCGCCGCCACCAGGCTCTCCGTGAGGTGCCAGATGACGATGTTGGCCGTGCTGATGTCGCTCTTGGCCGGGTCGAGGGTTCGCGGGTTGCTGTCCAGAGCGTACAGGAGCGTCCCGCCCTCCGCCCAGACGGATCCCGGAACGGGAAGGCCGGAACCCAGCGTTGCGAGGAGGGCGAGGAGCCCCCACCGGAATCGAGTCATCGTTACCCTCCCTCCCAGGGCCTGCGCCCTACCGGTCCCGATCTCTGTCGCGATCCCGGTCCCTATCCCGATCACGGTCTCTGTCGCGGTCCCGGTCCCGATCCCGATCGAAGGTCCCGGTCTCTTCCGCGGCCCGTAGGAAGTCGTGGAGGTACTGAAGGCAGGCGAACGCTGCCTCCGCCTCGTCCCGGTATCGTCCTTCGATCGGCTCGGGGATCCGGATCAGCCGCTCCAGGGCCGCCCCGGCGCTCCCCCTCGCTTCGCCACTGGGCTTCCGCCGGCTCTTCCCCCGTCGTCCTCGCTGTGCCATGGGTCCTCCTTCCCCGCTTCCATGCCCCGTCCGCGACCTGGACCGCCCACCGCCACTCCCACCCTCCCCCCGTTGGCCCCGGCCACCAAACGACGTCGGCCCGAACCACGCTCCCCCGCCTTACCGGCGTGGGCTCCGGCAGGGGGAGCAGCACGCCCTGCCCGTGGGGCGCGGCGAGGCCAGCCCCTCCAGCCGCTGGACTCGCGAGAAGCGCGAATCCCGTCAGTCCACCCGCCCGGGCGACCCGGAAGAGCGCGCTCATCCGCAAGGGGGCAAGACCCGCGAGCGGGTAGCGAGCGGTCACCGGCGGTGCCAGCCAGTCGAGCCGCGCCGCGCGGGTGAGGATGGGTGCCTGGAGCAGGGCTCCCACCGCGCTCTCGAAGCGGACGCCAGCGACGCCGCGCCGCCAGAAGGCGGCGGTCGCCCCGTGGAGGATCGGGTCCCGCGTTGGCGCCATCGTGATGTCGAGCCACGGGGGGAAGACCCGGGTTGTCGGCCCGCCGCAGCGGGCCCACCCCGCGGCGGCCCAGAGGGGGAGAGCCCAGACGGGGGTCCCCCTCCCCGCTCCCAGGACGATGAGGTCCACCGGCGCCGACAACTTCCCTCCCGTGGGGGAGAGGAAGCGCACCCGACCTCCTAGACCGGGCGCGGCAGCCAGCACCCTGCCGATTTTTGAAAACGCGTCCCCTTCCAGAATGTGGACCCTCCGGGCAGCCCGGAGGGGCGCCCGCGCCAAGTGGAGTGCCAGGAGCCCCACCCCGGCTCCCGCCACCGCAACCTGGCTCCCTGGCCGAACCCGCCGGCGCAAGGCCCGCGCAAGGGCTCTGCCGGCCGCGCCGCGCCAGGCGGCCAGATGGGCTGCCATGGTCTGGCGCTGCTCCGGGCCTGCCGGCGGCCAGGGATCCATCAGAGCACCGTGCTGAGGGTTGCCCGCCCCTCGGTTGCCCGGAAGAAGTGGGCCTCCCAGAAGCCCCGGATCCAGTCCAACTGACGCACCCGGGTCCCCAGCAGCCCCTCGTGTCGCCGGAGGAGGAGGACGAAGGCGTGGCGAAACTGTTGCCCGGGCCGGGGCGGGGGATCGCGCGGCCCCTCCGCAGCCGCGATGGCCGCCAGCGGGATTTCCTCCACCGATGCCGCCAGGCGAACCCCGGTGGTGGGCCGGTCCCTGGCGGACCAGGACCGGCCGTCGGGGTCCCGGGCGCGCCGGAGCAACCTGAGGGGCGGGACCTCCTCCGGCGGGCGCAGGCCCATCAGGTACTGGTCGAGGGGGGAGTAGCCGTCGGTCGGGGTCAAGCTCCAGTGGTGCCGTCCGATGGCCTCCCACCGGTTTCCTTCCAAGGCAGAGGCCCCGGTATCGAGGAAGAAGCTCCAGTGACTCCCGTCTCGCCCCAGCAGGTCCCCGCTCAGGCGACCCACCGGGTCCCGGAAGCGGACCGAGGCCCCCCAGCGGTGGCCCACCTCCTGGGCAATCAGAGAGAGAACCGTGTCGTTGTTGCCCGGCAGGCGCTCCGTGGGATTTGCGGGGAGCGCGGGGAGCGGATAGAAGAGGTGGACGCTCTGGAGGCGGGAGGTCTCGCCGTAGGATGCGCGGCGGTCCACGGCCGGCTTGCCTATCCCCCGGTCGGCGTTGTGGATGAGGAGGTGGAAGGCGCCATCGTCCGGCCCGGTCTGGGGGAAGAAGGAGACGAAGTCGAAGGCGTCGGCCGCGAGTTCCACGAAGAACCGGCGCGCCGCGGCCGCGAGCAGCCAGAGCCCGTCGCGGGTGAGGAGGGTGCCGTCGTCCTCCAGGTAGGCGATGTTCCCGAGGCGGCCGGACCGCCCCCCGAGGGCCCGGCGGGCCGCCCGCGCAGCCTCACCCAGCCGGCGGGTAGCCTCCAGGTCCTCCTCGACCGACCGGTGTACGCACCGGTGGGCCCGGAACGGCACGGGGCCCTCCCTCCCCGGCCGCGGGGAGAATCCTCGGGGAAAGAACGGTGGCGGTGCCCGCCTCTTACCATCCCACGGGGTGGCTGTCAAGGACCCGGGGCTTGACACGGGAACCGGTCCGGGCTATGAGAGGGGCACCCTCCCGGCGCACCGCTCTCTCCCTTCGCGCCGCTCGCCTCCAGCGTTGGCCGGTTACCTGCTCTGTCTCTCCCTCGGGGGGCGCCATGAGGTGGATGCGCGCGCGTTATGCCCGCCTCAGCCTCCGGCAGAAGTTTGCCCTCCAGCTGACGTTCTCGGTCGTCCTCCTCTTCGCGATCCTCCTCCCCAGCGTTCTCCTCGTGCAGGAGCGGGCCCTGCTCGGCCAGGTCCGAAAGGAGGGCACGCACCTCGTCCAGCTCCTCGCCTTTAGCAGTGTCCAGGGGATCGTGGCGGACGATTTCCTGCTCCTCCAGAAGGAGGTCGGGAGCATCGCCAGCCGCTCCGACATCCGCTACGCCATGCTCCTCGACTTCAGCGGCCGCGTCCGCGTCCACAGCGACGCCGGCCAGGTGGGGCGAGTCCTGGATGACCCGGCCAGCCTCGGGGCGCTGCGGGTGGATGCGCCCCGGGTGCAGGAGGTCCTCCTGGAAGACGGGACCCGGGCCATGGACTTTGCGACTCCTGTCCTGGTCGTGAACACCCGCCGGGCTGTCGCGCGCCTGGCCATCTCGCTCGAGGAGCCGCTCCGGGGGATCCGGGAGACCCGCGACTCGATTCTCCTCCTGGGAGGGCTTGCCCTCGTGGCCGGCGTCGGGCTGGCGTTCATCCAGGGACGGCGCGTTGCCCTTCCGATGCAGACCCTCGCCGAGGCGGCCCGGGACCTCGCGCGGGGGAAGCTGACCCGTCGGATCCCGGTCTTTTCGGGCGACGAACTGGGGGAGGTGGCGGCCGCTTTCAACAAGATGGCGGAGTCGCTCCAGGCTCTCTTCGAGACCAGCCGCCACGTCTCCTCGAGCCTCCGCCTCTCTGACGTTCTGCAGGCCATCGTCCGCCACGCCCAGGCACTGGTGGGGAGTGACACGGCGGTCATCGCCCCCTTTGACCCGGAGACGAAGGTGGCCACGATCATGGCGAGCGCCGGGAGCCCCACCCCTGCCTTCATGGACCTGGAGATTGTCCCGGGCCAGGGCCTGGGGGGGAAGGTCCTGGAGACGGGGGAGGCCTTCGTGACCGCCGACTACCTGGCGGACCCCCGGATCACCCACCCTTTCGATGACCGGGTGCGGCGCGAGGGGGTCACGGCGGCGGCGGCGCTTCCCCTCCTGCACCAAGGGAAGATCCTGGGCATCCTCTGGGTGGCGAACCGGCGTCCGGTCCCCTTCACCGAAGAGCAGGTTGAAACGCTGAGCACGCTGGCCAGCCAGGCGGCCGTCGCTGTCCAGAATGCCCGCCTGTACGAGCGGCTGCACGCTTCCCTCCGCCAGCTCGAGGCGGTCAACCGCCAGCTCCAGGAGTTCTACCGGCTCTCGGTCAGCGTGCAGGCGCCCATGCCGGAGGCGGCCCGGCTCGACCTCATCGTCCAGACGGTCCAGGAAGTCCTGAGTCTGGACCGGGCGACCGTCTTCCTCCCGGATCCCGACGAGCAGGAACTCCGTCTCACCGCCGCCCGGGACGTGAGCAGTGAACTGCCCCGCCTCAAGGGTCTGGCCCTCCCTCTCTCGGACGAGGGCGGGGCCTTTGCCAGGGCCTACCGGGACCAGGCCGACTTCTTCTTCCCCGCGGATGCCCCGCTCCCGGCCTCCCTCCGGCTGAAGCCTCCCTTGGCCCAGGTCGCTGCCTTGCGCACCCGCGCCTTCGCCGTCGTCCCCATGGTGGCGCGCGGTCGGAGCGTGGGCGTCTTCGGGGTGGATAACAAGGTGACGCGGCGGCCCATCCCCCCGGAGTCCCTGCAGACCCTCCGGATCTTCGCGCAGCACGCGGCCTCCGCCATCGAGAATGCCCGTCTCTACGAGAACCTCCGCCAGTCCCACGAGGATCTGCTGGTCGCCCAGGCGGAGCAGGTCCGCTCCGCCCGCCTGGCCGCTGTCGGCGAACTGGCCGCCGGCATCGCCCACGAGACGCGCAACCCGCTCGGGGCCATCAGCCACGCGACCGAAACGCTCCAGCGGAGCCTTTGCCTCCAGGGGGAGGACGCGGAGCTCCTGGAGATCATCCGGCGCGAGGCCGGGCGCCTCAACGAGATCGTCTCGGACTTCCTGGTCTTCGGCCGGCCGCGGCCGCTGGCCCTGCAGGAAACCGACCTGGCCGCCCTGATCAAGGATGTGCTGCTGGCTCTGGAGCAGGATGAGCGGTGTCACGGGGGCGTGCGCTTCGAGGCGGTTCTGGACCCCGCCCTCCCCCGCCTCGCGCTGGACCCCCACCAGATGAGCCAGGTGCTCTGGAACCTTTACCTAAACGCGGCCCAGGCGATGCCGGGGGGCGGGCGCCTCCTCACCCGCGCCGCCGTGCGGGCGGGGC
>Ga0214472_10006493_pt1 | contig 12250 bp, 10 predicted proteins | sample RVTome_6_FD_207662 | JGI IMG/M metagenome (GOLD analysis project Ga0214472, IMG submission 207662) | Soil microbial communities from uranium-contaminated site in the Upper Colorado River Basin, Wyoming, United States - RVT140D175 | ecosystem: Environmental > Terrestrial > Soil > Contaminated >... | reverse complement strand
TGGGAGTGCTCACTTTCCGCAACAATGAAGTCACAGTCGAACGCCCCGTCCGCCTTGAGCTTGGACACGTACTGCATTACCGTGTCGTAGGGACGGATGGGGTAGGCGGTGATCACGTCTACGTCGGCCAGTGCGCAGGCAATGCCGATGGCCTCACTGCCGCTGATAAGTTCCTCTTTTTCTTCCCGGTACATTGCAGCTTGTGCTGGTGCAGTTGTCATTTAGTTGTCTCCTGCTTGAGCCGCTTCTTCGGCGTACTGTCCCTTGTGGTGGAAGCCGTGGGTGCGGTCAACCAGCTTTTGCTTCTCGACCAGGACGGTCATCCACTTTTTATAGCCATTCTTATCTACCTGCCAGGCTTCCCACTGGCTGTTGTTGTCGTTGAACTCGGCCTCATTGACCATGGTCACGCACTCGGGCACCGGGCACACCGCTTCGCAGACGCCGCAGCCACAGCAGGCTTCCATGTTGGCGTCGAACAGGCCGTCGGGGGTTACGTCGAAGCAGGTGTCAGGACACTGGAGCCAGCAGAGGGTGCACTTGATACAGGTCTCAAAGTTGACCACCGGGCGCATGGAGCGGGTGCTCCACTTCTTGAACACTTCGTTGCGGTCGGGTTGGAATCCCTTATCGCCGCCCCGGAAGCCTCCCCCTGCCCCTTGACCCCGGATTACCAGACCCTCTTCCATGGTCTTCCAGCCGGGGAGAACGAAACTGAAGGGAATGTCGGTGCAGCCTTCGCCGGGCTCCACCGGGCGACCGGTGGCGCGCTCGTAGGCTTTCTCGGCAGAGGTGATTTTAAGGTCGCTCCAGCCCTGGTCTTTAATGGCCTCGACCATCGATTCCAGGCTGACCAGTTGGGGGCACACCTTGCACAGAGTGCCCAGGATGCGCACGTCGGTATGGTCGTCTTTGTAGACCCACAAACCAGAAAAGCTGGGCACCGCCGGGACGATGGAAATATTGAACGGCTCGTCGCGCTGGTGAATGTCCTCAATCAGCGAGTCGGCGTTCTGTCGAGAGGTGACGATCAGGGTGCCGTTGGGCTTGGTCAATTTGTTTATTGGCTCCAAACCGTACCAACCCCAGGACTCGATACCCTTGCACATGGTGTCGTCGACGTTGATGGTCACGTCCACTTCCTGGGCCTGGTATACCGCCAGGTTCTCTTCCAGCTCCTCCGCGGTGTCGGCTACGATGGCGAACTGCTTGGCCGGGATTCCATTGCGCTCCGGAGAGTCGCCGTAGCGGCCGAATGCGGTGCCAATTTTGCCCTCTTTTCGGGCGGCGAAGACGATGGAACGGACAATGTTCCGGGCCAGGGATTTCTGGAATATGCCCCGGTACACCACCTCCACAGCTACTGTGCTCATATTAGTTCCTCCTCAATTTTGTTTCGTGCCTCCAGGCTGCCGGGCTTATTGGCTACTCACGGCATTGATTGCGGACGATCCATCCAGGTGGTGAGCAATTTTCCGCTGGGCCTGATCTGGTCGGTGGGCGGCCCGCCACCGCCAGCCGGTGGTTGGGCGCCTCAGCAATCAGCGTGCCGGGCTCAACCGCGGTCAGGTGGTGCTCCATTGCCCGCTGGGACCGTTCCGCGTCGCCCGCTACAATCGTCTCCAGGATCTCGTGGTGGGACGCCAGGGAACGCTGCGGTCGCCCCGGTTCTTGCAAGGAAAGGTCGCGGGATATCTGGAGAATATCTTCGACGGCGCTGACCACCTTGACCAGTGCCGTATTGTGGGTGGCCGAAGCTAGAGCGAAATGGAAAGCGGTATCCGACTCAACGCCGGTCTCACCCGCCTCAATCTGCCTTCGCTGCTGTTCCAGTATCCGCCGGAGGCGTTCCACATCTTCACTGGAGGCCCGCTGAGCGGCCAGGGCGGCGATGGGCGGTTCCAGAAGGTGACGCATCTCGAAGACGTCGGCCAGGTCCTCGCCGCCCGGTTTCAGCGCGGCGGTCATCAACGCCAGGACCGAGTCCAGATTGTCGGCGTTGATAAAGGTCCCGGAGCCGCGCTTACTCACTACCAGGCCCTGCAGTTCCAGGGAGCGGATGGCCTCGCGGACCGAACTGCGGCTGACCTTGAACTGTTCGGCCAGGTCGCGTTCTGAGGGAAGCCGGTCGCCGTGCTTCAGCTTACCCTGGCGGATCAGGGTGTGAAATTGCTGCACGATGTCCTCGTGCAGCCGGCGCCGTCGGATGCTGTGTAGCCGTTCTTGAGTCACGTAAAGTGGTCTGACCAATTTCCAAGCTGACACGTATTATATTCTTCGGAGCCTGATTGTCAAGCGGCCTGAACGTCCCGCGGCCTGACCCATGCGCCCCGGCCGGCGATCGTTCACTGGCTTCCGGCTTTGTGATACACTGCTAGCGTTTCAGGTACGGGTACCGGATTGCCGGCTGCCAACGGTTAATGCAACTCCTGTAATGCAATTCCAGTTATGCAATTCCTGAAAAGGCGAATACCCGGTGGGAGGTTGTTACCTTGGCCCAGAGGATGAAGGCTGGTGCAGCAGTTATCGAGCTTCTTAGACAAGAAGGGGTCTCCAAAATCTTCGGCATCGTCGGGTCGTCCTTCCTGGACATCCTGGACCCGTTGTATGACCGGACTGACATCGAGTTCATCGGCGTGCGTCACGAGCAGGGAGCGGCGTTAATGGCCGACGGATACAGCCGAATTTCGGGCGCGCCCTCGGTCTGTCTGGCTACCAACGGCCCCGGCGTGCTGAACCTGACCTACGGGATCGCCTCAGCCTTCGTATCCCACGCCCCGGTGGTGGTCCTGGCGCCGTCAGCTTCCCGCGACCATCAGTACCGGGACTCGACCCAGGAATTCGACCAGGTAGCCCTGTTCAAGCCCATCACCAAGGCCTGCTTTCCGGTCAACAAAATTGAGCGGCTGCCCGACGCCCTGCGCCAGGCCTTCCGAATCGCCACGTCCGGCAAGATGGGGCCGGTGATGATCGACATTCCCCGGGACCTGCTGCCCGGCGCGGTAATTGACGTGGACATCATGCCTCCCAACACCTACCGCACCGGACAGACCCGGGCGCGGGGCGACCGCGACCTGATCGACAAGGCGGCCAGCACCCTACTCTCGGCCCGGCGTCCGGTGATTATCGCGGGTGGCGGTATTGAATGGAGCATGGCTTCTGGTGAAGTCACTGGTTTGGCCGACCTCCTGGGTGCGGCCATCGTCACCTCTTACGGGCGGGCCGACGCGGTGCCCAACGACCATCCCTACTTCCTGGGCCATCTGGGAAGGTTGGGCTCGGACGAGGCAATCGAAGCGGTGCGTCAGGCCGACGTGATTCTGGCCGCCGGAACGCGCCTCAGCCAGTCCAGCACATTCTATGACCATCGATTCATTCCCGCCGATGCCCGCATCGTCCAGATTGAAATCGACCCCAAGGAAATTGGTCGCAACTATCCGGTCGAGGTGGGAATCGAAGGGGACGCCAGGGCGGTTCTGGAAGACCTGATCGAGAAGGTACGCGAGGCTGAGCCAAGAATCAACCAGGCCTGGGTGAAGGAAGTCAAAGACTGGTTCGCCCGGCGGGAGCAGCGCCTTCAGGCTGAAGGGAGGCTCAAGGAGAGTCCCATCAAACCCCAGCGGGTTTTCGCCGAACTACGCAAGGTGATGCCGCGGGACGCCATCATCGCCCTGGACGCCGGGCTGGCCCCCAATTTCGGGCAGGACCGCCTGAACTACTATCAGGCCCGCAGCTTGATCATGTCGTTAGACCTGGGGGGTCTGGGATTCAGCTTCCCGGCGTCCATTGGGGCCAAGTTCGCCGCTCCCCACCGTCCGGTAATCAACTTTAACGGCGACGGTGGTTTCCTGTTCAACGCTCAAGAGTTTGCCACGGCGGTGCGCTACGGGTTGAAGGTGGTATCGGTGGTGATGAACAACGGCTGTTGGGGCTCGGAGAAGGCCTACCAGCGTTATGCCTTCAACGAGCGTTACGTTGGCGCCGACACCAACAACCCGCGTTTTGACCAGTATGCCGAGTTATTCGGCGGCACCGGTTTCTACGTCGAAAAGCCAGAGGACATTGGCGATGCCCTGCTACAGGCCCTGAACACCGACGGCCCTAGCATCATCGAGATTCCCACTGACCCGGACGAGATGCCCCGGCCGGCGCGCCTGGCCGAAGTGCAGGCGCCTCCGGGTTAATGACGCCCGTAATCGCATCCCCGGGGCTTAGAGCAGGCCGGGTTTCCCCACGCCCTTCCATCAGATCAAGTTGATCAACAAGTTCAGTAGACCAACAAGTCGGTAGTTACATCAGTTACATCGCCAGGTTATGGAAGAAGTAGTCAAACCTCACCAGGTCGACATATCCGGCGAACACATCATCATCTTGTGGGACGATGGACATCGCAGCATCTACCCGCATCGCCTGCTGCGCCTGCGTTGTCGATGTGCCAATTGTGTGGAGGAGATGACCGGCCGGCCCCGACTGGACCCGTCCGCCGTCCCTCAAGACGTGCGGGCCGTTGATCAGATGCAGATTGGTAACTACGCCATCCAGTTCTTGTGGAGTGATGCCCACTACACCGGAATTTATCCCTACCCCTTCCTGCGAGGAGAGTGCACCTGCATCGCCTGCAACCAGGCCAGGGCGGCGAAGGCGGGGGGATAGCCTGGACCGGGACCGCTTTCCGTATTTTTGAACCGGCCCCCGGCATTGTAGGACCGGTTCACGGGCCCGGCGAGCTCTCCGTTGGATCTGCAACGTGATAAGACCGCCGCGGTCTGGCGGCCCGTTTTAACTTTGGCGCAGTGAAAGTATTGGACTTGAACGAGAATGTGGACAACTGACGCACACCAATCTGACCGCAGGTCTTGCAGGCGACTGGCCCGTCGGCCCGGGCGGCTGGTCGGAGAGTTTCGAACTCAACGTTGCAATTGGCGCAATAATACTCGTACAGTGGCATAGGAACCTCCCAGCAGTCTGAAGATATTCTATCCTTTCCTCAAATCAACCGCCACAACTCCAGGGAGTTCGGTTGCTCCAAAGCCAAAGCTGATGCAATCTAAACCTGCACATGGTAAACTTCAGCTAAACCCGGCGGCACGGGGGAACCAGTTTGTTACGACTGCATAACACCCTAACGAAACAGGTTGAAGAAGTCCGGACCATCGACCCGGGGTTGGCCCGCATGTATACCTGCGGGCCTACAGTTTACCGCTACGCCCACATTGGCAACCTGCGTACCTATCTGATGGCGGACTGGATCCGCCGCGTGCTCTTGGCCCACGGGGTCGACGTCTACCACGTCAAAAACATCACCGACGTGGGGCATATGCGCCAGGAACTGGTGGAGACCGGCGGCGACAAGATGATCCTGGCGGCCCTGGCCGAAGGCAAGACAATTGGCGAAATCGCCCGGTACTACGCCAACAGCTTCTTCAAGGACGAGGAGCGGATCAATATCTTGCCGGCCCAGGTGTTCCCCTGGGCAACTGAGCACATTCCCGAAATGATCGAGATTGTGGAGAAGCTGCTGGCCGCGGGCTACGCTTATCAAGCGCAGGGCAATGTTTACTTCGACGTGGGCGCCTTCAGGGACTACGGCAAGCTGTCCCGGAACTATGGCGGAGACCTCCTGGAAGCCGTGCGAGTCGAAGCTGATCCGCTGAAGCGAGACCCCCGGGACTTTACCCTCTGGAAGGCGGCCGAACCAGGCCGCGACGTCAAATGGGCCAGTCCGTGGGGTGACGGATTCCCAGGCTGGCACATCGAATGCTCGGCCATGGCCAGCAAATATTTAGGCGAGAAGTTCGACATTCACACTGGCGGGGTGGACAACATTTTTCCCCACCACGAGGATGAAATCGCTCAGAGTGAAGGAGCGTTTGGTGGACAGCACGTAAACTACTGGGTGCACGCCCAGCATCTGCTGGCCGATGGAGCCAAAATGGCCAAATCTTCCGGCAATGTTTTCATGATTGAGGACCTGGTCCAACGGGGCTTCGACCCCCTCTCCTTCCGGTACCTGTGCCTTACGGTGCGCTACCGCCACCGGATGAACTTCACCTTTGGTTCCCTGCGGGCCAGCGAAAAGGCATTGACCAATCTCCGAAACCGAGTCTGGGACTGGAAGAGTCTCCCTAAATTGCCGCAGCTGCCATCAGAGACCGAGGAGTGGCGCATCAGGTTCTGGGACACGGTGGACAACGACCTGGACCTGCCTGGAGCACTGGCGCTAACCTGGGATGTGGTCAAGTCGGAGCTGCCCGGACAGGCCAAGCTGGATCTACTGCTTGACTTTGATCGGGTATTTGGCCTGGGTCTGGGCCAGGTGCCGGCCACCTATGATGTGCCTCAAACCCTGATTAATTCTCTGGAGCAACGTAGCCAGCTCCGCTTGCGGGAGGACTATTCCCCGGCAGACGCGTTGCGGTCTGCCGTAGTGTCCCAGGGATACCTGATGGAGGACACCGGGGCCAATACCCGGATACGGCCCAAGACGGCGCTGGAGCGCCAGGCCGAGCGCTGGCCGTCATTGTCCTCATCCCGAGAAGTGGAATCTCTTCTGGACCGGCCGCCCCAGTTGGACTTCACCTTTATCCTGAACGCCTACAATTATGTTGATGACGTGGAGCGCTGCGTCGCCAGCATGTTACGAAATGCTGAAGGCCGCTCCGCGGAAGTGATTGTGGTGGATAACGGCTCCACCGATGGTACTGCTGATTGGCTGGAAGAGTTCCAGACCGGCCACCCCAATGTTCGGGTATTCCACTGTGACCATGTTATTGGTGATGCTGCCGGCAAGAACATCGGGTTGAAGCAGAGCCGGGGCAAGCACATCATAATTATGGATGCCTCAACCGAAGTCGTGGGCGATTTGCTGACCCCGGTGCAGCAGCGCCTGGCCGATGATTCAGTGGGTATATTCGGCCCCTATGGCCTGTCCACCGACGATATGCGTCACTTCCATGAGGAAGTTGAATCGGGAGAAGCCGACGCCATCCAGGCCTACTGCATGGCCTTCTGCCGGGAGGCAGTCAGGAAGGTTGGCTTGATGCATGAAGGATTCCGCTTCTACCGTAATCTGGACATCGACTATAGCTTTCAGTTCAAGGAGAAGGGTTACAGCATCGTCGCTGACCGCACTCTGCCGCTGGTGCGTCACGAGCACCGCCAGTGGACTGAGCTGGACGACAATCAACGGGACGAGTTGAGCCGTAAGAACTTCGGCCGTTTTCTCCGCCGTTGGGGACACCGGCCGGATTTGCTGATTACCGCGAACGGACAGGCCTTCGATACTGGATTTCACCATTAGCGCCCATCGGCTTTTTACAATTTCTAAATAATGACCAGAATCCGGCGTCCGTCAGCCGGCAACGCTGTCTCCCAAACGCACTCCGCAACTGTCAAGGCTATCCCCGGCGATTTCCACACTATATCCACAGAGATAGCCAAGTAGTCACCCAGGCAGGAGTCTTGACTGGCCAAATATTGGATGATAGAGTCCAAGCCAGAGCCACACCACTCGCTATAACACCCCTGGTTGTGGAGACCCCGGCCCAATGATGGATTCGGTGCAACGGTTACTGGCGGGCGACCAACGCACTCTATCCCGGGCGATTACCTCGCTGGAACGGGGCGGGGTTGAAGCAACTCAGTTGATGCAGGCGGTGGATCCGCACACCGGCGGAGGCTATACCATAGGGATCACCGGTCCACCTGGAGTAGGCAAAAGTACCATTGTGGACCAGCTAACCGGGCTGCTGAGAAAGCAGGGGCTGACTGTAGGCATAATCGCAGTAGACCCCACCAGTCCGTTCACGGGCGGGGCCTTGCTCGGTGACCGTATTCGGATGCAACATCATTATTTAGACCCGGACGTTTTCATCCGAAGCCTGGCCACCCGGGGCCATTCAGGCGGACTGGCACGAACGGTCAAAAGCATCGTGCGTTTGCTGGATGCAGCCGGCAAAGACATAATCCTGGTAGAAACAGTAGGGGTAGGGCAGACCGAGCTGGGTATCATGGGGGTAGCGGACACGGTTCTGGTTGCAGTAATGCCAGAATCCGGTGACGCGGTCCAAACGCTCAAGGCTGGCGTCATGGAAATCGCCGACATTTACCTGGTAAACAAATCGGACCGGGAGGGGGCCAATCAAATGGCAACAGCAATTATATCTATGCTCCATCTGGCTCCAGCCAACTCGAATTGGAGTCCACCAGTGGTTCTGACCCGGGCCGATGCCGGAGAAGGCATTGATCTGCTCTGGGAGAAAATTCAAGAACACCAACGTTACCTGACCGACACGTCTCAGTTGGAGATCAAGCGTCAGGCCCGTCGTAAGCAAGAGTTCCTGGAAACAGTAGAAGAAGAGTTGAGCCGGCGTCTGAAGGTGTTATTTGAGAGTAACTCCCAGTTAGTTTCCCTCCTGGATGAAATAGCCCGAAAGGAATCCGAGCCTTATTCCGCAGCCAGGATGTTTCTGCAATCTTCGGATGTCCAGAGGGCTTGGCTCAACCCATTATTGGCCAAGCCAGACTAGCCCGCTATAACCCCGGCATAATTTTTTTGCCCGCAAACATTGCGCGTTTCCTGCACGTAAGTTCGTTCCCGATCCGGGACCGGTCAAGGTGTATTCTTTATGTTATTGGAGAGAAAATGGTGCTTTTAGGAGTTGATCTACGGATTTCACCAAAACACCCCAGTGCCATCGCCGGTTTGAATGCTGGTCCCGGGGTAGTAGTGGCGTTTTTGGGCGCAGTTCATACCGATGATGAAATCGTGCAGACAGCAGAAACCTTACAGCCAACACTGATTGCCATCGGCACACCCTTGGGACTGCCCCACGGTCTTTGCTGCCTGGAAACCACCTGCGATTGTAAGTCCCACAGCCCTCAACAGAAGGGCCGGCTGCTTGAGTTGGAGTTGGCCCGGATGGGTATTAGCTGCTTCTTCACCAGCAAGGGATCCATTATTCGCAAACTGATCTATCGCGCCATTGGTCTCAGTCAGCGGCTGCAAAAGCTGGGGTTTGATGTTATTGAAGTCTATCCTCACGCCACCAAGGTAGTTCTCTTTGGCGATAGTGTGCCTCCCAAAAACAGTTCCGGCAGTCTGGCATTCATGAAGGCGCATCTGCCGCGATTGATCGGAGGTCTGGAACCTTACCTGGACACTATGGACCAAATTACCTGCGACGCCCTGGTCAATGCCTATACGGCGGTCTTACATTCCCTCGACGGCACCGACCTTTTGGGAAGCAACGAAGGGGGGGGACTGTTAGCTCTGCCCAAGCTATTTCCCGACGAGGGCCGCTTCATCGCCTAGAAAATTTCTAATCCAGAGCCTGGGGACGGTAAGTTTGACCTTGGGAGATCAAAGCTTGCCGGATCAAAGAACGGTCCCGGTTATTGGTGCAAAGATGACCGGGACTGTTCCTGGGTGCCGGTCGCCTGGGGTTGTGCCCTCTATGTCTGGGAGTTGGAGTTGCCCCCATTGCCCTGCCTTTGGCTACTGCCCATCCCCAGGAATGGCGCGAGCATGGTGGTAAATTCCATGGGGAAGATGAACTTGGTCGAAGGGCTGGCTCCCAGGGACTTGAGCGTTTCGAAGTACTGAAGGCTCATGGTCTTGGCGTCAATCGTAGTGGCCACCTGAAAAATTCGCTCCAGCGCCGCGCTGAATCCCTGGGCCCGCAGCACGGTGGCCTGTTGTTCACCTTCGGCATCCAGGATTTGGGCCTGGCGCCGCCCCTCTGCCTCCAGGATCGCGGCCTGTTTTTCGCCCTCAGACCGGTTGATCTGGGACTGTCTTTGGCCTTCGGACTCGGTGATCTCGGCGGTCTTGATGGCGTCCGCCGACTTCTGGCGTTCCATCGCCGCTTTCACTCCCATAGGAGGGTCAATTTCGTTAATTTCCACCTGGGAAACCTTGACGCCCCAGCGGGCGGTGACCTCATCCATCCGCACCTGGACTTCGTCACGGATCCTCTCCCGCTCGGAAAGCGCAGTGGACAGGTCAATGGCGCCGATAACCGCCCGCAGCGTAGCGAAGGCCAGGTTAATCACCGCCTGCTCGAAGTTCTGCACTTCCAGCACAGCTCTCTCTGCCGTATCCTCCATCACCCGGAAGTAGATCACAAAGTCCATATCCACTACCACGTTGTCCACCGTAATGTACTTCTGGGTCGGCACCCGGGTCACCCGCTCCCTCAAGTCGACCTTGGTGCCATTATCCAGCACCGGTATCAAGAAGTGCAGGCCAGGCCGCCGGCTCCCGACAAACGTGCCCAATCGCTGTACGACCAGGCGCTCATATTGCTGGACCACGATCAGTCCACTAGCCATAAATGCCTCCTGACGGCGCATCGAGGATGCGCTTAAGTTTCGTTATTCGGGCGCCGGGCAACGGTCAGAACCAGTCCATCTCTCTGGATAACGATGATCGATTCCCCGGCAAATATAACCGTATCATCTAGGCTGACCGCTGTCCAGGTTTCACTGGCCAGCTCAACGATGCCCCGGGGAGCCAGATCCATGGTAACGATACCCAACTGGCCAACCGGTGACGGAGGGCCTTTGGATTCTTCTCCGGCCCGGGTCTGGTAGACCACTCGTAACAGGAACAGCAGCGTCAGGGCCAGCACCGCGACCACGCCCCCCAGCAGCCAGAGGTTTACCGACATCGGCGGAAGGGTCGGTGACCGCCCGCCAAACTGAGTGAACAGGATCAGTCCACCCACCAGAAAGCTGGCAATTGCCCCGACGCCCAGCACGCCCCATCCGGTCACCTGAGTTTCCAGCACCCCCAGTCCAATTGCCAGCAGTATGAAGGCGACCCCGGCCCAGTTGACCGGCAGGTTCCCCAGGGCCAGGTAGGCCAGCAGTAAGGAGATAACACCCACTACCCCCGGGACGTAAAGACCCGGATTGAACAATTCTATGACCAGTCCCAGACCGCCGATGGTTATCAGGATGAAAGTCACATTGGGATCGGAAATGAACTCCAGGAAATGATCCAGAAAGCTTTCATTTACTCTCTTGACGGGCAAATCCCGGGTGTCCAGAGTCAAGGTTCCGGAGTTGGTTGACACCTTCTGCCCGTCCAGCTGAGCCAGCAGATCCTCCAGGTCCTCAGCTATGAAGTCAACCACATCCAGTTCCACCGCTTCCATCGCGGTGAAGGATGCCGCCTGGCGAACCGCCTCTTCAAGTTTGGCGGCGTTACGGCCTCGCGCCTGGGCGATGCTGCGAATCTTCGACGCTGCATCATTGGTCGCCTTGTTGGCCAGCGTCTCCGGCAAGTCCTCACCAGCGCCGGATACCGGCGTCGCCGCTCCAATGTTAGACGCGGGCGCCATCACTGCAAAATGGGCCGCCGCGGTAATGAAGGTTCCGGCTGAGGTGGCTTGAGCGCCCCGGGGCGACACGAAGACCACCGTCGGCACGCTGGTTTCCAGCATAGCCTCGACGATTTTCAGGGTGGAATCCAGCAATCCACCAGGAGTGTCCAGCTCGATGACCAGCAGAGCCGCTCCATCATTTTCCGCTCTTTGAATGGCCCGTTGGACCAGCCGCTCTTTGACCGGATTGATCACGCCTTCAACCCGGAGCACCAGCACGTGGGGAGCCCGGGTCTGAGCCAGCGAGGTGCCCACCAGTCCAAAAGCAAAAAGACCAGCAAAGAATGCGACGAATACGACTCGATAGTACGGCCTCGGATGCACTCTAAATAACCGGTCCAACGGGAGCTGGTCAGCAGAATAGGACTATTTTCTCAACTTTTATGATCGTCTACTGTTGCAATCCTGTCAAATGTTCACCGTGGACGTCAGAGCAGGTGGTGATCTGGACCGGCCTATAACTGGACCGGTCCATGATTGGAACCGGCGGGACATTCGCAAGTACCGTCGGGAAGCTGGTGAACCGGTAAGAATAGGCGGGACGCCTGAAAGGATAATGTCAAGTTGATCTGGTCAGAGGGCGGCCCTGGCTGAGGGATCAACGTGGCTGGAATTGGCAGCGGCCAGGGCCAGGGGAAGATCGGAGGTGGGCGCGAACTTGGCCAAAAGGGGATTGACCAGCCGCAGCACTCCGCTTACCGCCGGATTGCGCATAATCTTGCCAATGACCTGACTGTGCCAGTCAAAAGACGACTCGGAGGAGTTGATCAATTCCTGGTGCAGACCATTGGAGGTAACCTGCCGTATCAGCGAATTGATCTGCTGGTCCGTGAGAAACTCGAAAAGGCGCCTTGCCGAGTAGC
>Ga0214472_10006491_pt1 | contig 12252 bp, 14 predicted proteins | sample RVTome_6_FD_207662 | JGI IMG/M metagenome (GOLD analysis project Ga0214472, IMG submission 207662) | Soil microbial communities from uranium-contaminated site in the Upper Colorado River Basin, Wyoming, United States - RVT140D175 | ecosystem: Environmental > Terrestrial > Soil > Contaminated >... | reverse complement strand
ACCGGGGCCCTCGAGGAACCCCACCACAACACCTACGACATCGAGTTCTGGGGACCCGACGGGATGTGCACGAGCTTCTACCTCGGCGCGCTGCGCGCGGCGGTGCTGATGGGCCGATCGCTCGGCGACCGGGTACCCGTCTACGAGGAGCTGGTCGAGAAGGGCCGGCGCCTCATGGAGACCGAGCTCTGGAACGGCGAGTACTTCATCCAGAAGGTCGAGTGGCGCGGCCTGCGGGCCGGGAGCCCCCAGGATACGACGAGCATGGTGGGCGAGTACTCCCCGGAAGCCCGGGCGCTACTCGACAAGGAAGGCCCCAAGTACCAGTACGGGGAGGGCTGTCTCTCCGACGGCGTCCTCGGCGAGTGGATGGCCGAGGTGAGCGGGATCGGCGAGGGGCTCGACCGCGAGAAGACCGAGAGCCATCTGCGCGCGGTGCACCGCCACAACCTGAAGCAGGACCTCTCCGCCCACGCCAACCCGCAGCGACCGAGCTTCGCTTTCGGCGCGGAAGGGGGGCTGCTGCTCTGCAGCTGGCCGCGAGGCGGCGCGCTGGCCCTGCCCTTCGTCTACTCGAACGAGGTGTGGACGGGCATCGAATACCAGGTCGCCTCCCACCTGATGCTCCTGGGCCGGGTCGACGAGGGCCTGGAGATCGTCCGCGCCTGCCGGGACCGCTACGACGGCCGTGTCCGCAACCCCTTCGACGAGTACGAGTGCGGCCACTGGTACGCGCGGGCCATGTCCTCGTATGGGTTGATCCAGGGCCTGACCGGAGTGCGTTACGACGCGGTCGACCGCGTCCTCTACGTCGAGCCCCGGCTGCGCGGAGACTTCCGGAGCTTCCTGTCCACCGCGACCGGCTATGGGACGGTGGGCGTGCGCTCGGGCAAGCCCTTCCTCGAGGTGCGCGCGGGAACGATCGACGTCGCGCGGACCGAGTACCGACCCCGCGCGTGACAAGGGGTCAGGTCTTGAATTGACGCATCCCAGGCCCGCCCGTGCGCTAGTTCAAGACCTGACCCCTTCAGTGCTACTCCCGGCGCAGCGCCTCCACCGGGTCGAGGCCGGCGGCGTGCCAGGCAGGGTAGAAGCCGAAGCCGATGCCGATCCCGAGCGCCACCACCAGGGCCACGACGAGCATCAGCGGGTGGACCGCCGTCGGCCAGCCGGCGAACGCCTGGATCAGGACCGCACCCACGAGGCCCAGGACGCTGCCGAGGAGGCCGCCGGTCACGGTCAAGAGCGTGCTCTCGACCAGGAACTGCGCCGCCACGTCGCGGCGGCGGGCGCCGAGCGCGCGGCGGACGCCCACCTCGCGGGTGCGCTCGGCGACACTCGCCAGCATGATGTTCATGATTCCGATGCCGCCCACCAGCAAGCTGATCGCGGCGACGGCGCCTGTCACGACATTGAAAACGCGCTGGGTGCGCTCGCGTTGGCGCAGGATCTCGCGCGGGATGACGACCTCGGGGGTGGTTCCGCCGGTCGTGCGGCGCACCAGCGCCTGGGCGACGCCCGCAGCGGGCACGACCGCTTCCGGCGTCGCGACGCGGAACACGATCTCGTCGACGCCGTCCGCCTGACGGCTCGCGCCGAGATCGAGGGCCGGCAGCGGAACGATCACGGCGCGGTTCAGGTCCCGTGCGCGGATCGCGGCCCCGCGGCCGCGCGGCGAGGCTCGCTCCGAGAGGGTTCCGATCACGCGGTACCAGTCGCCGCCGAGCCGCACGCTCTCCCCGAGCGGGCTTTGGAGCGGGAACAGGGCTCGGACCACCGAGGCCCCGAGAACCGCGACCCGCTTGCGGTCGCTGAGGTCGAGGTCGGCCAGGAAGCGTCCCGCGGCGAGCTCGAGACGGGCGGCCTCGCCGTAGGCCGGTGTCGTGCCGAGCGCGATCACGGAGGCGGTGCGCCCGCCCGCGTCGGCCGCGAGCTCGGCCACCCGCAGCGGCGCCACCGCGCGCACGCCGGGCACGACGCGCCGGAGCGACTCGGCCGCGGCGAGCGGCAGGGTGGCGAGGGGCGCGCCCGGCGCCGCCGGCTGCGGCTTGACCGTGACGGTGTCGATCCCGAGGGCGGCGATCTGCGCCAGCGTCTCGCGGCGCGCCCCCTCCCCCACCGAGGACATCGCCACGACGGCCGCGACGCCGAACACGACCCCGAGGATCGAGAGGCTGGAGCGCAGCTTGTGGAGCCGCAGGCTGCGCGCCCCGAGCCGGAGCAGCACGACGAGCGCGGGGCTCACCGGCGTTCCTCCGATTCGACGCGCCCGTCGCGCAGCCGCAGCACGCGACGGGCGCGGCGGCCGAGCGCTTCGTTGTGGGTCACGAGCACGACGGTCGCGCCCTGGGCGTTGAGCTCGTCGAGCAGCGCCGCGATCTCTTCGCCCGTCGCGGTGTCGAGGTTGCCGGTCGGCTCGTCGGCCAGCATCAGGCGCGGCCGCGTCACGAGCGCGCGGGCGATCGCCGCGCGCTGTGCTTCGCCGCCCGAGAGCTCGGATGGGCGGTGGTCCGCGCGATGGGCGAGGCCCACGCGCTCGAGCGCCGCGAGCGCCCGCGGCCGCCACTCGTGAAGCGGCGCGCCCTCGTAGAGCAGCGGCGTCTCGACGTTTTCGGCCACGGTGAGCTGGGGGATCAGGTGGAACGCCTGGAACACGAAGCCGACCGAGCGGTTGCGCAGGCGCGACAGCTCGTCGTCGCCGAGCTCGGCGACGCTCCGCCCCTCGAACAGGTGCTCGCCCGCGCTCGGCCGGTCGAGGCAGCCGAGGATCGAGAGCAGCGTCGTCTTGCCCGAGCCGCTCGGTCCCATGATCGCCAGCTTCTCGCCCGCGCGGATCTCGAGGCTTATGCCCGCGAGCGCCACCACGCGCGAGGCGCCGCGCGGATACTCGCGCACCACGTCGCGCAGAGCCACGAGCGGCGGCGCGGGCTCAGGGGCCGGGGGCAACGCTCGTGTCCGGGGAGCCCGTGCCAGGGTCGCGCAGCAGCACGCGCTCGCCGCGCGCGAGGCCCTTCTCGATCACGACGAAGTCGGCATTCGAGGGGCCGAGCACGACCTCGCGCGCGACGGGGCGACGCCCCGCGAGGTAGACGACATTGCGGCCGTCCCGCTCGAACACCGCGTCGAGCGGGACGAAGAGCGAGCGCTTGCGCTCCTCGACTTCTATTTCCACCCGGGCCGTCATGCCCGGCCGCAGCCGCGGCTCCGGTTCCTTGATCTGGACCGTGACCGAGAAGAACTTCGTGCCGCGGCGCTCCTTTTCTTCCTCGGCGAGCGTCCCCACGAGCGTGACGGCGCCCGTGAGGCGCAGGTCCGGGTAGGCCTCCACCCGCACCGCGACTTTCTGGTTGCGCTCGACCTTGTGCACGTCGGTCTCGCGCACGCGCGTCTCGACGACCATCCTCGAGATGTCGGGCAGGATGATCAGCGGCTGGTTGGCCCACACCTGGTCGCCCACCTGCGGCTTCCTCTGCTCGGAGCCGAAGAAGACGTCCTTGTACACCACGATCCCGGGCACCTCGGCGCGCACCTCGCAGCGCGCGAGCTGCTGCTTCGCGAGCTCGAGCCGCGCGGCGGCCTCCTGGATCCGGCTCTGGGCGGAAGCGATCGCGGCCTGCTTCTGCGCCACCCGGTAGGAGGAGGCGCTCTCGAGCTGGCGCAGCGTCTCGCGGCTCGACTGGGAATCGGAGCGCGCCTGGCTGAGCTCGAGCGGCCGTCCGAAGCTGACGAGGGCGTCCTTGCGGCGGCGCGCCAGCTCGAGGTCCTCGCGCGCCCGCGCGACCTGCTGCTCGGCGCGCTCGAGCTCGGTGCGCGTGATGAAGCCCTCCGCCAGCAGCGGCCGCAGATCGGCGAGCGAGGTCTCGGCCTTCTGCAGCTCGCGCTCGGCGTTGGTCACCGCCTGGGCCGCTTCCTCCTCCTTGACGCGGCCCTTGCCCTGCTGGACGTCCTTGAGCTCGAGCTCGCTCTTCTCGACGCGCAGCACGGCCGCCAGCAGCTCCTCGCGGTTCTGCAGCCCCTGCAGCTTCAGGTCCTCGCGCGCCTTCGAGAGCTCCGCCTCCGCCTGGGCGAGCAGCGCCTGGTTGCGGCGGATCTCCTCCTCGAAGGGGGCGGCGTCGAAGAGCGCGAGCAGGTCGCCCTTCTGGACCAGCTTGCCCTCGGGGGCGAGCGCCGTGATCTTGGCCTGGTTGCTCTGGATCGAAGACGCATAGGTCACCGAGCGCAGCGCCTGCAGCGTGCCCGCCTCGGTGATCGAGACCCGGAACGGGCCCTCGCGCACCTCGGCCGTGGCGACGTCGGCGCGGCCGCCGCCGAGCGCCCAGCCGAGCACCAGGAGCAGCACGAATGCGGCGGCGAGGGCTCCGAGCGCCCGGCGCGGGTCGCGCCGGAGCCAGCTCACGGCCTGGTTGACGAGCGCCTTCAAGGCGGTTTCGGTCACGGGGCGAACTCCGTGTCGACGTCGAGTGTACCGGTGGTTCGCTTCAGGTCGAGCCGGGCCACGGCGTAGCTGGTGAGCAGCTGCACCAGCGCGCTGCGCGCGGTGACGAGGCTGCTCTCGGCGTCGACCACGTCGAAGTTGCTGCCGAGGCCGCGCTGGTAGCGCAGCACCGCGAGCCGCCGCTGCTGGTCGGCCACCTCGACCGCTCGGCGCTGCAGCGCGACGCTCTGCCGGATCTGCTCGAGCTCGCGCAGCGCCTGGCGCACGTCCTGCTCGACCTCGAGCTCGCGTTGGCGCACCGCGCGCTCGCGCGCAGCGACCTCGATCAGTGCCGTGGCGCGGGTCGCGCGCTGGCTGGCCTGCGGCAAAGGGTACGACGCGCTCAGGAAGACGTTGACCTGCTTGTCGCCGGCGGTCCAGGCCGTGCCGAACGACGAGCCGAAGCCGAGCTGGGTCACGCCCACGTTGAGGTCGACCTGCGGCAGCAGGTTCTGCTTCGCGAGCGACGCGCTGCGCTCGGCGTCGCCCACCTGGTCGCGCGCCTCGACGAGCTCGAGCCGCGTCTCGAGAGCGCGCCCGACCAGCACCTCCACGGGCTCGAAGGCGTCGTCGGTCGCGGGCAGCGCCGCCGCCTCGGGCTCGACCGGGTCGCCGGGCGGGATGGCGAGCAGGGCGCGGAAGCGCTCGAGCGCCGTGGCGAGCGACGACTCCGAGCGCAGCATGGCGTCGCGCGCCTGCGCCGCCTGCAGCTCGGCGCGGAACACGTCGAGCTTGCTGGCGAGGCCCACCTCGAGCCGCGCCTCCGAGGACTTCTGGAGCGCCTCGGTGCGCTCGAGGCTCTGGCGCGCCACCTCGAGCAGCTGCCGCTGCGCGATGACACCGTAGAACGCCGCCGCCACCTCCACGGCCGTGCGCTGGCGGGTGAGCGCGAGCGTCCGCTCCTGGCCCTGGAGGGCGCGGCGGGCGTTGGTGAGCTCGAAGAAGGTGGCGTTCGGGCCCAGGCCCCGCAGCAGCGGCTGCGTCAGCAGCAGCCGCAGGTCTGTCGTGCGCGGGAAAGGCGTGTCGGCCTCGGGCTCGCTCAGGTAGCGGCCGGTGGCGGTCAGCGTGCCGCCCGTCCAGGGGAGCCGCTGCGAGAGGTCGACGCCGAAGGCGGTGCGGCCCTCTCCACGCTGGTAGATCGGGGTCACGCTCGGGAAGAACTCGGCCACGGCGGCTTTCTCGCGCCAGCGGGAGGCCGCGACCGCGTCCTGCGAGTCGAGCAGCGTGAAGCCCTGCGCGAGCGCCGTGCGTACCGCAGCGCCGAGGCCGATCGTCGGCGCGCCCGGCGTCGGCCCGACGACGCGCTCGGGTGCTTTGGGCTCGGCTGAAGGCAGGGCGGGCTCGGCAGCGGGGGCGGCGGCGGCGCCGGGCGGGGCCGCGGGCGCCTGGGCCATCTGGGACTCCGCGGGATGCGGCCGTGCGAGGGGAGCGCCTGCGGCAATTACGGCGACGAGCACGGTCAGGCGGGCGCTCTCCACGTCGCAGACGAGGTTAGCGGTCGCTCCCGCGGGCCGTCAACTCACGCCCGGTCACTTCGGCTTCTGGAAGGCCGCGACGAAGTCCTTCAGCAGCATCGGGTTGTTGCTCTTGACCCGGCCCGTCAGGAAGTCCGCGGGACCGAGCTTGTGCGTGCCGTTCCAGACTTCGAGAAACAGCTCCGCCGGGCCCTTGAAGAAACAGTCGGCGTTTTCGGTGTTGCCCTTCTGGACCGTGCACTTGTCCTTCATCACGTGCACGCTCCACTTCTCGTCGTCGCCGAGCGAGAAGTAGTAGCGGCGCTCGGCCTTGACGTTGGCCTTGTTGAAGCGCTTCGGCAGGCCCTTGAAGATCTTCGCGATCTCGCTCACGCCCGGCCTTCCCTGGTGACCCGGGGCAGCTCCTTGATGTAGTCGTCCACCAGCTTGCGCTGCGCCTCCTCGCTGAGCGAGGACTTGACGATGCGCGAGGCGGCCTCGACCGCGATGTCGGCCACCTGTGCGCGCAGCTCCGCGATCGCAACGTCCTTCTCGCGCTGCATCTGCTCACGCGCCCGGGCCACCACCTGCTCGGCGTCGGCGCGGGCCTTCGCCTGGAGCTCGGCGCGCAGGGCTTCCGAGTCCCTGGTCGCGTGCGCCAGGATCTCGTCGCGCTCGCGGCCGGCGCCGCGCAGCAGCTCCTGGTGCTGCGCCAGCATACTCTTGGCGTCGGCCGCGGCCTTCTCGGCCGACTCGACCTGGTCGCGGATCGTCTTCTCGCGCTCGTCGACGATCTTGAGCAGCGGGCCCCAGGCGAACTTCGCGAGGATCGTGGCGAAGATCAGGAAGGTGATGACGCTCGCCAGCATGAGCGTGGTGTCGACGCTCATGATCCCGCCCCCGCTGGCCGCCGCCGCGGCCAAGGTCTGGACGGCGACCTCAATCGTCATGGCTCGCCTACTTGATCGCGAGCAGGATGGTGACGATGAGCGCGAAGAACGTGGCGCCCTCGATCAGGCCCGCGGCGACGATCATGGCGCCGCGGATGTCGGCGACCGCGTTCGGCTGGCGCGCGATGCCCTCGAGCGCCGCGGCCGCCAGGCGGCCGATGCCTGCGGCGCCGCCCACGATCGCGAGACCGGCCCCGATGCCTGCTGCGAGATACGCCAGACCCTTGGGATCCATTCGGTTTCCTCCTAAGCGTGTGAAGTCATGAACGAGTATCAGTGCGCGGGATGCGCGTACATCCCGATGAAGATCGCGGAGAGCAGCGTGAAGATGTAAGCCTGGATGAAGGCGACCAGCACCTCGAGCAGCATGATGAAGACGGCCAGCACCAGCGAGATCGGCGCCATCGCCGCGCCGGCGAACCAGCTCAGCTCGGCCATCAGCGGGATCAGCAACAAGAGCGTGGTGATCACCATGTGGCCGGCCAGCATGTTCGCGAACAGCCGCACCGTGAGCGCGAAGGGCTTCGTGAACATGCTCAGGATCTCGAGCGGGATCATGATCGGCAGCAGCCACACGGGCAGCCCCGGCGGCACCAGGTTGTGGAAATGTCCGGCGATCCCGTACTTCGAGATGCCCGCCCACTGCTGGGCGGCGAACGACACCGTCGCGAGCGCGAGCGTCACCGCGATGTTGCCGGTCGAGGTGGCTGTGCCGGGTATCAGGCCCACGAGCGCCGACGCCAGGATGAAGAAGAAGAAGCTGCACAAGAGCGGCGTGAACTTGCGCCCGTCGCCGTGGCCGATGTTGGGCTCGGCCACTTCGTCGCGGATGAAGACCACCAGGCTCTCGACCGCGGCGCCGACCCCGCGCGGGATCCGGCCGCCGCGGTAGCTGCGCACGGCGAGCCGCGCCACCGCGATCACCAGGATCGCCACCAGGAGCATGAACACCATGTGCTTCGAGGCGAAGACCCCCAGGAAGGGACCGTCCTGCACGTGGTGCATGATGATGTCGGCCGGACCGCCCCCGTGGCCGGCCTCGCCGCCCTCGGCGGCTGGCGCGTGAGCTTCCGTCGCGGGTGATGGCGCTTCGGCCGGCTGCGCGTGGGACGCGGCGGGGGTTGCCTCCGGGGCGGACGGATGCGACGGCACGGCCTGCAGCACGAGCGCGAGCAGCAGCGCGGTCATCGTGTCTCCGCGGCCCGCCCGTGGCGGCGGTGCTGGAGCCTCAGCTCCAGCATCTGGAAGAGGGCGAAGTAGCCGAGCAGGGAGACGACGAGCGGCACACGCGGCAGGTCCAACACGAGCACGCCCACCACGACCGCGCCGAGCATCAGCGCCAACCGGCCCACCATCCCGCCGAGCACGGCGCCCAGGAACACCTTCGTGGACCGGCGCTCGGACCATTCGACGAGCGCGTGCGCCACGAGCGTGTTGAGCGTGGCGAGCGCGGCGCCGAAGGCGACCGCGGTCAGCACGGGCGTGCCGGAGGGGACCACGAGCGCCGCGGCTGCCAGGGTCGCGCCGGCCACCGCGAGGACGAGGATCGAGTATCGGAAGAGGCTCACTTGACCTTGCCGCTTATCGCTTCTGTAGTCTCGCTACGGTCTTGAAGAAGTGGTAGAGCCCCGCCGCCAGCGCGAGCATGCCCCCGAGGAGCAGGAACACCGGGCGGGTTCCGAGCCGGCCGTCCAGCCAATACCCCCCGCCCAGCCCCGCGAGCACGGTGACCGCCAGGGTCGTCCCGAGCCCCAGGAGCGGCGCCGCCTCGCGCAGGCCGCGTGTCCAGCCCCGAGCGCTCCCGCGCGAGCCTTCGGGCCTCACGGACGGGGTCGATCGCGACGGCAACGGCTAGACGGTATCACGAGCGCCCGCACCCGGCAACAACGGCTAAGCCGCTGACTCCGTGGTGGATCGGTCCTCCGACGCGGCGGCGGCGGATGGGCTCGACGCGGCGCTCGCCACGCGCAGGACGTCGAGCCTGTAGATGCGGATCGCGGAGAGCACGAGCGAGAGCACGACGGGTCCGATCAGGAAGCCGAAGACGCCGAACGCCAGGACGCCGCCGATGATCGACAGGAAGCCCATGAGCGGATGGATCCGTGCGGAGCCGCGCAGCAGCATCGGCTTGATCACGTTGTCGCTGCCGCTCACGACGACGGTGCTGTACACGAGCAAGCCGATCGCCGGACCCGTGGCGCCCTGGAGCGCCAGGTACACGCATGCGGGCATCCAGGCGAGCGGGGATCCCACGAGCGGCACCGTGGCGGCCAGGATCACGGCCGTGCCCCAGACGAGCGGCGAGGGCACGCCGAACATCAGGAAGCCGATGCCGGCGAGGATGCCCTGGACGACCGGCACCACCACCACCGCTTGAAGCGCGCCCTTGATGGTCCGATCGAGGTGGTCGAAGATCTGTCGCTCCTGGTCGTCGGAGAAGGGCGACACGGGCCGCAGCGCGGCTTTGAGCCGCCCGCCGTCGCGCAGCAGGAAGAACAGCATCAGCAGGAACAGCCCCAGGTCGATCGCGGCGTGGGTCACGCGGCCGAGCACGTTCTGCAGCAGCCCGTTGGCGCCGCCCGCGAGCTGGGAGATGCCGCCCGCGAGCACGGGCGCGATCTGCGCCTGCAGGAAGGCGATCCAGGTCTTCAGGCCCGGGTAGCGGCGCGGCAGCTCTTGCCAGAAACGCTGCATCTCCTCCGGCCCGAGCAGCGGTTGGAGCCTGACCCAGTCGAGAAAGATCGCCGCCTGGCGCGCGAGCAGGAACAGCGACGTCAGCACCGGGACCAGGATCACGACCGTCGTGACCAGCACCAGGACCGCGGAAGCGAGCGTGCGCCGCCCGCCGAGCGCCATGGCGAGGCGCTTCTGGGCCGGCCCGAGCAGCAGCGCGACGCACGCCGCCACCGAGAAGACCAGGATGAAGGGCTTGAAGACCCAGAACGCGAGCAGCAGGATCACGGCGAGCGCCAGCAGCAGCGGGGTCAGCAGATCGCGGCGCCTACGTTCCGACATGGTCGTGGAGGATCTTACCGCGGAGCGCCGCTAGTCGCGGCTCACGGCGTCCGGCAGCTCGTTCCTGTCCTCCTCTCCGGGCCGCCGCGGGAAGTGTCGGGCGAGCTCCTCGGCGACGCGCGTGACGGCGGTCACGATCCCGTCGCTGAAGCGGGAGGCGCGGAACTCGGCGGCGATGCCCGCGGCGATCTCGTCCCAGAAGCCCGGCGGGCACCGCTCGTCGATCGCGCGGTCGCCCACGACGGCGAAGGTCTGGCTCTCCGGCGCCACCAGGATCAGGACGCCGTTGCGCTCGGCGGTGGCGGTCATGCCCAGCCGCACGAAGTCCGCTTCGGCGGCGCGGCGCGCGTCGGGACAAGCACCCTCCGCGACGTGGACGCGGATCTCGCCGCGCGAGCGGGACTCCGCCGCCTGGATGGCGGCGACGATACGCGCGTCGTCGATCGCACTCAGGAACTCGTTCCGCCTCACGCTCGCCTCCTCACCAGCTGCTCGACGCCCCGCCGCCGCCGAACGAGCCCCCGCCGCCCGAGAAGCCGCCCCCGCCCCCGGAAAACCCGCCGCCGCCCCACGAGCCGCCGCCCCAGTGGCTGCTGTCGCGCCGCGGGCCTCGCCGGTCGTAGCTGCGGCCGGCCGGCATGTGGCGGGCGCCCTGGCTCGCGAGCCACAGCAGCAGGACCACGAAGCCGAGGATGATCAGGATCGCGACGAGCGGCACGCCCCCGGCCTTCTTCGGCGGCGGGGGCTTGTACTCGCCGCGTGTCGCCGCGAGGATGCCGTCGATGCCGGCCTCGAGGCCGCCCGCCCAGTCGCCGGCGCGGAAGCGCGGCCGCAGCTCCAGGTCGAGGATGCGGGCGGCCAGCTGGTCGGGCAGCGCTCCTTCCAGGCCGTAGCCGGTCTCGATCCGCATCTTGCGGTCGTCCACGAACACGAACAGGATCGCCCCGTTGTCCCAGTCCTTGCGTCCCACGCGCCACGCCTGAGCGGTCCTGATCGTGAAGTCCTCGAGCGACGGCGAAGGCAGGCTCTTGAAGACCGCCACCAGCACCTGGGTGGAGGTCTCCTCGGCGAAGCGGCGCAGCTTCGCGTCGAGCCTCCGCGCGTCGCTCTCGGAGACGAGGCTCGCGTAGTCGTTGAAGTACGCCGCAGGCGCGGGCGGCAGCGTCTCCGCCCCGGACCCCAGCGCGCCTCCGACGAGAAGGATCGAGACGACGAGCGCGCTCGGAAAGGCGCGCATCCCGGCCTCCTGCGCCCTAGCGCTGCTCCGCCGGCGACGGCGCCGGCGACGCGCCGAAGTTGAACTTGACGGACGGCGCCTGCTCGCTGCCCGCCGCGGCCTTGAAGTAGGCCTTCTCCCGCATCCCGATCAGGTTCGTGAACAGCACGGTCGGAAACTTGAGCCGGGCCGTGTTGTACGCCTGCGACGCCTCGTTGTAGCGGTTGCGCTCGACCGCGACGCGGTTCTCGGTGCCCTCGAGGGCGACCTGGAGATCGCGGAAGTTCTGGTTGGCCTTGAGCTCGGGGTAGCGCTCGACCACCACCATCAGGCGCGAGAGCGCGCTCGAGAGGCCGTCCTGCGCCGCCTGGAAGCGGGCGAAGGCGGCCGGGTCGTTCGGCAGGTTGCCGACGTTCACCTGCCCCACGCTGGCACGCGCCTGGACCACCGCCTCGAGCGTCGACTTCTCGAAGTCGGCCGCGCCCTTGACGGTCTCCACCAGGTTCGGGATCAGGTCGGCGCGCCGCTGATACTGGTTCTCGACCTGCGCCCACTGGGCGTCGACCCCCTGGCTCAGCCCGACGAGGCTGTTGTACCCGCCGATCACGACGCCGCCCACGACGAGGGCGACGACCACCAGCACACCGAGACAACCCAGCCACTTCATGAGCTTCCTCCTGCGGAGTGAACAGGCTACTCGACTCTGCGGGGCGGGCGAAACCGTAAGAAATGACAGGGGGCCGAAGGGGCGGACGGAGGACGGGCTAGGGACTGGCAGGGCCTGCTGGCGAAACAGAACGAATGGGGGAATCAACGAACGAACGGACAAGTGCTGGACCGGCTTTCGGGGGGCTGAGCGCCCCCCGTGCCCCCGCTAGCGGGAACTTCGCCGGCTGCACGATCGCCGCGATGCGAGCCGCGGGCTGGTGCAGGAAATCGAGGAAGGGCTTCGGGTAGACCCCGATCCAGAAGCAGAGCGCCACGAGCGGCACGAGCGTCGCGATCTCGCGGGCGGAGAGGTCCTGGAGCTTCTGGTTCTCCTCGTGCGTGACCTTGCCCCAGAACACCCGCTGGTAGAGCCAGAGCAGGTACGCCGCGCCGAGCACCACACCCGAGACCGCCCAGTAGGCCCACACCCGGTTC
>Ga0214472_10006489_pt1 | contig 12253 bp, 9 predicted proteins | sample RVTome_6_FD_207662 | JGI IMG/M metagenome (GOLD analysis project Ga0214472, IMG submission 207662) | Soil microbial communities from uranium-contaminated site in the Upper Colorado River Basin, Wyoming, United States - RVT140D175 | ecosystem: Environmental > Terrestrial > Soil > Contaminated >... | reverse complement strand
GCTAGCCTCGCGCCGCGTCGATGGCCCGGTGCTAGGCCTCGGCGGGTCGTCGTCGGCGAGCGCGGCGAGCAGGCCCTGCCGACAGGCCTCGGCCTCGCGGACCGGAACGGGGCTGGTCATTCGCTGCCTCCAGAGATGAGCTCCCGGAATCCGTCGGCATCGAGGACGGGGATGCCGAGCTCCTCGGCCTTCGCCAGCTTGGACCCGGCGCCCGGACCAGCCACCACGTAGTCCGTCTTCCTCGACACGGAACCGGCAGGCTTTCCACCGGCGGACCGAACGGCGGCCTCCGCCTCTTCGCGACTGAACCCCTCGATCGTCCCGGTCACGACGACGCTCTTACCGGCGAGGGGACCGGCCACCGCGGCAGCTCTCGGTGACGGCAGCTCCACCTCGACCCCGGCGTCGGCGAGGTCCTCGAGGACGCCGCGGCCCGGGCCGCCGTCGCCGAACCACGAGGCCAGCGCCGCGGAGACCGTCGGGCCGATGCCCTCGACCTCCTCGAACCGGGCTTGCTCCCCGGACGCGACCCGCTCCAGGTACGCCGCCGCCCGCCTCAGCCAGTCGTCGCCGGGCAGGACCTCGGCGGCCAGCCAGTGGGCCAGCTCAATCGCGGTCGTCCAGCCGACCTGGGGGATGCCGAGGGCGGCGATGACCCGCTCGAGCTCCCGGCGGCGCGACCTCTCGATCGCCGCGTGGAGATTCTCGGCGCTCTTGCGGGCGAACCGGTCGAGACCTTCGAGGTCCTCGATCGAGAGCCGGTAGAAGTCCCCGCGGCGCTTCACGAGCCCGCGCTGGAGGAGCTGCTCGAGGACGTGCCAGCCGGCCCCCTCGATGTCCATCCCACCGCGACCGGCGAAGTGGCCGAACTCCTGCGACACGCGGGCCGGGCAGGCGAGGTTCGGGCAGTAGTGGCGGACGGCACCCTCGTCTCGGGCGATCGCGGTTCCGCAGACCGGGCAGGTCGCGGGCATGTCGTACTCGCGTTCCTCGCCGGTCCGGCGCTCGGTGATCGGGCGGACGACCTCGGGAATGACGTCGCCGGCCTTCTGGAGGACCACCCAGTCGCCGATCCGGATGTCCTTCCGGCGGACCTCGTCGAGGTTGTGGAGGGTAGCCCGGGCCACCGTGGACCCGGCGACCTTCACCGGCCGGAGATGGGCGACGGGCGTCAGCGTCCCGACCCGCCCGACGTACGGGACGATGTCCTCGAGGAAGGCCTCGACCTGCTCGGGCGGGAACTTGAAGGCGATGGCCCAGCGCGGCGCCCGCGAGACCATCCCGAGGCGCTCCTGCTGGTCGAAGCGGTCGACCTTGACGACGACACCGTCGGTCTCGTACGGGAGGTGATGGCGCGCCTCGCGCCAGCGCTCGGTGAACTCGATGACGGCATCGATGTCGAGGCCCGTCTCCCGCTCAGGATTAACCGGCAGGCCGAGGGCTCCGAGGCGATCGAGCGCGCCCGACTGCGTCGTGACGCCGGGGGCGGCGGAGTCGGCCTCCTCGGCGGTGCCGGCCTCCCCGACGTCGAGGCCGAGGCTCGCCTGCGCCCCCCTGCCCTCTTCGAGCAGCTGGTAGAACCAGGCCGAGAGCTTCCGGCTCGCGGTCACGGCCGGATCCAGCTGGCGGAGCGAGCCGGCGCCGCTGTTCCGTGGGTTGGCGTAGAGCGGCAGCCCGGCCGCTTCGCGCTCCTCGTTGATCCGGGCGAACTCGGCCTTGGGCATGAAGACCTCGCCGCGGACGTCGGCCGTCACGGGCTCCCTGAGCCGGTTCGGGATGACCGAGATCGTCCTGAGGTTCGCGGTGACGTCCTCGCCGGTCGTGCCGTCGCCGCGGGTGGCCCCGCGGACGAACCGGCCCCGCTCATAGGCCAGCGAGATCGCCAGGCCGTCGATCTTCAGCTCGGCGACATAGCGCAGGCCCGGGGCCGGCTCGGGAGCCGCCGGCAGCCCCAGGCCACGCCGCACGCGGGCGTCGAAGGCCCTGAGCTCGTCGTGCGAGAAGGCGTTGCCGAGCGAGAGCATCGGCCGGGAGTGGCGAACCTCGGAGAACGTGCCACCCGGCGCGGAACCAACGCGCTGGGTCGGCGATTCCGGCGTGATCAGGGCCGGGAACGCGGTCTCGAGGGCGACGAGCTCCCGCATCCTGGCGTCCCACTCGGCATCGGTCAGCTCCGGGGCGTCCGACGCGTAGTACAGGCGATTCGCCCGGTGGATGATCTCGGACAGCTCGACGTGGCGGGCCGCCGCGGCCTCGGGCGCAAGGGCGGCCGCGGCCTCGACGAGGGCCTGGTCGACGGGGAGCTGGTCGACGGTCTCGGTCATCGATGCCAAGTCTACGAAGGCGACCGCAGTGTTCGCTCCGGCACGATCTGCGCATGGCCGTCCCCCGCCTCTCGACTGAGCGCCTCCTCCGACGCGAGTGGCTGGACGCCGACCGCGCCCCGCTTGCGGCGATGAACGCGGATCCGCGGGGTCCCCACGAACACGCGATCACGAGCTCTGATGGAGCGCCGCGGCATGACCCGCGACTCCGCCGACGACTTCGCCCATCCGCGTCTCCCGCGTGGCCACCCGATCCGGCGGCAGGTCCTCTGTCGACTGTCGCGCGAGCGCTGGGGAGCGGAGACCAGGACGACCGGCTGACCCCGTCATCGTTCGCCACTGTCGTCGGGAGGGACATCCTCCGCTCTGGATGGCTCGGCCCAGAAGTCCTCGTTCGGCTGCAGATCGAATCCATGCTCGAGAAGCTCACGACGGAGTTCTGCGAAGAGCGACTTGCCCTCGGTCACCCACGTGTCCTCGCGCGTCGGTTCCCACGGCAGCTTCGCGTCGTCGTACCCGGCGATCCAGCGCCGGGCCCGCTCGATCAGGGCGCCGGAGATGGGCACGTCCTCGAGTGACACCCGCTGCCCATCGGCGCTCCACAGAAGGGCGCCGCCATAGTCGGGCCAGAACTCGAGCCTCTTCATCGATTGGGCGAGTGTAGGGTCGCCGCGCGCATGGCTCCTTATCACCCAGCTCGCGCTGCGGCCGCCTGCCCCCGATGCAGCCCAGCGATCATCCGGCGGCCAGTGCGTTCGTCACGCCGCTCAGCCCGCCATCAGGTGCCATGGGACGGACGCTGTGGCGCCAAATGATCGTCCGGGCGACTGAGCTGGTACCTCGCTTGGCGTGATGCGCGTCACCCGGGATGGTGAGGCGGACGAACGAGCTCGCGGTGGATGTCCGAGATCGAGGCGCAGCCAAGGAGCGGCAAGGTCAGCTCGAGCTCTTCGCGGAGGATGGCGATCGCGCGCTCCACGCCGGACTGGCCGCCTGCGGCGAGGGCCCAGTAGATCGGGCGGCCGATGAGCACGCCCGATGCGCCGAGGGCCAGCGCAATCGCGACGTCCAGCCCGCGCCGGATGCCGCCGTCGACCCAGACCTCGAGCCGCCCGTCGACGGCCGCGCCGATGTCGGGCAGGGCGTGCGCGGTCGCCAGTGACCGGTCGAGCTGCCGCGCGCCGTGGTTGGAGACGACGATCCCATCGACACCGTGCTCGACGGCAAGGCGGGCATCCTCGGGCGCGAGGATCCCCTTGAGGACGAGCGGCAGCGGGCTCCAGGACCGGATCGTCTCGATGTCCGCCCAGGTCAGGCCCATCGCACGCTGGTCCTCGAGGCCCGCATAGCGGCCTCGGGGCGCCCCGGCCGCGGGCTCGACGTTCGGCATCGACGGCAGCTCGAAGCCCGACCGGCGGTCGCGCTCGCGGTAGCCGAGGACCGGCAGGTCGACGGTCAGGACGATCGCCCGGTAGCCGGCGGCGGCCGCCCGCTCGACGAGCGTCCGCGTGTAGCCGAGGTCGCGGAGCAGGTAGAGCTGGAACATCCGATCGGCGTCCGGGGCCGCCTCGGCCACGGCCTCGGCCGTCATCGAGCCCGACGTCGAGAGGATCGTCGGGACGCCCGTGGCGGCCGCCGCCCGCGCGACCGCCGCCTCTCCGTCCGGATGGGCCATGGCCTGGGCGGCCATCGGGGCCAGGGCGATCGGCACTGCGCTCCGGCGCCCCAGGAACGACCCAGAGACGTCGACCGAGCGGATGTCGGTCAGGACCCGTGGGACGAACCGGAACTCACGCCAGGCGGCATCGGTCTCGGCCAGGGTGACCTCGTCCCAGGATCCGCCGGCGACGTAGTCCCAGGCCGATCCCGCCATCCGCGCCCGGCCGGGCGCTTCGAACTCGCGGAGCGAGACGATCGCGGCGAGCTCCTCTGGACCCAGGCGAGGCGGCATCAGGCGCCTGGCGCCTGCGAACGGACACCGGCGAATCGGCCGAAGTCGCGATCGAAGGTCACGATGGTCGCGGCGTGCTCGACCGCCAGCGCCGCCAAGTGGGCGTCACTCACCAGGTTGCCGGCGGTCCCGGATTCGATGAGGAGACCGGCGAGCACGTCAGCATGGCGGGAGGTCGGTTCCACGATCAGTGCCGATGGCGCCGTCAACCACGATTTCAGCTGACTCGTGGCTTCGGCGACCGTGAGCGGATTCGGCAGGATGGCCGAATTCGTGGCGACTCGCAGGAAGGCGAGAAGCGCGACCCACGAGAACCCGACCGGCTCCGCTTCGTGGAGCGCCGCGTCGATCCATCCGCGACTCTGCCGGTGCTGGGGCGCGTCTTCGTTTGCCGTGTAGATCAGGACGTTGGCGTCCACAAGCCACACGGCGTCACTTGCCGAGCGCGAGCTTGCGAACGATCTCCTCGTCCTCGAGCTGCGCCGCGAGCTGGAGCGCCTTGTCGAGCGGCACCCTGGGCACGCCCATGTGCTTTGGAAACGTAAACTGCACCGGATGCGCCGAAGGCGCCTTCGTCCCAGCCCGGATTGCTGCATTGAGCGCCTGCTTGAACGTCAGCTTCCGCTCCCGCATCAGCTTCCGCACGATGGCGTCGGTGTCCGGATCGAGCGTAACGGTCGTCCTCACGGCTGCATCATAGCATCAGATCCTGACGCATCATCACATCATCTCAGCCCAACAGGTCAAGGCCGGCGAGCGACGCCAGCACGGTCTTGCGGCCGACCTGGGCGTCCTTGAACGCCACCGTGACCTCCTCGTCGTTCCGGGTCAGCTTGGACGTCACGACGATCCCGTCGCCCCAGCGGGCGTGGCGGACGCGGTCGCCGTCGCGGTAGCGCCGCTCGCCGGGGATGACCGGTCGGGCCTCGCGGGCGGCGGCGGTGGCCGGCGACACGGCCGCGCCACGGTCCTCGGCGTCGAGCGCGGGGCCGTCGTCCCAGGCCTCGACGCGTCGCGACCCGAACGTCCCCGATCGGGCGCCGCCGGCGAACGCCTCGCGCTTCGCCGCGAGGTCACGGCTGGGCCGGAACGCCTCCCCCGGCCGGGGCCCCCCGGGCCGGCCACTCCCCTCGCGGAAGGACCCGCCGCCGCTCCGGATCGGCGTCCCGAAGCGCGTCGCGCCACGCCCGAACACGAGGTTGAGATCATCCGGTGCGTCGGCATCGGTCTCGCCGGCCGCCCGGGCCAGCCGCGGGCCGCTCATGAGCTCGCCGGGGATCTCGAGGAGGAAGCGCGAAGGCTCGGCCATCCATGACCCGCCGCTCCCCCGTCGCGTCGCGCGTTGCCAGGCATGCGACAGGTAGAGGCGATCCTTGGCGCGGGTCATCCCGACGTAGGCGAGTCGCCGTTCCTCCTCCATCCCGGCCGGGTTCGGGTTGAACCCGGATTCGGCCTCGATCGCCCGGCTCGTGGGGAACAGCCCCTCCTCGAGGCCGGCGATGAAGACGACCGGGAACTCGAGGCCCTTCGCGGCGTGGAGGGTGATGAGCGACAGCTTGTCGGCATCGGATTCGTACGAATCCTGGTCGGCGACGAGCGCGGTCTCCTCGAGCAGGCGGTCGAGGGCATCGTCGGGCGACAGGTCGTCGTAGCGAGTCGTGACCTCGCGAAGCTCGAGGAGGTTGGCCCAGCGCTCCTCGCCCTCCTCGGTGCCGTCGGCGAGCATCGCCCGGTAGCCCGACCGCTCGAGGACGTCGTCGAGGAGCTCGGGCAGCGGCAGGACACCGACCCGGGTTCGAAGACGACGGACGAGCCCCACGAAGTCGCCGATCGAGCTCCGGGAGCGGGCCGCCAGCTCGGGCGCGGCGCCGCCCTCCGCCGTTCGCTCGAGGGCCAGCCAGTAGGGCAGGTCCTCGCGTCTCGCCACGGCCCGGACGACCTCGATCGTCCTGTCCCCGATGGACCGGGCCGGGACGTTGATGACCCGCTCGAAGCTGACCGAATCGGCGTCGGAGCGGAGGATCCGGAGGTAGGCCAGGGCATCCTTGACCTCCCGGCGGGCGTAGAACCGGGTCCCGCCAACGACCTGGTAGCGGATCCCGTAGCGGAGGCACGACTCCTCGATCGAGCGGGACTGGGCGTTCGTCCGGTAGAGAACCGCGATGTCGCGGAGCCTGACCGTTCCGCCGCCGTCATCGGCCCGGCGGGTGAGGACCGAGCCGCGGGTACCCGTCAGCTCCTCGACCCGGCGGACGATCCATTCCGCCTCCTCCTCCTCGTTGTAGGCCTCGAAGCGGTCGATGAGCCGGCCCCGGTCGTTCTCCGTCCAGAGCTTCTTGTCGGTCCGGGCCTCGTTCTTCGAGACGACCGCGTGGGCGGCGTCGAGGATGAGCTGGGTCGAGCGGTAGTTCTGCTCGAGCTTCACGACCGTCGCGTCGGGCCAGTCGCGCTCGAAGTCGAGGATGTTCCGGATGTCGGCGCCGCGCCAGCCATAGATCGACTGGTCATCGTCACCGACGACGGCCAGGTTGCGGTGGCCCGTGGCGAGCGCCTTGACCCACAGGTACTGCGGCCGGTTCGTGTCCTGGTACTCGTCGACGTGGAGGTAGCGCCAGCGATCCTGGTACTTCTTCAACGTCGCCGGCGACTCCTGGAAGACTCGAACCGCCTCGAGGAGGAGGTCGTCGAAGTCGAGCGCGTTCGAGCGCCTCAGGGCATCGCGATAGCGCCGGGCGAGGCGGGCGATCTCAACGAGGGCGCCGGTCGAGATGCGGAGCGGCGGGATCTCGGTCGGATCGACCATGTCGTTCTTGGCCCGGCTGATCGCGCCGAGGATCGACTGGGGCCGGGTATCGCCCTTCGCGTCGAGGCCCTCCTCGCGGAGGATCTGCTTCATGAGCTGGACCTGGTCGTCCGTGTCGTAGATGAGGAAGCGACGGTCGATGCCGATGGGTTCGCCGTCCTGTCGAAGGACGCGGGCGCAGAGGGAGTGGAACGTCCCGGCCTGGACCTCCCGGCCCTTGTCGCCGACGAGACGGACGATCCGCTCGCGGAGCTCGGCCGCGGCCCGGTTCGTGAAGGTCACGGCCAGGATCCGCCACGGAGCGACGTCCCTGACGCCGATCAGGTACGCCACGCGATGAGCGAGGACGCGGGTCTTGCCCGAGCCGGCCCCGGCGAGGATGAGGACGGGGCCGTCCGTGGTGGTGACCGCCCGGGCCTGCTCGGGGTTGAGACGAGCCAGGATCTCGCGCTCGCGGGACGCCTGGGCCTCCGCCCGGCGGCGGGCCGCGTGGGGGTCCGGGGGCGCCTCCGGGTCGCGGAGCTCCGTGCTCGCGGCCTCGGTGAGCCAGGCCGGTTCCTCTGGCGTCGGCGCGTCCGGCGGCTCGACGAAGGCCGTCCCGACCGGCTCGGGCACGCCCTCGAGCGCAGCCGTGCGGCGCGTTCCGGCGGCGCGGCGGCGCCCGTCTCCGGGCCGAGTGGGACTCACCCGGACATTGTAGGTCCGGCCCTCACCCGGGGATCACCACGGGCTCCCGGGAATCGGCCAGCCCGCCCGGCGAGGCCGGGCGGGCCGCATCGTGCACGTGGGAGCAACGCCCCCGCTACTGGACCTCGTCCGCGGGCGGGGCCGAGATGTCGAGCGACTCGTCCCACTTCGACAGGTTCAGGGTGAGGGTCATGGCGCCGAGCTCGGCGGCCGTGATGTCGAAGGTGAGGCGCGATGGACGGAGCGAGTCCTTCTCGACGAGGACCGTCAGGACGACGGTCGCAGCGCCCAGGTCGCCGGCGTCGGGGATGAGCGCGCCGAGCTCGTCGGCCGCCAGGTCGATCTTGACCTGGTAGCACGACTCCCCGCCGCACGAACTGTCGTCGAGCTTCTCCGGGTCGACCTCGGGCTTGCCGAGCCACTCCTGGAGGTCCTTGAGGCTCTGTTCCGGGTCGCTGGTGTCGACCGGGAGCCCCGAGCCGGACGTGCTGCTCATCTGGTACTTGTCGCCGGTCATGGACGTCCGGGTGTAGGTGTCGTCGCCGACGACGATGACGTCGGCCGTCAGGCCCAGGATCGCCGGCACGGCAACGCTGGCCGCGAGGTTGCCGCCCTCGATGTCGACGTCGGCGGTCAGCTTCGTCCCGGTCAGGGTGAGGTCGCCGGCCTGGCCGGTGCCCATGAGGTCGAGCGAGAGGGTCCCGTCGACCGTCGCTTCCATGTGGACGGTCTTGGCCTTTTGCAGGGATTCAACGGCCTTCGTCAGGATCTCACCCGGATCCGACAGGGCCGGCGTGGACCCGCCGCAGGCGCCGGCCGCGATGGCGGCGACGACGAGCAGCGTGGGAAGCGCGAGAGAGCGGCGGTGCATGGTTCCTCCGGCAGGGTGCGATGACGCGGCGACAGGGTCGCCGGGTCGCCGAACCGTGTCAAGCGGCCGAAGGTCCCGGGGCATGCGGAGACATCCGCAGCGGCGAAGTAGGCCGCTCTATGCTCGCCGTATGACGCCCGACGAACGACCGGAAGTGAGGAGCCCCGCTGACGAGGCTCGCGCCTTGCGCGCGCGACTCCGAGGCCTCCGCGGCCCCGGATCGTACGCTGCGGCACGGGCCGCCGCCGCCGACGCGGTCGCCGCGCTCGAGTCGACCGGCGCGACGCCTTCACTGGCGGTCGCGCTGATCGAGCTCGGCCGGCGCCACGATGACCTTGGTGAGACCGAGGCAGCCGAGCGCCGCTACGCGGAAGCCGCGTCCGTTGCCGAGGTCGCATCAGACAGCCAGGCGACTCGGGCCGAGGCGCTCGCGCGCCTGGCGGGCAGCGCGCAATTCCTTGGTCGGGTCGAGGAAAGCCGGGGGCTGGTCGACCGAGCCCTCGCGATCCTCGACGCCATCCCTGAGCCGCCCTCCGAGATCGCCACCGAGGTGCTCGCCGAGGCTGCGCGGATCCGCGTGGAGCAGGGCGACGACGAGGGCGCGGGTCGGCTGATCGACCGAGCCTCCCGGGCGGCCGACGCGGTGGCAGGCGGCCACGAGCATGACGCGGCGAGAATGCTCGTCGAGGCGACTCGAGGCCTCGTCCATCGCGCACGTGGCCGGTTCGTCGATGCTGAGATCGCGCTGAAGGCAGCGCTCGACGCAGCCGAGGCCGCGTTCGGCCCCTCGTCGCTCGAGGCCGCCGGCATCCTGAACGACCTGGGGATGATCTACAAGTATGCCGGCCGGTTCGCCGACGGCGAAGCGTCGTACCACCGTGCCGGCGCGATCCTCGAAGCCGTCGACCCGGACCATCCGGACCTGGCGTCGATCAATCACAACCTCGGCGGAATCGCCCACGCCCGCGGTGACTTCGCGGCCGCGGAGGGCCCGGCTCGCCGGGCGGTGGAACTGCGCGAGCGGGCGCTGGGAGCAGACCACGTCGTTACAGTTCTCGACCGGGCGGCTTACGCCGCGATCCTCGACGCGCTGGGTAGGACGGACGAGGCTGAAGCGATCCTCCGGACTGCGATCGACCGTCTCGAGCAGGCGCTCGGGCCGGATCATCACGAGCTGGCCGCCGCAATCAATAACCTCGCGGCGATCGTTCAGCGGCGCGGTGCGCTCGATGACGCGGCGGCGCTGCACGAGCAGGCGATCGCGATCAAGGAGCGAGCGCTCGGGCCGTCGTCCCCGGCGGTCGCCGCAAGCCTGATCAACCTCGGGGTCATTCGTCGGCGCCAGGGCCAGCTCGAGGAGGCCGAGCGCTGCTACCGGCGGGCGATCAGCTTGCTCGAACCCGCCGTCGAGGGAGGGCATCCGCACCTTGCTGCAGCGCGGAAGAACCTCGCTGTCATCCTGGAGGCGTCGGGTCGCGGACAGCAGGACCAGTGATGCACCAGCGGTACCCGACACGCCCTCGGTCCGTGTCGGCCGGCCGACACCTCGGGTGTCCGATCGCCGATTGCCAGACCCATCATCGACGGCTAGCTTTGCCGCCTGTGCGAAGGAGAGAGTGATGGAGCCGACAGATCAGTTCATCGTCCCGACCGATCCGCCGACGGACGAGCTCGACACCGAGGGCCACCGACTGGCGTCCAACGTCAACGAGACCGTCGCAACCGACGAGCCTGGCGCCGGGAACGACCCCGCCGAGCTCGACACCGAGGGCCACCGACTGGCCGCGAACGTCAACGAGACCGTCGCAACCGACGAGCCTGGCGCCGGGAACGACCCCGCCGAGCTCGACACCGAGGGCCACCGACTGACGTCCAACGTCAACGAGACCGTCGTTAACGACGCCCCGCCGCCCAAACGCTGACACTGGCTCGAGCGTCGACGATCCGGCGCCGTTCGGGCACGCGAATCGAGACGCCCGGGCCACGCGGCCCGGGCGTCTCAGCGCCGACTCGAGTCTTGCCTAGAAGTCCATGTCGCCGGGGCCGCCGCCGTGGCCGTGGCCGCCGCCGTTGTCCTTCTTCTCCGGAATATCCGTCACGAGCGTCTCGGTCGTGAGGACCATGGCCGCGATCGAGGCCGCGTTCTGGAGGGCCGAGCGGGTCACCTTGGCCGCGTCGACGATCCCCTTCTTGAACATGTCGCCGTACTCGTCCTTGAGGGCGTCATAGCCCTCGCCGGCCTTCATGCCCTTGACCTTCGCGACGACGACCTCGCCGGACTGGCCGGCGTTCTCGGCGATCTGCTTGGCCGGGGCCTCGAGGGCCCGCCGGACGATGTCGACGCCGACCTGGGCGTCGGGGTCCAGCTTGATCTTGTCGAGGGCCGGGATCGCCTGGAGGAGGGTCGTGCCACCGCCGGCGACGAGGCCTTCCTCGACCGCGGCGCGCGTGGTCGAGAGGGCATCCTCGATGCGGTGCTTCTTCTCCTTCAGCTCGACCTCGGTGGCCGCGCCGACCTTGATGACCGCGACGCCGCCGGACAGCTTGGCGAGGCGCTCCTGGAGCTTCTCGCGGTCGTAGTCCGAGGTGGTGTCCTCGATCTGGGCCTTGATCTGGGCCATCCGACCCTTGATCTGGTCCGCGCTGCCCTCGCCGTCGACGATCGTGGTGTCGTCCTTGGTCGCGACGATGCGGCGAGCCTTGCCGAGGTCGTCGGCGGTGACGGAGTCGAGCTTCCGGCCGATCTCCTCGGAGATCACCGTGCCGCCGGTCAGGATGGCGATGTCGCGGAGCATCTCCTTGCGGCGGTCGCCGAAGCCCGGGGCCTTGACGGCCAGGACGGAGATGGTGCCCTTGAGCTTGTTCACGACGAGGGTCGCGAGGGCTTCGCCATCGACGTCCTCGGCGATGATGAGGACCGGGCGACCCAGCTGGACGGCCTTCTCGAGGGCCGGGAGCATGTCCTGGACGCTCGAGATCTTCTTGTCGGTGATGAGGATGACGACGTTCTCGAGGACGGTCTCCATCCGGTCGGCGTTCGTGACGAAGTAGGCCGAGATGTAGCCGCGATCGAACTGCATCCCCTCCGTGTATTCCTTCTCGAGGCCGAGGCTCTGGCCCTCCTCGACGGTGATGACGCCGTCCTTGCCGACCTTGTCCATCACCTCGGCGATGATCTCGCCGACCTCGGGGTCCGCGGCGCTGATGGCCGCGACGGCCGCGATCTGCTCGCGCGAGTTGACCGGGCGGGCGGTCCGCTTGATCTCCTCGACGACAGCCTCGACGGCCTTCTCGATGCCACTCTTGATGACCATCGGATTGGCGCCGGCGGTCACGACGCGGAGGCCCTCGGCGACCATCGCCTGGCCGAGCACGACCGCGGTGGTCGTGCCGTCGCCGGCGACGTCGTCGGTCTTGGTCGCGACTTCCTTGAGGAGCTGCGCGCCCATGTTCTCGAAGGGGTCCTCGAGCTCGACGTCGCGAGCGATCGTGACGCCGTCATTGGTGATCGTGGGGGCCCCGAACTTCTTGTCCAGGACGACGTTCCGGCCCTTGGGCCCGATCGTCACCCGGACCGCGTCGGCGAGGCGATCGATGCCTCGCTTGAGCGACCGTCG
>Ga0214472_10006488_pt1 | contig 12254 bp, 9 predicted proteins | sample RVTome_6_FD_207662 | JGI IMG/M metagenome (GOLD analysis project Ga0214472, IMG submission 207662) | Soil microbial communities from uranium-contaminated site in the Upper Colorado River Basin, Wyoming, United States - RVT140D175 | ecosystem: Environmental > Terrestrial > Soil > Contaminated >... | reverse complement strand
GCCCAGCGCCAGAAGGACAACTACAAGAAGCAAGAGTATCGATATTGTCAGCTTATTCATGGCAACCGCCTTTGATTACCCTTTGATTACAATGACCGAACACTCGGACCGAACACTCGGACTGAACACTCGGACTGAACACTCGGACTGAAGACTCAGGTCCCCTCCTCCCGTAATGCTTCCGCCGGTGAGTATGAAGCCATTTTGATGGCGGGATAAACACCAGCGAGCAACGCTGACACCACCGCCAGTCCGACCGCCTCAAGCAGGACCAGCGGAAAAATCCGCAGGTCCATCGACCAACCAAAGGAACGCTGGTTGACCACGAACACCAGCCCGGCAGCCAGCACCAGACCCATTGGCACCGAGAACAACCCGGCCAGCAGGCCGGTCAGACCGGTCTGAAAGGTGACAATTCGCCATACCTGGCCAGGGGTGAATCCGATTGCTCGCAATGTACCCAACTCCCGGCGGCGTTCCAGTTGTAGGGCCATCAACGCTCCCAGGACCCCGACAAAGGCCACCACCATCGCCATCGAGCGCATTACTGAAGTGATGGCGAAGCTGCGGTCAAACACTTCCAGAGAAGCCTGGCGCAAGTCACGGTTGGAGCGTATGCTCAGTTCCTGTTCGTCTCCGGCGATTTGATACAGCTGGTCTATCCGGACATCCACATCTTCGTCCGGTGCGATGTGTATCCCGATCGAGTTGATGTCCGGGTCGTCCCAGAAGCACTGGTAGGCGTTCTGGCTCATCAGCACCACGCCCCGGCTGGAGCTGTAGTCAAAGTAGACGCCCCCGACAGCGAAGTCCCTTTCACCGTGATCAGTCCGCAAACGTAATGATGAACCCACCTTCAACCTGTGGTGAAAGGCGAAGGGCTCGGACACAATCACCGTCTCCCCGCGTTGAAAAGCCTCCCAGATTGTGCCCGGCGCGCCCGCCTTGAATCGATGGGGCTGATTGAAGGTCTCAAACTGAGTCCCCAGAGACACCAACCGGACCTTCCCGACGGAAGAGTCCACCTCCGTGCTGCGAAAGGTATCGGCGGCCGTTACGCCCGGAGCCTTCAACAGCCGTTCCAGGACTGCGGGTAACAGGGCGGCATCCCCTCGATTGGTCAGAAGCGAGGGCGGTGAAACGTAGATGTCAGCACCAAGGGAGGTTTCCAACCAGCGTTCGACCGTGCCCCGAAAACTCTGGACCATGGTGCCAATGCCGACGGTTATGGAAATCGCGACGGTCAGCGCCGTGATGGCCACCGCCGTACGACTGAGGGAGGTCAACGCACCTTGCGCTACTATCACGCCCATAACACCAAACAGCCGCCGTCCCAGGGGAGAGATGATCTTCAAAGATAGAACCGCCACCGCCGGTATCAGTGAGGCGAGTCCCAGTACCAGGGCGAACAGACCAGCAAATCCGACCAGCAAGCTACGACTGGGGATGAGCAGCATTCCAGCCCCGATGCTGAAGACTAACAGCCCACCAACCAGAGCTTTAGGTATGTTCCCTCTGAACCTGGATTCAATGGTGGAGCGGATGATGGCCGTACCCGGGGGAACGGAAGTGGCCTCCAGGGCGGGTACGATCGCCGATACCACAGTGGCCAGTAGCCCCAGCAGGGCGCCTTTGATCAGCACCGATGCGGGTACCGCCAGGTCCCTGACCGACACCACAAAGAACAGGTCGTTGATGGTTTGCGTGACAATGTTTACCATTCCGCGGCCCAGGAGTATCCCCAATAACACTCCCACCGCCGCGCTGGCAGTCCCAATCAAAAATGCCTCTCCCAGAATCAAGGTGAAAATCTGGCCCGGGGTAACGCCAATGGCCCGAAGGATCCCGATGATTTTACGGCGCCGCACTACCGAGAATGTCACGGTGTTGTAGATCAGGAAAGTTCCCACCACCAGCGCCATGAGACCCAACGCGTTCAGATTGGTGTCGAAGGCCCGGGTTAGCTGGTCGACGGAATCAGAACGGGCACTGCTTCGCTCAATTACTGCCTCAGGCGGCAGCACGGCCTGTATTTCCGCCAGTAATTTTTGGCCCGGTTCCCCGGGAGGCGCCACCAGGTCGATGCGGCTGAGACTTCCCGAGACTCCCAATAGTTCTTGCGCTGTAGCTATGTCCGCCACCAGCAGGTCGGTCAGCGCCTCGCGGCTTACTTCATCTGCTGGTTGAATCAAGCCTGCGATCCGGACGTCATGTCTGATTCCGGCGACACTAATTTCCAGGATGTCGCCGAGTCCAAGGCCCAGTGATTCCGCAGTATCCAACGAAGCCAATACTGTGCCAGGACGGGTAATCAGGGCGCTGATGTTGGAACCGGTGCCGTTTCCGAAGTATGACCGAAAAGGCGCTTCGGCGAAGGGGTCTACCCCCAACAGGCGAAACCGCCGTGTCCGGGACTCCCCACTATGGGAAACGCCGACTGCCGGAAGTGAGGAGGCGAATCCCTCAACCACTGGAGCGATGTTGCGGACACCGGTCTCTACCCGGAGTTTTCGGTAGACTTCCTCAGACAGTCCGCCGGGGCCGCCCACTATGAAGTGGGTAGCCTTACCCGATACGGCGTTGGTCGACAGCGAAAATGCCCGCTTGGCGCTCTGGTTGGCCAGGTCAATGGAGACCATCACCGCTACACCCAGGGCGACGCCCAGAACCGAAAGGATAACCTGCCAGGGATTTTGCCTGAAGTAGCGAAGGCTGGACAACCAGAGACAGGCGCTCATTCACCGGCCCCGTCGGTCCGGTCTCGGTCGGTCCGGTCTCGATCGGTCCGGGGTCGATCGGTCCGGGGTCGATGGGTAGCGACCCACTGCGATTGCTGCTCGAGTTGACCATCCCGTACCCGGAAGACTCGGCCAGCCCGGGCAATAACATCGGGACTGTGAGTCGCCACGATCAGCGTCGTGCCTTGGCGGCGGGCCAGGTCTACTAGAAGACCCATGACTTGCCTGCCAGTATCGGCATCCAGGTTCCCCGTGGGTTCGTCGGCCAATAGGATCTGGGGACCATGCACCAGGGCTCGGGCGATAGCAACTCGTTGCTGCTCACCCCCGGATAGCCGGTCTGGAAAACTCCTGGCCCGTTCCGACAGCCCTACTGCTTCCAGCAAGTCCAGGGCCGCGGCCCGGCCGCCCCTCCCGGATTTACCGTTCAGGTCCAGGGGGAGAAACAGATTTTCCTGTACGGTCAGGGTAGGGAGCAGGTTAAAGAACTGAAATACCATTCCGATGTTCTTCCGGCGAAAAAGCGTCCGTCCTTTTTCCGAGAGACCGGTCAGGTTGGTATCATCAATCACTACCTCGCCACTGGAGGGGGCATCGATGCCGCTAATCAAATTCAGGAGTGTAGACTTGCCCGACCCACTGGGCCCCACCAACGCGACGAACTCACCCCCGAAAATGGTCCCATTGACCTGGCTCAAAACCGAACGCGACCGGTCCCCTTCCCGGTAGACCTTCGATAAGTCCCGCAGGACGATGAGGGGCTTCAAATGTCCATCTACTGATTTGGCACCCATAAAAAATCTCAACTGAGCCAGAAGCCCTGAGCGAGAAGCGATGTACCATTCCACCACCTCAGTCCCGGTCCGATTTGCCATGACTTCCCGCTTTTCGGTGTCATACGGGACCAGCCCCTGATTCAAGCATTCTACCATTCGAGATTTCGTCGAGATTTTGCGCCTCCAGCTCCGGGTGACCAGATGCAAACCCGTATGACCGGCCCGCCTCGCTCGGCAGCTCGGGTCTCCGTCATTCTCCAGGAAGGCTGATGGCTGATCCGGGCAGGTGGCCAGCGCGAATTTGGCTACCGCGCCTATAGCTTTGCCCTTAGCTGGCGTTTAAACTGTCAAAGTACAGCCGAGTCGGCCCATGTCCTCAGTATTGAACCGGACCGAATTGACCTGGACCGAATTGACCTGGACCGAATTAAAATGGTCTCAGGCCGATATGCCCTGGGGCCGTGGTCGATCGAGCCGGTAGAAGGAGGCATCAATTATGGCGACAACCGGGGGAACGGCGATGACCCCTGAAGAATTCAAGCAGATGGCTGACCGTGCCGGTCTTGGCATGAGTCAGGAGGAACTGGATGAACTAAAACCAATGTATGAACTCTATGCTCAGTATGTCCAGCTATTGCACTCCATAGACCTGCAGGTTGAAGAGATTGGTGTGAGTTTCCATCCGGACTGGCCTTCTGCCTGAGCCGCCGCACGTCCATTATAGACCCCCATTTCGAAGGGGAGATTGACCCTGGCGGGCAGGCGAAATGGGTCGGGTGAATTGCAGGCGGAGCCAATATAGGCCCACAAATTTGGGGTTTGGGGGTAATCATGACCAACGTTGAAACCAACCTTTACCACTTGACCATCCGTGAAGCAGCGGCGCTCCTCAAACGCCGGGAATTGTCACCGGTGGAACTGACCCGGTCCTTCCTGGACCGCATTGAGGCCACGGACGGGCAACTACACTCTTTCATTACCGTCTTGAAGGACGAAGCCCTGGCCGACGCGCGGTCAGCGGAGGCCGAAATCCTCCGCGGCGAATACCGAGGACGCCTGCACGGGATCCCCTTCGCGCTGAAAGACCTTTACGACACTGCGGGTATTCGCACCACAGCCGGCTCGAAAGTTGACATCGACCGGGTCCCCACCCAGGACGCCACCGCCACCGCCCGGTTAAAGGCCGCTGGCGGCGTTCTGTTGGGCAAGTTGGCCATGCATGAGTTTGCCCTGGGTGGGCCAGACTTCACCACACCCTTTCCTCCCGCCCGCAATCCCTGGAACCTGGACCATATTACTGGAGGCTCCAGCAGTGGTTCCGGAGCGGCGGTGGCGGCAGGCCTTTGCATGGGCGCTCTGGGTTCCTGCACTGGTGGGTCGATCCGGGGGCCTGCGTCCTTGTGTGGCATAGTGGGCCTCAAACCTACCTACGGCCGGGTCAGCAGGTCCGGCGTCGTGACTCTAAGCTGGTCGCAGGACCATTGCGGGCCCATGACCTGGACCGTGGAGGACACGGCCTATATGCTTCAGGCCCTGGCCGGCTACGACCCGAAAGACCCAACTACCAGCACTGCTCCCGTACCGGACTACTCGCTGTCGCTGCGGGAAGACATCAAGGGACTGACCATGGGAGTACCTCGCCACTTCTTTTTCACCCCCAATGAGCAGGTCAACCCTGAAGTAGTAGCTATTGTGGAAATGGAATTGGAGGCACTCCAGGGACTGGGTGCCAACCTGGAGGAAGTGACGATTCCCAGTCTGGACTACGTTCGAGCGGCCAATTCTATCATTATGCTCAGCGAGGCCTATGCTTTCCATGAAAGGAATCTAAAAAGCCGCCCCGGGGACTTCGGGGATATGGTGCGCGCTCGGTTCCGCATCGGAGGCCTATTCAGGGCCAGCGACTACCTCCAGGCCCAAAGGGTCCGGAAAGTGGTCCAGCGGGAGTTCGCTGAGGTTTTTCGGAGGGTAGATGTGCTGGTTACCCCTACCATGACCCAGCCGGCAGCCGCCTTCGAGGGATATGACCCTACCAGTGGCATTCGAGGTCCTAGCTTTACCGCCCCCTTCAATTTGACTGGACTACCGGCCATATCCGTACCTTGCGGCTTTACCAAAGCTGGCCTGCCGGTAGGGATGCAAATCGCCGGCAAACCCTTTGATGAGCCTGGAGTTTTGCGGGTGGCCTATACCTATCAGCAGTATGCCCGCTGGTTTGGACGGCGTCCGCCAATTTAGCCCTGGGGCCCTTGACCTTGAATCTGGATAACCAGTCCTCCGGAGGTGTGACTTTTCCATAAAAGGTGTAGCTGGGGACTGTCTGCTTTTGCCTACGGGTCTGGCATAAAAGCTGACAGGTGAAAGCTACAAACTCCCTTTAAATAGAGTTCCGAATGTGCTAGGCTGCGTGGGCACCTTAACTCTCGAATAGATCGCCGGTTGTCGAGCCGAGTCCTGCTCGACATAAAATCTGGCATAAACGAGGTGCCGCCCGCCGAATGCTTTGAGCTAACGCTCTTCGGCAATAGGGTGAAAAACCTCACGGCTCGGACGGAGCCTTCAGGAGCTAACGTAGATGGTTGCATCATGCGTTTCCTGAGAAGCCGCCGGCTTTAGCTGGCGGAGTCGTCACTCACTCTCCCGATTATCCGGGGTTTGCCGTGCACTTCCTTCCCGTATTCTGACCAACCCGATAGATTCTGGTCCAGGATGGCGTCGCCAACCGCGAGGCCGGCGGACCCATCGGAGATCGATATGCCCACAGCTAATTCGAAGGCATCTCCAGAACACATCCTCCGGAAATTATTGGCTCAGGCCAGGGCAAACTGGGGCGCGGATCGCGCTCAAGAAATTGAAATTACCCTGGAGGACGCTTCCCGACAACTGTCGCAGGTGTCCAACAACATGCCGCATAAGGAAACCGAACCGGGGTTTTATCAATAACTGCCCGGGGAGGTGCCCGTAGGCTTATCTGGTTAGAGACAAGTTTTGAGCCGACCGCGGCCTGTCCTGATTTTCAGACCGCCCCCATTGGAGGATTCATGGAGGATTCATGGAGGATTCATGGAGGAATCATGGTCGAGGACTACCAGCTAAATGTCATTGAAGTTGCGCAGAGGATCAGAGACCGCCAGCTTTCCCCGGAAACCCTGGTCCGCTCGCTGCTGAGCCGTATCGACGCACTGGATGAAACCTTGCGGGCATGGGTGACCATAAACCGGGAGGAGGTGCTGACTACCGCCCGCCAGAAGGAACGGGACCTGGATGTCGGGAATAAGGCAGGTATCCTCCACGGGGTCCCAGTGGGCCTGAAGGACATCTTCTACAGCGCTGGAATGAAAACCACCGCCTGCTCCAGGATATTCGCCGACTTCGTGCCTGAATACGACGCTACATCCGTGGTCAAATTGAAAGAAGCCGGCGCGATAATATTGGGGAAGGCAGTCACCACCGAATTCGCCACTGCTGATCCTTCTCCCACCCGTAATCCCTGGAACCGGGCCCACACTCCGGGTGGCTCAAGCAGCGGATCCGCGGTAGCGGTGGCCGTTGGCATGGTACCTGCGGCTCTGGGTTCCCAGACGGGCGGATCGACCTGCCGTCCTGCCGCCTATAACGGAATCGTTGGTCTGAAGCCGACCTACGGGCGGATCAGCCGATATGGAGTAATCCCGGTTAGTTGGTCCCTGGACACCGTGGGAATCCTGGTCCGCACCGTCGATGATGCTGCTGTAATGCTACAAGCTATGGCCGGACACGACGTCAAGGACCCCGGTTCTTCGACCCAGGCAGTACCTGACTACCTGGCCCAGATGAAAGAGTTCGATAGGGCCCCCAGAATCGGCGTCTTGCGGGACTTCTTCTTCGATGAGTCGGGCCAGGAAGTACGTAACCATACCGAATCCATGGTCCAAAAGCTGGCTCAGGCTGGGGCGGCAGTGGAAGAGACTCGCTTGCCCAGGAGTTTTGCGACGGCCCACAGCTGTCAACGCATTGTGATGAACGTGGAATGCGCCGCTTACCATCAGGAGTTCTTCTCCAGTAGAGCCGATGAATATGGGCCGAAACTTCGCGCCAGCATCGAAATGGGCATGCTGGTGCCTGGGGTAGAGTATCTCCAGGCCCAGCGACTTCGCCGGGAATTTCGCCGGGATATGATCGACCTGGCGAAAAGGTTTGACGTGCTGCTGACCCCCACTACACCGGAGATTGCCCCACGGGACCTGAACACCACTGGAGACGCCAGGTTTCAGGCGCCCTGGACTTCCAGCGGGTTGCCGACGGTCACCATTCCCACTGGTTTGAGCCAGGCTGGGCTGCCTCTGGCGGTCCAACTTGCCGCGTTGCCCTTTGAGGAGGGTAAATTGCTGGCGGCCGCCAGATGGTGCGAAGCGGTATGCGGAGCCGGTCTGGGGCCGCCGGACTTCAGCTAACCCGGTGCCAGTTGAGGGCAATTACTCATGATGGGACCAACCGGCAGCTTTTGCCGTATCCGGGCGACAAAAAGCCGGGGTGGCTAGCAATTGCTGACCTGACGCGAAACAACCGGTTGGCGTTGCATTACCCGACTTCAGGAGTGGTCTTGAAATCAAGGCCGGATGGCTCCGGATTACCCGTATGATCAAGAGGAGCAAAGGGATGGAAGTTGAAAAAAAGTTGAAAGCAATGGGACTGGAGCTACCTGCCCCGGCGCCGGCACCACCCGGTCGCGCCGGAGCAGTCAAAGTTGGCAACATTCTATTTGTCGGTGGTCACACTGCGGGTCCGACCCACGTCGGAAAATTGGGCGCCGGGTTCACCATTGAGCAGGGTTACGAAGGGGCACGGCAAGCCTGCCTCAACTGCCTGTCCGATGTAAAAGCAGTCATCGGCGACCTGGACAGGGTAAAGAGGGTGGCCAAGCTCCTGTGCATGGTCAACTCTGCCCCAGATTTTGGTCAGCAACCCCAGGTTGCCAACGGAGCAACCGACCTGCTCCGCCAGCTATACGGCGACGCTGGAGCTCATGCCAGGTCCGCCGTGGGTATGGCGGCGCTACCCAACGGTGCCTGCATTGAAATCGAGATGATTATCGAAGTTGAGGACTGACCCCTTTCCGGAGGCCCACCTGACATGCCAGACGCAACCATCAATCCGGCTCGTCTCAATCGCTCTTTGGATGAGCTGGGTCGCATCGGAGACACTCCTGACGGGATGCAACGGATGGCCTTTACGCCGGCCGACCTGGCCGGCCGGGAGTACGCCATGTCCCTGATGCGTCGGGCAGGCATGGAAATCCGAGTTGACCCCGGGGGCAATATCATCGCCAGGAAAGCCGGGTCCGGGTTTGGCCTTCCGGCCATTGCCATGGGCTCCCATACCGACACCGTGCCCAACGGCGGAAAATATGATGGCGCTCTCGGGGTAATGGGGGCCATCGAAGTGGCGCAGGCCCTGGCCGACCAGAACCTCTCCCTGAAACATCCGGTGGAAGTTCTGGTATTTACCAACGAAGAGGGTACTCGATTTCACCGGTGGCTATTCGGCAGCCGCGCCATGGCCGGACTGCTGGAAGCCGATGACCTGACCGCGGTTGGCGACGAGGGGGTACGCTTGAGTGCCCGACTGACCGACATTGGCGGCGATATGAGTCGGGTCCAGCAGGCGGGTCGCAGTCCGGACGAGTTGGCCGCGTATTTTGAGCTGCACATTGAGCAGGGCCCTTCCCTGCACCAGGGAGGCACACCGATTGGCGTGGTTACCGGCATAACGGGCCGGTGGGTATTCGGTGTCGAGATTACCGGAACCGCCAACCACGCCGGCACTACTCCAATGTCGGCCCGCCAGGACGCCCTGGTTAGCGCTTCCCGACTGGTTCTCGGGGTGCAGCACCTGGCATCTGGCCTGGAAATCTGTCGGGTCGGGACGGTGGGCAACCTGCAGATTTACCCCAACACGGTCAACGTTATACCCGGCCGGGTCAGCCTGGGAGTGGAGTTCCGGGACCTGGATATGGGAGCCCTTTCTGCCGCAGAAGAGGAGTTCCGCCGCCGGGCGGCCCAGATAGCCGAAGCTGATGGAGTCACCATCGCGGTCAAGCGCTTCGAAAATACTCAATCAGTTCCCATCAAGTCCCAGATGCAAGAATTGGTTGCCGCCGCCGCAGCCCGCACCGGGCTAGCCTACCAGCGGCTACCCAGCGGCGCGGGCCACGACGCCCAGGCGATGGCGGCCATCACCGACGCCGCCATGATCTTTGTCCCCAGCGTGGACGGTGTCAGCCACGCTCCTGGTGAATACTCCACACCGGAGGACTGCGCTAATGGAGCTCAGGTCCTGATGAATCTCCTCTTGTTGGCGGATGAAAGACTGTGAGCCGTAACCGTCGCCACGGTTTCGGGATCTCAACTTCGGCAATTTCACCGGTCAGGCCGGGCTCCATCTATATGGATTGGCGTCCCAGATTGTATCCCTCCCGAGCACGTCCCCAGCTTGCCTGCCTCTGGAGTACTTGCAATGGTTGGAGGCGAGGGGGACCCGGGCTGTGGGGTTGTCCCAGGTGTGGCGGTAACCTCCGGTGTGTCCGCCACCTCCCCGATCCCGGACCGGCCCAGGCCGATGGCGTCGGCAGTGGCCCTGGCCGCCGCTGCAATCTCGTGGGTCGTTATTCCCACTGCCACGTCTAGCCCGGGGATATGCCGGAGGCGCCCATAAGCGAACTGGCTCAACAGGCGTAGAGCGGGAAATGAGCCAATGGTGCGGCTTATCTGATGGGTCGATGCCACCAGCTCAGCGAGGACGTCTTCCCGCCTGGCTTCCCCCTCCTCCTTGATGGTAGTGAGGGCGTTAAGGGTAATCAGCCCGATTAAAGAGGCTAAGCTAAATAGCAGCGTAAACGATACCAGGTGCAGCGAGGGAAGCTGACTGTCTCCATTGGGGCTGATCCATTGGAAACCGATAACGATTTGATGGACGCTGAAATAGTCCGCCAGAAACCCGCCAACCAGCGGGCCCAGACCTGACCCCAGGCTGGTGACCAGAGAAAGTACCGCCAGATATGCGGTGGCTTTGTCCTGGGGGGAAAGCTTGATGCTGAGAATGCTGGCAGTCAGCGTGGTGCCGGCCGAGGCCGCGCCGGCAAACACCTGCAAGCCTACCAATAGAAACAGCACCAACGGGCTATCCGGCGCGAAGGTAACTGCAGCCCAGCCCTGAATCACCAGGATCTGCAACGACCCGCATATGGAGAGAATGGTCTTGCTGCCGAACCGGTCGGAGAAAGGCCCCCACAATCTCAGGAATATGATACCGGTCAACTGGCTCAACATATTGAGGCCCACCACCGACCATAAGGGCAGTCCCATCTGCCTGAGCATATAGATGGTAAAGAAGGGAAGGGCCAGACTGGTGGCGAAGTCCCAGAAAAACAGGAAGTTAAGCAGCTGCCGGAAGTTAACGTCCTGGAATGGCTCTTTGAGCAGGATACGCAACGAGAGGCGCCGCTCCTGCGCCGGCATCAAGGGTTCGGGCATGCGGGATATAAAGAACGGACTGGCCATCCCCAGCGAAAGGGCTCCCGCGATGAGAACCAGGCTGAACCCCAGTAGCTGATTTTCTGAAGAAGTAATCCCTTGCCAGTAATCTACGAAGAACGCGCCAGCCAGGCCAAAGACGATGGCGGCTGCACTGGACAGCGCCATCTGCTTGGAAAAAAACTCCCAAGAATCCCCTGGGGCACCAGGTCTTTCTCCCAACTGCTCCAGGCGCAGTTGGTAATCGCCGTCAGTACCCCTCGAAACGCCAGCAAAGCCAGCAGGAATGTTACTGACCACCGGCTGGGGCCGCCGAAAATAAGTGGGATCAGGGCAATCAAGACCCACATCGCCTGGGCCGGAATCCAGGAGGCCAGAACAATGGCCTTGCGTCGACGCAGATGCTCCACCAACAATACTACCGGAATCTGGAGAGGTTGGGTAATGAATGGAATGGCAGCCAGGATGCCCAACTGAAAGTTATTGGCCCCAAGGGCAATGGCCAGGGCAACCAGCAGCCCGCTGCTGATAACACGGAACAACGCCGTGGAGGCCATGCCTTCCCAAAGCATCATCCGGAGGCCGAGAGCACAGTCATGTTCCGACATTAGCGGTTTTGGCCGCAGTATCCCCAGGAGTGAGTCGAGTACCCGCAATTCGTCTATTACCTATACATAAAGGGGGGAAGATATAATAGGGGGAACGACAATACCAGGCCCTCCGATTCCCCGGGCGCAAGGGCGGAACCAGGCCGTCAAGCCATTGTCAGGTTAATGCCGACCGACGCCGAACCACACCAGCATATTGTCTCAGGCCCATGAACTGGAACGCAAGGGAGCGGGGCCGCAAGGTCGCACCACTTTGCCTGAACGTCGACAATACATTCGCTTTGAGCCATCGGTATCAGGACAACGGTACATACCCGGTTATTGTGACCGTCAACCACGGCGATGACGACGGCGATGACGGTGGAATGGGATGTGGCTAGACTGCGAAATAAAAGCATATGAGATAAATTAGAATATTAGTCTATACGATATTAATGCAGGGTATACTCTAACAATGTACATGTTGACACTGAGTAATGTATATGGTATGGTCTCATTCGTATAATTGTTGGCACATTATAAATTATAAAGTGTATACTGTTTTTTTATGCTTACACATAAATTGAGGAGTAAGGACACCAAGGAGTATGGACACCAAGGAGTAAAGACACCAATGAAGGC
>Ga0214472_10006487_pt1 | contig 12256 bp, 5 predicted proteins | sample RVTome_6_FD_207662 | JGI IMG/M metagenome (GOLD analysis project Ga0214472, IMG submission 207662) | Soil microbial communities from uranium-contaminated site in the Upper Colorado River Basin, Wyoming, United States - RVT140D175 | ecosystem: Environmental > Terrestrial > Soil > Contaminated >... | reverse complement strand
AAGGGGAAGAAGCTACCCGGACAAATCCACTCTTTACTTCAAAAAGGGTTCAGTTTCGATCGGGACCCGCAGGAACAGGTCTTTTTGGGGCCAAACTGCCGAAAAATCAAATCCTAACCATCCCATCCCTGGTTCCAGGCAAGGCGGTTTTCCGAGAGCGGACCTTGGCGGCAGTAACAAAAGGTATCAGCATTCTTCAGGAAAAAGGGCAATACGGACCCTATGTCCTGATTCTTGAGGATGGCGTATTTGGCGATGCGCATGTGTCACTTCCAAATACCCTGATCGCCGCATCGGATCGGATAAAGCTTTTGACCGATTCAGGTTTCTTTGGAACAGGAACGCTGCCTGATGAGCCTGCAAAAGGTGGGCTGCTGCTCTCCTTGGGTGGGAACACCATGGACCTGGTGGTGGGCTTCGACAGCAACACGGCGTTTTTGCAGGAAGATGAGGCCGGCCTCTATCGCTTCAGGGTAACGAAGCGTTTTGCACTTCGCCTCAAAGATGACGGCGCAGTGATTAAGCTGCTTTTCCAGGTTTAGGGCTCGAATTCATCCTGCACAACGCGGGATAACGAACGTTTTTGGTGGAGGTATACACATGATGGCAGAGAGCCGTTCCCAAGTGCCCTGGTCGGATAGGGTCTGGGAAAGAATTGACAAAATGGTGCGTTACGAGGAAGAGATTCTGCAAACTGCGGTGAAGTTTCTACCTACCGTGGGACCTTTGCCAGATGCCTTGACAGTGGATTCAGATAAGCCGATTGAAACCAAACCGGCATTGTTCATTAATGAGGCGGCCACCTTTCCCCTCATCGAAACCTGGGTGGAGTTTGCACTTACCCCCCAGCAGGTAGTGCGTGAAGAAACCAGCATGGCAGCCTGTATCCTGGCAGGACGTGCTGCCAATTTGTTAGTGCAAGCACAGGACCTGATTCTTTTTCAAGGCGATCGCGCCCTGCAAACGGATCCCATTTTTGAGAATGAGTTGGTTCTCTTTCGGTCAGGACCTGCTGGGGGCGGTCTCCTAGGGGCGCTCAATAGCCCTGCTGTCGATCCGCAGCAACGCATGGAGGTCCCTAGTCTCTGCGATGGTGTACCGCTCTATGCACAAGAAACCTATGACGCCGTCGCCCGCGGGATGGCCTGGCTGAAAAGCAGGGAACACTATGGACCCTATGTACTAATTCTTGAAACCGAACCCTATGCAGATGCCTTTGCACCACTTGCCGTTACCCTGGATTCTCCCGCAGGTCGTATCCAGGAAATGGTTCAGGCCGGACTTTTCGGAACTGGATCCCTCCCCGGGCGCAAGGGACTTCTCATCTCTCTGGGTGGAAATACCGTCGACGTCGTGATTGGCAGGCATGCCACCACCTCCTTTATGCAGCAGGATGCACGCGGGAAATATTGCTTTCGGGTTTGGAACCGGTTTGCCTTGCGGGTTAAGGATCCTTCGGCGTTCGTGGAATTTACCTTCTTGGGTCCCGAACAGAATGGAAATTGAGAGAGGAGCAGCGGTCGTGTACGAATGGAATCAAAATGGCGTACGCCTGAGTTTAGGCACCATGATGACGCCTGCCCCAGAGGGAAGGGTGGCTCCGGGTCAAGCTTCAAAGGTGGTTTTTGCTGTCCATCAAATGGATGGTCATATGCGGGCCGGCCTGCGTTTTCAGGTGAACCAAAAAGATTCAGAAATAGCTCCAGCAACCTGGCTCTGGACCGACCCGGACCAAAAGACTATGTATTTCCAGGCAAGCCTGCCGTCCCTGGCCGAGGGTGATTTGTGTTCGTATCACCCCTTTTTTACCGGGCCAATGATGAAGGGCATCCCTCCGCTGGATTCTTCCCAAATGGTGTGTTTTCAAATAAAGGATTCTAAACAAACCAGCAGCGATACCAAAGAAGGCGAATTCCATATTGCTGACAATCCTGTGATAGGCACCCCCGCCACGCTCAATGGGTTTAACATGATCTTCGCCATGACCCAAGCGGCCATTTTCAATGCCACCATCGACAACGATGCCTATGCCGACCACTGGGCCTTTGAAACCTACACGCAAGCAGGAAAAAAACTAACCGCTCTGAATGCAGATGTTGCACCTCCCCGAATTCAGATATTTAACGACAGTTTGGGGCAATCAAAAATCCGCTCAAGCTTTCCGCTGATGGGGGGAAGTTTTGGTTATTGGGTACCCGACCCAAATGATCCCAGCCAGAATGTCTTTACCAATTTCCCGGTAGATGGCTGGGAACTGGTACTTGAGCCAGAGCTTTTTATCTCGGGAATCCCCTGGGATAAGTTAACTCCAGAAGTGCGGGCTCAATTGGCGAACTTCAATCCTGAAATGTTTGCTGTCAAACAGGTTGCTCTGAATCTGCAAAATGTGAACTTATTTGCAGGCAACTGGTCAGTCGTCGGCTCTGGAGCAGTGGGAATTGATCCCAGTCAGCCTTCTTTCATTCGAGCATTTCGCGATACTCTGGTCGGGGTTTTTGAGGCGAAAAGAGGAACGGAAAATCCCTACGTCTTTGGGCATATCGTCAACCAGGAATCGTTGGACCCCAATCAATTTGTACCTGTGGACGCGACCAATGCATCTTTTAACCCAACCGGGGTGACCTATTCGCTTTATGCCAACCCTAACGCGACAACACCTCAGCAACGCGACCGTAACAGCCTGAATTATTTATTGATGGTTGATGGGCAGCTACCCTCCAGCGATCCACTGAATGGCAGATTCCCCAGTAATTGGGTTGCCAATCCCGCTTCTGCGGGTGCTTTTGTGGTCGACAATACGCTTTTTATGACTGAAATGCTAAAGCCGGTGGCTGCCGACCTGAATCTTGGCGTCCCCTTTCATAAAGTTGCACCGAACCGGTTTGAGATTCTCAAGGGGGATATTCTCATCAGTAATGACAAGCTCCCCTGGTACGTTTCCCTAAATGGCCGAATCAAGGCAACAGCGGATGTTAAAAGTACGGCATTTGCGGTGGCTCCAACCAATAAGCTGGTCATTGAAAACGAGATTCTCTACAAGCTGAAAATTACAACTGGAATTAATGGCGTTGCTAAAAAGGAATTGCATTATCTGAACAAGCAAACCTTCATCTTCACTCTTGGTGTGAATGATCGCGGCCGTTTGGGCATTCCAAAGCCCGAAGTCCGCATCGACATTGACATGAAGAAGGTAAAGGATGAGGAAAATACGTGGTGGAAAGTGGGCAATGCAACCTCAGGATTGGGCGGATGGATCTCACAACTCCTTCTAGATAAACAGATTGGTAATTCCTTAAAGGACGTCGTCAACTTTAACTTCGATGATTTGAATTCGCTGACTTTTTTCCTTCTCATTCCTGGTGGAAAAGTTTTGATTTACAGCGATGCCCGCTTCACCAATCAGGGACACCTCTACCTGGACGTTCAGTACGACTCGGAATCGAATTAAATAATCAACTTGGCATTTGCCACCTGGCACCGCACAAGGAGCGAGACATGCGTTACGAAAAAGACGGGTTCACCCTTTGGTTGGGTGAAGCAGATACTCCTGCGCCCATGGGCGTCCTCCAGAAGACGGACCGATTGTTGCGGATGGCAGTTCGTCCCATTGATATGAGCTACCACCTAATGGTGGCATGTCGGAAAAATGATGGCCAACGTGTGGAAATTGCCGCCCAATGGCAATGGAATGATCCAACCTGTAACACTATGTATTATGTGGCAGAGTTGCCCGACTGCGGTCCCGGCGACCGGCTGGAATATGGCGTATCCTGCCATCGCGGCTACGCATTGGAGCAAAGAGAGTGTCTGGGCAATCTAAAGGCCGCCTTCCGCATTGCAAAACCCACCGATCCTGCGCGAAAAATGAAAGAAAATGGACTGCGGCAGACCGTTAGAAAGAGTAACCTCACGAGCGTGCCTGTGGATACTAGCATGAATTCAGGCATGCTAAAAATGAGCGCACGGCAGGCAGCATTGCCCAGCATGGCCCGGGAAGTGACGGGTATCCAATCGTTTGCACTCGCGGACGACGTGCGCATCAGTGTAAGTCACAAGTTTATGGATAATTTTGTCCCGGCCCAACCCATCGATCAGCACCAAAACCTGCTTACTTCAAGCGATTCCCATGGAAAGCTAATGCTCCTTGCCATTGGTTCCGACGCGCACGGCGAAGCACAAGTGGTGATGGCAAAAAAGGCTGGCGGAGATACCCGCGGATGGAAGTTGGTGAATCTATCTCAAGACTTGGGAAGTGGTTACCGTGCGGTTAAGCTGGCTATCGCCCACGATCCCTCCGGGGCACCCATCTTGGCTGGTGTATTTCAACAGCAGGATTCACCAGGGCGCTTTCATTTCTTTTTTACGCGTAATTTCGCAGAGACTCCCGTGCGGAACCGCTGGATCAGTCGTGGCAGCGCGAATGCTGAGGAAATTCAACATCTGGCAACCGGGTTTGGTTTTCGAGAGGAAGTGTTGCTTGTTGCGGCAGCCAAAATAGGGCGCAGCGTTGATCTATACCAGATCAGGGAAGACGCAACTCCTAATGGCGAACCTTGGGTGAAGTTACCTTTTAATGTGGATAGTACCGGAATTGTGGCAACCGCCATTGGTCATCTGCGTCGCGTTCAAATGAAAACGGATCAAAAACGTCGCAATAACCCCTCTTTTCCCGAGTATCAAGGGAATGCGGGCACAGTTCTGTACACGCTAACGCACCTGGATGGCGAGGTGATCCTCTACATGAAAGGGTTGGAAGATCCCTCCTACAACCACCGCATTCACTTCGAAGACACCATGAGCAGTATGGTTCTCAGTCGCGATCCTGCCGGCTATTCGGAATGCTTTTTGGGCAGCAGAGCACTTTACCATTTAGATGCCGAAGACCAGCGCCGCGATCAGGTGAACCGGGACAAAGGCGTTCACGTGGAACTCTTTGAGGAACCCATTGTAAATTTGAATGTAAATCCACTGGCAGATGGCCGAGTTGAGGTTTGGCCACTCCTGGCTAATGGCATTCTCTATCACACCCAAAGGGTGGAGGATTCCTCATGGACGGTTCCCATGTCGTTGCAAAAAAACGTGGCGGAAGTTGCAACCTATCGCGACCCAACGACCCAAGCGCTGGAGTTCTTCCCGCTCGATCTTAACGACAAGTTGTCCCATCTCTGGCGCGACCCAAGGACGTCTCGCTGGCAAACTGCACAAATTGAAATTCCCAACAATGCAAAAGCCAAACACCAAAGCGCCTACACCACACAATTGAAATTGGTGGATCAACGAAACAATCCCATCACCGATACCCAGGTAACCATTCACACTTCCGAACTTACGACGTTGGAAATTAATGGTAGCCACTATTTTGTGGGACCCCATGAAGATGAAGCTGCCGTAATCACCCCAGACGCGCGTGGCATCGTGGCAGTGGTGAATTCGGTTTCTTCTATTTCGTCACCCCACTATCGCGTCGCCTGTATGGATCAGGTATTTGAAATAGCACCTACTGAGGAACTCAAGTCCAAACTTAGCGATATGTTGGCTCAAGGTGACCAGGCTCTCCTGCAGGCGAAAACCCAAGAACCCGATGGTAACAGTAAGCCCCTACTCAAGGGCAAGTTTGCCACACCCGACCACGCCAAAGCGGCCCATGGTGTTTTGACCAAAATGCTTAGCGTCACTAAAAAGGGACCTGGAGCGTATCAGGTTCCTTCGGCCCAGAGGAGTAAGGGGCGGGTGCGCTATTCCTTTGGGAATCGCATTGATAGCTCGCGAATGACATCCTGGAGTCTGGATCTGCGGGGCTCTAAACCAATTTTTCAAGAAAGTGCAGTTTTTAGCGAAGCAGGATTGGGCGTTGATACCCTTTCCGGCAGCATTCTTGGTGACGTTGGCGATATTTTTCAGGCAGCCTTGGATGGCGTTCACCGAATTGAACACCTGGTGGTTCAGGCGGTCGAGGACGGTTTGAAGCTCATTGTCAACGGTGTTCTCCATGCTGTCATTCAGTTCGCAGAACAAGTCTGGTCAGCCGTGGACTGGTTTTTCAAAGACGTGCTGGGCATCGATTTGGAAGCTTTACTGAAATGGCTGGGATTCATCTTTGGCTGGGGCGACATCCTTAAAACCAAACAGGCCTATGTGAAGGTTTTTGACAGTGGTTTGGATCAAATTACGCGTGTTATTCAGGAAGCAGAGACGCATGTGGATCAATTCTTTGCAATGATCGAAGAGAAGCTTGTTGGTAAAAACCTTGCCGAGAAGTTGGGCGACCACGGGTCGCAACCAGCCACCGATGGAAATGGACCTGCCAATATCCTGATGGATCTTTTGACGGGAGGGAACCCGGCTGTTGATTGGATTTTTAGCAAGGTAAAAGATCTGAATTTATTTAAAGAAATAGAGGGTGGGATTGCCGGTGATTTTGGACAGGTAGTGAAAAAAATCGAGCATATTTTCACGAGATTGCTCCGAGAAGAGTTCGAGGATATGCAGGACACTGTGCAGGCATCCGTCCGGTTCGTGATCGAGAATCTTACCCAACTCTCCATAAGCCAGGTTTTGGAGCAGGTGCTGAAAATCTTGGCTGCAGGCCTTTTAGAGATGACCAAAGATGCGGTACTTGCGTTTCTTGACATCGTGATGGGTATCGTAAAATCCGTTAAAAAAATCTTGAATCAACCATTGAAAATCCCTTTTCTTTCAGCACTTTATAAAGATTTCATAGATCCTGGAAATGAATTGACAGCCCTTTCACTTGCGTCGTTAGTTTTGGCAATTCCATCAACTATCATTTTCAAGATAGCCACTGGACAGGCCCCCTTTAAGGATGGCTCCTTCAATCCTCCCCAATGGCGTTTACAGGAACCTGCCTCTGCTTTTCAGTCAAAACTGCAAGCGAAGCATTCGGACGAGGATCTTTTCGACTGCGAAGGCGAGGCCTTTAGATGGAGTTTTTTCTTTGGTGGGATTGCTGTAGGTCTGGGGCGGATTTACACTAATATTTTAAACGGCATCATGGTTTGGAATGGGCCTGACAAGGATAATCCCGCTTTTGATTGGGCATTGCAGCGGCTCGCAGGCCAAAAGATTCTCAGTACCAGCATTACGTTTTTCAGCAGCATGACCAATCTGACAATGGCTATTTATTGTAAGGGCTACAAAAAGCCTTTCGCGAAGACCATTGGCATCGCGCAAGCTGCCTTCCCGTGTCTCGCAATCCTGGCCTATGTGAATCTATTCCGGGAAGACAAAAAGAAGCGGGAAGAATCGATGGTTTTAAGCTCAGCCTTTGGTGGCTTTAACATCATTCTTTTTTTAGTCCTGTTCTTGGTTGAATCGGAGACGATGGGTCGCGATGAGAAACAGGACCGTGATTGGAAGCTTGCTGAAAATCTTTTGTTGGGGCTCTCTCAGTTGGGCGCTATTTATCCTATTTTCGCGAAAACACCTCGCCTCAAACTGGCTGGAATGACAGGGTTTATCCTGCTTGGCTTAGGGACCGGTGGCATCAACATAGGCAGGGCCTACGAGCACTACAAAGCTGGAAAATTCCACAACGTGATTTAGAGAGGGTGCAAAACTCGAAAAAGGATTTGTTTTTACAGCATTATCGGAATGGACGAATCCTCGCAGAGTGTTTGGAGGGTTAGATGAATTTGAGGAGGTTTTTATGGATATTCGCATTCGACAAACACCCACCGGGTTGGTGGTGGACCCGGCTCATGTGTCTGTTTCTGGCGGGCAAACGTTGCGTTTCAGTTCGGAGGTCCCCGTGAGTATCGGTTTTCCCCAACCGATTTTGGAAAGGTCAGCGCGCAATGACTCAAACCGAATCGCGGTGGACGGAAGCCCGGTAGAGGTACGCCTGGTAAGCGATCTTTTTTCAGATCGCAATGCTTATGTTTTCCAGGCTGAGCCTACTCGTGAATCACGGGGCGCTAGTTTCAGCCAAAGCACGGCTCAGGGCGAGCTTCATCCTCCGGGAGGCGGGCCTGTGGGTTAGCTTTTGTGAAATCGAGGCTTTGTGAATCTCGCAGTTAGTGTCGGGCAGGTGCTACGCTGTTTGCCGGCTGGCGCGTGTTCGGGATTTTTTTACCTTACTGGAATGGGTTCAAAATGGGCCTTTAGGAACCGAAAGACGCTTAAGGGAATTTCCTGATTGAAAGCCAGGTTAGGGTGTAAATCCGAGGTTCACAAAGTAGAAATGTTGCAAATGGGGGAACTTCTGGAGTATCTGTTGAAGCTCCAGGCGTTTCTCCAAGCCATCTTTTGGGTTCTGAAGATGGGCGGCAAGGCTGGTTCGCAAGACTGTTACCGGTGGACTTGGATCATTGCCAAGTTGATGCAGAAGAACCTCATTCATGGGCCTTAATAAGTCTCGCCGTTTTGGATCGCTTGCGGTTTTTTGAGCGAGCTGGATAAGCTTTGCGCCAACCAGCATCAGCATGGGCGTGCCTGGCTCGATTTCCAGGGCCTTGGCAAGCGATGCCAGGATATTTTGGACATCTTGGCTGCTTGAAAATTGAGGTGGCATTTCTGCAAGTTGGACCATGGCCGCTACATACCAGGTGCGGCTATAGGTGGGATGCTCCTTCATAAGTTGGACCGATTGCGCGCGCGCGGAGGTCAGGAAGCTGTTGGAGTGGGGCGTAGTGCTTGGTTTCTGTTGGGAAATCTGGAGATTGGCCTCAGCAAGTGCCGCCAGGGATTCGCGGTTGGGACGTAGCGCCAAAGAACGCTCTAACCAGGACTTTGCGGTGAGAAGGCTTTGTTGGTTTTGAACTGGATTGGAGGAGCTGAGGCGGGCCAGGTCTAAAAAGGCTAAGCCAAGATTGTGGTAGGCGTAACTGTAGGAAGGCGTCACTTTGATGGCAGTCTGGTAGGCACGGAAACTCTCTTGAAAATAAGGCAGGGCTTGCCCGCCTTCCAGCCAAGACCCAAGCGCTTGAAGGTGTGCAAGTTCTCCCAGGCAACTGTGCAAATTGGCAAGGTTGGGATTTAAGGCAAGACCTTCTTCAAAACAGGCTTTACTGGCCTGATAGTGATCCAGGCGATCAGGACCTGGCTGCAGCATTTGGGTCAAGGCAAGGTGAGTCCGTCCCAGGTAGTAAAGCGTGAGAACAGTGCCGCCCTGGAGATTTTTCGCGGTGGTAAGGATGTCCAGGGCTTGGGTGAGCAGTTGGATGGCAAGGCTTTTTTCCGTACCTTGCTGAGTGGCCCATTTAAACTGGCAGATTCCAAGGTTGATATAACCGTCCGCGTTATCCGGTGCCAGGCGAATTGCTAGCCGATAGGCATTAACGGCTGCTTCCAGGGCGTTGGCCGAGGTCAGACCCTGACTTTCCTCATATCTGGCTTGAAGCAGATGGGTCGAGCCCAATGTGTTGAAATAGCGCTGGTCCCATTGGTCCTCCGGTACGTTTGCCATCGCTGTGAGTGATTGGGTAATTTCACTCATGGGATTCTGGCCCTTCTCGTGAAGCCATCGAGCCTTGACCCAATGGGCTCTGGCAAGAATATCAAAATGGCTCGTTTCCGAAGGCGCGAGCTCTGCTGCTTTGCCTGCATCCGCCAAAGCCTTGGTCGCAAGTGGCAATGGATCTTGTTGCCTGGTAACGCAATACTCTGCCCAAAGATTGTTGAGACGTGCTTTCGCCATAAGTGACTGAGCATCTTCCGGCAGAACGAAAAGCGCGTCATCTAAAATTCTCTCGCCATCTATGAAAACAGACTCAAGATCGCCAGCCTCAAAAAAACCCAGAAAGGCTTGGGTAAAAAATGCTTCTCCCAGAGATCGGTAAGTCAGGGGATTGCTTGCCGCGATATTCGCTGCCATTTGGTAATTTTCTTTTGCAGCGTTCACAGCTCCCAAAGCCTTGGTCTTCTTACCCTGGTAGTGCCAGTCAAGCGCAAGCGCCTTGTAAATATCGCCTTGAAGCAACAAGATTTCGTGTTCCCAGGGTAGTGGTGCAGGTCCTTTTTGCAGGATGTCTAAAGCTTGGAGGTAATTCCCTTCGAAAAAGGCTAAAGAGGCACTTAAATAAGTTGTGCTGGTAGGGCCTGCTGCCTTGCTTTTTTCCAGATAATGAAGTGCTGGCACTCTGAACGATTGTCGGATTTCCTCCATTCTTCGCGTACGCGAAGCTTGGTCAGCTATGAGTTGTACTTTCCACAACTCCAATCGGTAAAGCCCAAGATAGGTCTGACAGAGCGCAAAGGCGACTGCAGGGGCTTGGTACCCCTTGTCCCAGGATTCCTCCAGAAATATTCTGGCACGCTGGTATTCACCCATTGCCAGGTAACCTTTTCCCAAAGCATACCGGCCAGGGCCTTTGGCGATTGCGCTTCGATTCGAAAGAGTTGTTTCCACTTGATCAAGCTGTTGAGTGAGCCGGGCTAAATCGGGTCGGATATCGTGTTTGCGGGAAAGGTGGACAAATCGAATCTCGGCTTCCAAGTCTTTTGCCATGGTGGTGAAATCGCGAATGACTTGTTCGCGTCTTGCACTGTTCATGGCACTGAAAAGAATCCAGAGTCCCAATATCAAAACACTGATTCCACCAAGAAAAGCGGCGGGATGTTTGCGGATTCTTTTTTGGACCACGTAAGGAAATCCCATTGACCGAGCGTGAATGGGTTCACCACGCTGAAACCGTTGCAGGTCATCGTGCAATGCCTTAGCAGAGCCATAGCGATGGTGTGGCTTTTTCTCCAGACAGGTCAGGATAATGATGCTCACATCTTTGGGAATGGAAGGGGTGATCTCCCGCGGGTTGGTTGGCTCTACCTCAAGGATTTTCCTGAATAATTCGCCAGTGTTTTGCGATGAAAATGGAAGTTTCCGGGTGATGAGCTGATAAAAAGTAGCTCCTAATGCATAAATGTCGGTGCGCCTGTCGATTTCACCGATGGATGTATCCAGGTGTTCGGGGGCCATAAATGCAGGTGTACCAAGTAGATCGCCAACCACGGTGAGTTGGTGATCTTCCAGGCTTCTCGCTAATCCAAAATCCAGGATATGCGCCCTGAAGCCTCCACTGGGATTCTGGCAGACAATGATGTTTCCAGGCTTGAGATCGCGATGAATGAGTCCAACGCTATGGGCCGCGTGGACACCGTCGGCAATTTGACGCATTACCTCGATTTTCTGCTCAAAGTTCAGCGTGGCTAATGCGCGATTTAAAGGCGTACCATCTAGATATTGCATGGCAATAAAGGGAATTCCTTCGTGCTCATCCACCTCAAAAATTCGGCAAACGTTTTCATGGTCAATCTTCGCCTGGGAACGTGCCTCCCTTGCGAATCGTTGGATGAGGTCGGGTACATCTCGCGACAGGATTTTTATAGCCACTCGGCGGCGCAGTCGCAGATCCTGCGCCCGGTAAACTCGACCCATTCCGCCCTGACCCAGGAGGGCCTCCAACACATAGCGGCCAAAGTGGCGGGGCAAGACTTCGCTACCATCGGGAGCCACAGAGCTGTCCTTGGCTGGCTTTTGTAGAGTTTCATCGTCGGTGCTCAGCGTGGGATGTTGAAGCAAAAGATTGTGGATGGTTTGCTCTGATAACAGCCCGATTTCTCTCAGTACCTCTTCCAGAGAACGTCCCTGTTCCTGCACCTGGTGAATAAGCCGGTCTGCCATGTTTTGCGGAAGCAGACCTTTTTCAATCGCTCGGTCTAAAATGTACCGGTTCGGATTGCCAACCAAAGTCACTCCTCGCGCTAGACCAAAATCTAAACAATTTTAGCGCAACACCTTAGCTCAAGGTGGGGAAGTCCAAGGCCTGAGAGAGTCCAGTGCTTCTTACCCAGGCATTTGGCGGGAATGACAAAAAAAGCCAGGCAGAGTTGAACTGTGCCTGACTTGAAGGTGTGGAACAAACGGAATAAGGTGATTTCGGCAGATGCGTTTAGATTAATTCGAAAGCCTAACGGCGCCATTGGTGGTGATTGCGCGAATACGGGGCCCGCCTTTTCCTAAGACGGTTTCAAAAGACCGATCGATTTCTCCTTGAACCGTGACGGGGAAGTCGAAACTCATGCGGCCATTCACAGTTCCTGTTGCTAGTTCGCCGTTGAAATCCTCTGGAATTGAGATTGAAACGCCACCATTGGTGGTGATCAAATCAATTCCATTTCCCTGCCAGGAGGTACCGTTGCACTGAATTCTCAGGCCCCCATTCGTAGTTTTCCCTCGAACCTCACCAGCGCAGCGGGTGACATTGATTCCACCATTGACCGTGCGCATACTAACTTTGGA
>Ga0214472_10006486_pt1 | contig 12257 bp, 11 predicted proteins | sample RVTome_6_FD_207662 | JGI IMG/M metagenome (GOLD analysis project Ga0214472, IMG submission 207662) | Soil microbial communities from uranium-contaminated site in the Upper Colorado River Basin, Wyoming, United States - RVT140D175 | ecosystem: Environmental > Terrestrial > Soil > Contaminated >... | reverse complement strand
AGCTCGGCATCGGCTCGGCGGCCCTGCTCACGCCGCACGTGCGCGGCGGCAGGATGCGCGCGCTCGCCACCACCGGCGAGAAGCGCGCCGCCACCCTGCCCGACGTGCCGACGCTCGCCGAGCAGGGTATCCCCGGCGTGGTGGCGCTCGCCTGGTGGGGCATCTTCGCGCCGGCCGGAACCCCGGCGCCGATCGTGCAGAAGTTCTGGTCCGAGCTCGACAGGGCGCTCGGCCTGCCCGAGGTCAGGAAGACTCTCGGCGAGGGCCTCGGGATGGAGATCGTCGCCGCGAAGCCGCAGGCCACGCAGCAGTTCCTGGTCGGCGAGATGCAGCGCTGGGCCAAGGTGGTCAAGGAGCACGGCGTCAAGACGGACTGACGTCCGATGCGGCTGTCGTACCTGCCGCCGCTCATGGTGTACCTGGCGGCGGGCGTGTCCGGCCTCACCGGCATCGTCGGCACGTTCTTCGTCAAGGAGTACCTCGGGATCTCGGCCGAGTTCCTGGCGGCGCTCGGCTTCTGGGCCGGCATCCCCTGGGCGCTGAAAATGCCGGTCGGGCACCTCGTCGACCTGATCTGGCGCTGGAAGGCGGCGCTGGTGTACCTCGGCGCCGGGCTCATCGCGGCGAGCCTGCTCATCATGGTGGGCCTCGTCAGCCATCCGCAGGAGATGCGGCGCTTCATGAGCGCCGAGCACTGGTTCGTGCTTTCCACGCTGCTCGCGCCGGTCGGCTACGTGGTGCAGGACGCGGTGGCCGACGCGATGACGGTCGAGGCGGTGCCGCGCGCCGACGAGCAGGGCCGCCGCTACGACGCCGCGGTGCTGAAGAGCATGCACACCACGATGCAGACCCTGGGGCGGGTGGCGATCATCGGCGGCTCGGTGCTGGTGGCCGGGCTCAACGTGTGGCTGTTCCGCGACGCGGAGCGCCTGCCGCAGGCGGCGAAGGCCGCGCTCTACGCCGAGGTGTATGCCTATGCGCTCGCGATCCCGCTGGTGTCGGTGAGCGGCGTGCTGCTGCATCATTTCCTGAAGCATCCGCTGCCCGGCGCCGAAAAGACCGAGCCGAGCTGGGCGGTGCTCGGCGGCAGCCTCGCGTTCGTCGCGATCACGCTCGCGGTGGGCCTATCGGATGTGCGCTACGGCCAGGAGCTCGTGTTCCTCGGCTCGCTCGCGGTGATCCTGTTTTTGCTGTGGCGCCTCGCGGGCGAGCTCGAGCCGCTCGCGCGCGAGACCATGGTGGCCACCGCGCTGGTGGTGTTCATGTTCCGCGCCATGCCCGGCACCGGCGCCGGCACCACCTGGTGGATGATCGACGTGCTGGGCTTCGACCAGTCGTTCATCGCGCGCCTGTCGCTGGTCGCCTCGGTCCTCACGCTCGCCGGCATGTTCGTGTTCCGGCGCTACATGGCCGAGCACTCGGTGTCGCGCATCATCGTCATGCTGACGCTGGCCGCCGGCGTGCTCGCGCTGCCCAACATCGGCATGTACTATGGGCTGCACGAATGGACCGCGCGCCACAGCGGCGGCCTGGTCGACGCGCGCGTGATCGCGCTGATCGACACCGCGCTCGAGTCCCCGCTCGGGCAGATCGCCATGATCCCGATGCTCGCCTGGATCGCGAACTCCGCGCCGCCGCAGCTCAAGGCGACCTACTTCGCGGTGATGGCCTCCTTCACCAACCTGGCGCTCTCGGGCTCCCAGCTCGGCGCCAAGTACCTGAACCAGCTCTACACCGTGACGCGCGAGGTGCGCGACCCGCTCACCGGGGCGGTGAAGGTGGCGGCCGACTACAGCGAGGTCGGCGCGCTGATGATCGCCGCGGCACTGGTGACGGTGGCGCTGCCGCTCGCGCGCGTCGGGCTGCTCGCGCGGCTCGGCCTGCGCACGGCCTGAGCCGCGCCGCGGTGCTAGTCCACCGCGAGCGGCTCCTCGTCCATCAGGGCGATCTGCTCGCGCAGCTCCAGGATCCGGTCCTGCCAGTAGCGCTGCGTGTCGAACCAGGGGAAGGCGGCGGGGAACGCGGGGTCGTCCCAGCGCCGCGCGATCCAGGCGGAGTAGTGGATAAGCCGCAGCGTGCGCAGCGCTTCGAGGAGGTGCAGCTCGCGCCGGTCGAAGCGCATGAAGTCCTCGTAGCCGGCGAGCACGTCGAGCATCTGGCGCGTCATCGCGGCGCGATCGCCCGAAAGCAGCATCCACAGGTCCTGCAGCGCCGGGCCCATGCGCGCGTCGTCGAGGTCGACGAAATGCGGGCCCCTCGCTTCCCCGTGCTCGGTCCACAGGATGTTGCCCGGGTGGCAGTCGCCGTGCAGGCGAATGTGCCTCACGGCGCCGGCGCGCCCGGTGCAGCGCGCCACGGCCTGCAGGGCCTGCGCGGTGACCGCTTCCCACGCGGGGCGCAGCTCGCCGGGGATGAAGCCGTGCTCCAGCAGCCAGGCCCGCGGCTCGTGGCCGAAGGTCTGGATAGACAAGGTTTCCCGTTGTCGAAAAGGCCGGGTCGCCCCGACGGCGTGAATCCGGCCGATGAAGCGGCCGATCCACTCCAGGGTCTTCGGGTCCTCCAGCTCCGGCGCGCGGCCGCCGCGGCGCGGGTAGAGCGCGACCCGGAACTCGCCGAAGCGAAACGAGTGCGTCGGCGCGACCACCGGGATCTCGCGAGCCGCGAGCTCGCGCGCGAACTCGTGCTCTTCGTCGATCTGCGCGTCGCTCCAGCGCCCCGGGCGGTAGAACTTGGCGACCAGAGGGGCGCCTTCCTCCATCCACACCTGGTAGACGCGGTTCTCGTAGCTCGCGAGCGCGAGCAGCCGCCCGTCGGGGCGCAGCCCCGCGCCGCAGAGCGCGTCGAGCACCACGTCGGGCGTCAGGCGGGCGTAGGGGTGGCCGTCCACGGTTAGAATTCTCCACCATGGCGAGCGCGGTCGAAGTCTCCGACCTGGAATTCTCCTACGGCGACCTGCAGATCTTCCGCGGGCTGTCGCTCGAGATCCCGCGCGGGCGGGTGGTCGCGATCCTCGGCGGCAGCGGCTGCGGCAAGTCGACGCTGCTCAAGCTGATCGGCGGCCAGCTGCGGCCGCAGGCGGGCTCGATCACGGTGGAGGGCAAATGCGTGCACCAGCTCGATTCCGACGCGCTCTACCGGCTGCGCCTCGAGATGGGGATGATGCTCCAGGCCTCCGGGCTGTTCAGCGACCTCACAGTGTACGAGAACGTGGCGTTCCCGATCCGCGAGAACTTCCGCCTCCCCGAGGCGCTCGTGCGCCGCATGGTGCTCATGAAACTGCACGCCGTCGGCCTGCGAGGCGCCCACGGCATGATGCCGGGGGACCTCTCCGGCGGCATGACGCGCCGCGTCGCGCTGGCGCGCGCGATCGCCACCGATCCGAAGCTCCTGATGTACGACGAGCCTTTCGCCGGCCTCGACCCGATCTCGCTCAACCAGATCGTCGAGCTGATCCGCAGCCTCAACCAGGCGCTCGGCCTCACCTCGATCGTGGTCACCTACGACGTGAAGGAGGCGCTCAAGGTCGCCGACTACGTCTACGTGCTGTGCGACGGCGTGGTGCTCGGCAAGGGCACCCCGGACGAGGTCGCCGCTTCCGACGATCCCTACCTCAAGCAGTTCCTGAATGCGCTTCCCGACGGCCCGGTGCGCTTCCACTTTCCCGCTCCGCCGCTGGAGCGGGATCTGGGCATCGCTTCGTGAGGCGCGCACCCGAGGAGGCCCGCCATGGCTGAAGAGCGTTCCAGCGCAACTCTCGACGAAGCGATCCGCCAGGCAGCCGCCGAAGCGGTGCGCTCCGGCGAGGACATCCGCCGGCGCGTGCACGACGTCACGCTCGAGGCGCTGCGCAGCCGGCGCTTCGACCGCGCCGGCATCCGCGAGGTGGTGCGCTCGGTGACCGAGGGCATCACCCTGGGCGCCGAGTCGAACCGCCTCGGCCTGCGCGAGGCGCTCGCCGAGGGCCTGCGCGGTCTCGACCAGGCGCTCACCCGCTCGGTCGAGGCGGGCCACGAGGCGCTGCGCCAGCTCGCCGCCACCGGACGCGATCTCTCCGATCACGAGCTGCGGCAGGGGCTCGCCGGCCTGAAGAAGATCGAGGAGGACTTCATCGCCACGCTCGACCAGGTCGCCGGCTCGGCGAACGAGCGCGTGCGCCCGGAGCTGCGCCAGGTGATCCGCCAGGCGGTGCACGCCGGCACCGAGACCGGGCGCCAGAGCGCGCGGCTGATGGCCGAATTCACGCTCGCCGGCATCGAGCTCGCCGGCGAGTTCGGCCTGCGCTTCGCGCAGCTCGCCGGCGGGGTGCTCGCGGGCATGGCCGACGCGCTGCACCGGAAGGACGAAGAGGGCGGCAGCCCCCGGTAGCCGCGCGCATGCTGCGCGAAACCCTCGGTCTCATGCGGGAGCTGCCGCGCCTGCACGAGATCAGCTCGGTGTTCATCCGGCACGGGCTGGGCGAGTTCGTGCGACGCCTCGGGGTCGCCGGCGCGCTCGAGCGCGCCGGGCGGATCCTGCACTGGAAGGCGGCCAGCGCCTCGGCCGCGCTCGACCCGGCGAGCCGCGTGCGCATGGCGTTCGAGGAGCTCGGCCCCACCTTCGTCAAGCTCGGCCAGGTGCTCGCCACCCGGGTGGATCTGCTCCCGCCGGCCTGGATCGCCGAGTTCGAGAAGCTGCACGCCGAGGTGCCGCCGGTCGCCTTCGAGGCGCTGCTGCCGCAGCTCGAGCGCTCGCTCGGGCGCTCGCCGTTCGAGGTATTCCGCGACATCGACACGCGCGCGCAGGCCGCCGCCTCGATCGCCCAGGTGCACCGCGCGCGGCTGCAGGACGGCACGCCGGTGGTGCTCAAGGTGCGCCGCCCCGGGGTGCGCGAGAAGATCGAGGCCGACCTGCGCCTGCTCAGGCGCATCGCCGAGCTGATCGAGGCCGAGATGCCCGAGGCGCGCCGCTACCGCCCGGCGCAGGTCGCGGCGCAGTTCGCGCGCTCGCTGGAGCGCGAGATCGACTTCAACACCGAGACGCGCAACGTCGAGCGCTTCGCGCACAACTTCGCGGGCGATCCGTATATCGTCATTCCCCGGGTGTACCCGCAGTTCACGAGCGACACGCTGCTGGTGCAGGAGCATGTCGAAGGCATCCCGGCGACCGACCCCGCGGCGGTCGAGGCGGCCGGGCTCGATCGCAAGCTGCTCGCCGCGCGCGGCGTCGACGCGTTCCTCAAGATGATCCTCGCCGACGGCTTCTTCCACGCCGACCCGCACCCCGGCAACGTGTTCTATCTGCCGGGCAACCGCATGGTGATCATCGACTTCGGCATGGTCGGGCGGCTCTCGCCGCCGCGCCGCAAGCAGGTGATCGACCTGCTCGCCGGCCTCGCCCGCATGGCGGAAGCGCCGATGATCGACGTGCTGCTCGACTGGGCGGGCGACGCGTTCGTCGACGAGGCGAAGCTCGCCGCCGACGTCGACGAGCTGGTGTTCGAGTACGAAGGCGTGCCGCTGCGCAGCATCCGCATCGCGGCGCTGGTGCGCCAGTTCGCCGACATCCTTCGCAGCCACTCGATCGTGCTGCCGCCGGACCTGTCGCTGATGTTCAAGACGCTGGTCTCGCTCGAGGGCCTCGGCCGGCAGTACGACCCGGAGTTCCACATCTCCACGCACCTCGCGCCGCTGGTGCGGCGCGCGCTGCGCGGCCGCTACCGCCCCGGCGAGCTGGCGCGGCGGGCGCGGGACGCGGCGGGCGAGCTCGCCGAGCTCGCGAGCAGCGTGCCGCGCGACCTCGCGCGGCTGCTGCGCGAGACGCGGCGCGGCAAGATGCGCGTCGACCTGGATCTCAAGCGGCTCGACAGCTTTGGCCGCCAGCTCGACCGCACCCTCGACCGGGTCACGGTGGGCATCATGACCGCCTCGCTGGTGATCGGCTCGGCGATCGTGCTCACGGTGCCGGAAGGCCCGGTGGTGCTCGGCGTGCCGGTGCTGCCGGCGCTCGGCCTCGCCGGCTACCTGCTCGCGTTCCTGAACAGCCTGTGGATCATCTACGGCATCTGGCGCTCGGGCCGCGACTAGGGAGCGCTAGGCTGCGCCGTCCTTCGGGATGAAGCGCAGCGCCACCCCGTTGTTGCACCAGCGCTGCCCGGTGGGCGGCGGGCCGTCGTCGAACACGTGGCCGTGGTGGCCGCCGCAGCGCACGCAGTGGTACTCGGTGCGCGGGTAGATCAGGTAGAAGTCCTTCTTGGTCTCGAAGGCGCCCGGGATGGTGGTGAAGAAGCTCGGCCAGCCGGTGCCCGACTCGTACTTCATGTCGGAGGTGAACAGCGGCAGCCCGCAGCCGGCGCAGGCAAACACGCCGGGGCGTTTCTCGCCGTTGAGCGGGCTGGTTCCGGCGCGCTCGGTGCCTTCCTCGCGCAGCACGTGATAGGCCTCGCGCGGCAGGCGCTTGCGCCACTCCTCCTTGGAGAGCTTGAGCGGCTCGCCCGGCGCCGGCACGGCGGCCCCGGCGGGCAGGAACGCCTTCCAGCTCGTCTGCATCTGCTCGATGTCCTTCATGGTGCGCGGCGCCGCGGCATGCGCGCAGAAGGGCGCGGCTGCCAGCGCGAACAGGAATGTGCGTCGTTCCATGGTGGTGTCCTCATTGGCTCTCGGCCTTGGTCGACTCGACGGGCAAAACCTGACAATACAATACCGGCCGTGCCGAAGCGACCCTTTGCGATGGTTCCCCTGCCGGCGGCGAGGAGCGAGAAGCCGCGCCGCGCCGGGCTGACGATGATGCTCGACGCGGGCCTGCCGCCCGGCGCGCAGGCCGACGTGCTGGCGCTCGCCGGCGACTACGTCGACCTCGCCAAGATCAAGACCGGCAGCGCCCGCCTCTACGAGGAGAGGGTTCTGGTGGCGAAGCTCGAGCGCTACCGCCGCCACCGCGTGCAGCCCTTCCTCGGCGGCCAGTTCCACGAGTACGTGTTCGCCACCCAGGGAAGCAAGGCCTTGCCGCGCTTCTATGCGGAAGCCCTGCGCGTCGGCTTCGAGGCGATCGAGATCTCGGACAACGTCGTTCCGCTCACTCCCCGTGAAAGAAAACGGCAGATCCGGGCAGCGCGCGACGCCGGGCTCGTGGTCTACGGCGAAGTCGGCTCCAAGGACACCCTCACCAATCCGAAGCTTCTGATCGCGCAGGCGGAAGATTGCTTCGCCGCCGGCGCCGCGCTGGTGCTGGTGGAGGCCGCGGAGATGGTGCGCGGCGGCCGTCCCCACCGCAAGACTTTGGGCTTGCTTTTGAAGAGCTTGGATGTGAAACGGGTAATGTTCGAGCTGCCCGGGCCGTGGATTCCCGAAGTGCGACACTGCGACGTCGAGGCGCTGAAGAAGCTGCTCATCGAGGAGCTCGGGCCCGACGTGAACCTCGCCAACGTGATGCCCGGCGATCTGATCGACCTCGAGACCACGCGTGTCGGCCTGGGCGTGGCGGGCCCGCCCGTTGTATAAACGCCTGGACGTCTCTGCCAAGGGAGGAGGACCCATGAGCCTGAAGCGCATTGCCACGATGTTTTTCTGCGCGGCCGCCGCAGCGAGCGGCGCCGCTTTCGCCCAGGACTGGCCGGCGAAGCCGCTGCGCCTGGTGCTCGGCTACGCCGCCGGCGGCGCGATGGACATGAGCGCGCGCGTCATCGCGCCGATCCTGTCGGAGCAGCTCGGCCAGCCGGTGGTGGTCGAGAACCGCACCGGCGGCGCGGCCAACATCGCCGCCGAGGCGGTGGCGCGCTCGGCGCCCGACGGCTACACGATTCTCTTCTACGCCGATGCGTACACCATCGCGCCGTCGCTCTTCAGGACGCTGCCCTACGACCCGGTGAAGGACTTCATCCCGATCACCCAGATGATCAGCGGCGCGCATATCCTGGTCGGCCACCCTTCGGTGCCGGCGAACACGCTGCAGGAGCTGATCGCGTATGCCAGGCAGAACCCGGGCAAGCTCGCCTACGGCTCGCCGGGCAACGGCACGCCGCAGCACCTCGCCGCCGAGCTTTTCAAGACCATCGCCGGCGGGCTGGACATCACGCACGTGCCCTACAAGGGCGGCGGGCAGGCGATCGGCGACGTGGTCGGCGGGACGATTCCGCTCGCCTCGCTCGGGCTGCCGCCGACCGCCGGGCACATCAAGGCCGGGCGCCTGAAGGCCTTCGCCGTGACGAGCAAGGTGCGCCAGCGGCTGCTGCCGGACACGCCCACCTTCCAGGAAGCGGGCATCGCGGGCTTCGAGACCGTGCAGTGGTGGGGCCCGGCGCTGCCCGCCGGAACGCCGGCGCCGGTGGTGAAGCGCGTCTACGACGAGTTCGTCAAGGCGCTCGCCCACCCGGTGCTGGTCGATCGCTTCAACAAGGCCGGCCTGGAAGTCACGCCGAGCGCCTCGCCGGAGGCTTTCGTCGACTTCATCAGGGCCGAGATCGCCCGCTGGGCGCCGGTGGTGAAGGCCGCGGGTGCGAGGGTGGATAACTGAACGTCCTGCTCATCACCTCGGACCAGCAGCGCGGCGACTGCTACGGGTTCGAGGGCCGCAAGGTCAGGACGCCGCACCTGGACGCGCTGGCGCGCGGCGGCACGCGCTTTTCGGCGTGCATCACGCCGAACCTCGTGTGCCAGCCCTCGCGCGCGTCGATCCTGACCGGGCTGCTGCCGTACACCCACGGCGTGTCCGACAACGGCATCGACCTCGACCCGAGGACCGGCGAGGCGGGATTCGCCGGCGCCTTCGCGCGCGCCGGCTACCGCACCGGCTTCATCGGCAAGGCGCACTTCGCCACCTCGCACACCTTCGCGCCGACCGGGACGCCGGAGTGCCGCAACAGCGACCAGCCGCAGGACTGGCTCGGGCCCTACATGGGCTTCCGGCACGTCGAGCTGATGGTCGAAGGCCACAACCACTGGCCGCCGATGAAGCCGCCGCGCGGCCAGCATTACGAGCGCTGGTTCCACCAGGACGGGCGCGGAGAGGAGCTGCAGCGGCTCTACGAAACGCAGCTCGAGCCGCGCAGCACCGCGCTGCAGACCTTGCACTCCGCGCTGCCGCCGGCGTTCCACAATTCCACCTGGACCGGGGACCGAACGATCGATTTCCTCACGAAAAATTCACGTGAGAAGTTCTGTGTCTGGGCCTCGTTTCCCGACCCTCATCATCCCTTCGACGCGCCCGACCCGTGGAGCCGCATGCACCACCCGGACGAGGTCGACCTGCCGGCGCAGCGCACGCTCGACCTGGAGCGCCGGCCGTGGTGGCACCGGCAGAGCCTGGAGGGCAGGCCGCAGATCGTTTCCCACCTGCGCAAGATCCGCGAGGAGTACTCGCGCATCCCGGCGCAGAGCGACCGGCAGCTGCGCGAGCTGATCGCCAACTACTACGGCATGATCTCGCTCATCGACCACAACGTCGGCCGCATCCTGCTGCATCTGGAGCGCCTGGGTCTTGCCCGCAATACTTTGATTGTCTACTCGACGGACCACGGCGACTGGCTCGGCGACCACGGCCTGGTGCTCAAGGGGCCGATGGCCTACGAGGGGCTGCTGCGAGTCGGGCTGATCGTCTCCGGACCGGGAGTTCCGAAGGCAAAGGTGGTTCCCGACCCGGTCTCCACCGTCGACCTTGCCGCGACTTTTGCCGATTACGCAGGCATCGAGATTCCTGCAGTGCGACACAGCCGCAGCCTGAGAGATCTTATTGAAACGAACAGCGCGAGCCGCGATTTCGCCCATAGCGAGTGGGACCTGCGCGCCTCGCGCTCGGGCGTCGACCTCGACCTGCGCACGGTGCGCACCCGCACGCACAAGCTCACGCTCGACCTGCGCTCGGGCGCGGGGGAGCTCTACGACCTCGCCAGCGATCCGCACGAGATGGACAACATTTTTGAAACCTCGAAAAGCAGAACCGAGTTGATGGACATGATCCGAAGCCGCCCGGACGACATCGTGCCGCGCCTGCCGCAGGTGGGGATGGCATGAAGCCCGCCAACCTCGTCGTGATCATGTCGGACGAGCACGACCCGCGCTGGATGGGCTGCTCGGGCAGCACGCTCGCGCGCACGCCGAACCTCGACCGGCTCGCGGCGCGCGGCACGCGCTTCACCGACGCGACCACCGCCTGCCCGATCTGCGTGCCGGCGCGTGCCGCGTTCGCCACCGGGAAATACAACCACCAGATCGGCTACTGGGACAACGCCGACGCCTACGACGGCGCGGTGCCGAGCTGGCATCACCGGCTGCGCGCGCTCGGCCACCGCGTGGTCTCGGTCGGGAAGCTGCATTTCCGCTCCAGCGACGACGACCACGGCTTCTCCGAGGAGATCGTGCCGATGAACATCGTCGACGGCAAGGGCGACCTCTACGGCCTGCTGCGCGGCGCGGACATGCCGCTGCGCTCCGACGGCAAGAAGCTCGCCGCGCTCTCCGGGCCGGGCGAGTCGGAGTACACCTGGTACGACCGCGAGATCGCCTCGCGCGCGCAGATCTGGCTGCGCGAGGAGGCGGCGCAGCACGCCGGGCGGCCCTGGGTGCTGTTCGTGTCGTTCGTCGCGCCGCATTTCCCGCTGATGGCGCCGCCGCACTGGTACTACCGCTATCCGTTCGAGCGCATCCCGATGCCCAAGCTGTACGCGAAGAGCGAGCGCCCGGACCACCCCTGCGTCGTCGACCAGGCCGAGAACACCGGCTACGACCGGCACTTCAAGGACGCCGCGGCGGTGAAGCGCGCCCGGGCGGGGTATCTCGGCCTCGTCAGCTCGCTCGACGAGAACATCGGCCACATTCTGCAGACTCTGGAAGATCTGAATCTGGAGAGAAACACGAGGATCCTCTACACCTCGGACCACGGCGACAACCTCGGCGCGCGCGGCCTGTGGGGCAAGCAGGTGCTCTACCAGGAAGCGGCGGCGGTGCCGCTGATCCTCGCCGGCCCGGGCATCCCGGCGGGCGAGGCGCACGCCACGCCGGTGAGCCATGTCGACGTCTATCCGACCATCATGGAGTCGATGCTCGCCGGCGCACCCGATGCCTCCGGGATTTCGCTCTTCGAACTAATCAGAAAAACCCCTGACCGGGTGGTGCTCTCGGAATACCACGCATCCTCTTCGCGCTCGGGCGAGTTCATGGTGCGTCACGGCAAGTGGAAGTACGTCTACTTCGTGCACTACCCGGACCGGCCGCAGCTCTTCGACCTCGAGTCCGACCCGGAAGAGCTGCGCGACCGGGGCGCCGATCCCTCGCTGGAGAAGGTGAGGAGGGCGTGCCACGAGCGGCTGTGCGCGCTTCTCGACCCCGAGGAAGTCGACCGCCGCGCGAAGCGGCGGCAGGCCGAGCTGGTGGCGGCAAACGGCGGCCGCGAGGCGGTGATCGCCCGGGGCAGCTTCGCCTACTCGCCGCCGCCGGGCTTTCGCGCCGAGTTCGATCAGTAGCCGGCAGCGATGTGGTGGCCGATCACCGCGCCGAGCACCGCGCCGAACATGATCGCCGCCCCGGTGTTCGGGTGCACGCTGTGGTAGACCACCGGCTGCGGACGGTGCACGACCACCGTGCGATGCACCGGCCGGTGGTGCACTACGCGATGCTGCACGACCGGACGGTAGGTTTGATGCTTGACGACGTAATGCTTCGCCGGCTTCGCATGCCGGTAGTCCCGTTGACTCCCCCGGTCCGCGAGCGCGGCGGTGGAGAGGGCAAATGCGGCGACGGCGGCGGCAGCGGCGATCGTTGTCTTCTTGAGCGTCATGGCATCCTCCTTATCAAGTGTGCCGATGCCATTTCACGCGCGAAGGCTGCCGCGGTAAACCGAGGAAGTGCAACATCTGTAACAGCGTGTTAACGTCGCGCCCGAGGAGGAGACCTATGTCACGCATCGCTACGTTCCTGCTCGCCGCCCTGTTCCCGCTCGCGGCCTGGGCGCAGGACTACCCGTCGAAGCCGGTCACCATGATCGTGCCGTTCCCCCCGGGCGGGGTGGCCGACATCGTCGGCCGGCCGCTCGCCGCGACGATGGAAAAGACGCTCAGGCAGCCGGTGGTGGTGGTGAACCGCACCGGCGCCGGCGGCGCGGTGGGCATGACCGCGGCGGCGAAGTCCGCGCCCGACGGCTACACCATCCTGATGACGCTGTCGTCGATCTCGATCTTCCCGGTGTCCGACCCGCTCAACGGCAAGACCGCGCCCTACCAGCTCGCCGATTTCGCGCCGATCGCGCTGGTCACCGCCGATCCCACGGTGCTGGTGGTGAGCGGCGACAGC
>Ga0214472_10006485_pt1 | contig 12257 bp, 22 predicted proteins | sample RVTome_6_FD_207662 | JGI IMG/M metagenome (GOLD analysis project Ga0214472, IMG submission 207662) | Soil microbial communities from uranium-contaminated site in the Upper Colorado River Basin, Wyoming, United States - RVT140D175 | ecosystem: Environmental > Terrestrial > Soil > Contaminated >... | reverse complement strand
AGGAGATCAGGAAGCCCGAGATCGACGCGCAGCTGATCGCCGATTCCATCGCGCAGCAGCTCGAGAAGCGCATCATGTTCCGCCGCGCCATGAAGCGCGCCATGCAGAACGCCATGCGCCTGGGGGCGCAGGGCATCAAGATCATGAGCGCCGGACGCCTGAACGGCATCGAGATCGCGCGCACCGAGTGGTACCGGGAGGGGCGCGTGCCTCTGCACACGCTGCGCGCCGACATCGACTACGGCATGGGCGAGGCGAAGACCACGTACGGCGTGATCGGCATCAAGGTGTGGGTGTACAAGGGCGAGGTGATGGCCAAGGCCGAGGCGCAGGCGGCGCAAGCGGCGGCAGTGCCGACGGCCGCGCCGGCCGAGGCGCCGGCCGAGCCCAAGCGCGCGAAGAAGCCCGCGCCGCGCCCGGGCGCACGGCGCGTGCCCGCCCGCGCCAAGCCGGACGGCGAGAAGAAGGCGAAGAAGCCGGAGTCCCCGGCGCCGAAGACGACCGTGAAGCGCGCGAAGAAGGTCGTCAAGGGCGACGGCGAGAAGAAGGAGTAAGCCATGCTGCAACCGGCACGCACCAAATACAGAAAGCAGCAGAAGGGCCGCAACACGGGCATCGCCACGCGCGGCAACAAAGTCTCGTTCGGCGAGTACGGCCTGAAGGCGATCGGCCGCGGGCGGCTCACGGCGCGACAGCTGGAAGCCGCGCGGCGCGCTCTTTCGCGGCACATAAAGCGCGGCGGCCGCATCTGGATTCGCGTGTTCCCGGACAAGCCGATCTCGCAAAAGCCCGCGGAGGTGCGCATGGGCAACGGCAAGGGCAATCCGGAGTACTTCGTCTGCGAGATCCAGCCGGGCAAGATCATCTACGAGATGGACGGCGTCGACGCCGCGATCGCCAAGGAAGCGTTTGCGCTGGCGTCCGCCAAGCTGCCGTTCAAGACCGTCGTCGTGCACAGGATGCTGGGGTAGATCATGAAGGCGAGCGAACTTCGCGTGAAGAGCGGTGACGAGCTGCAAAAGGAGCTGAACGAGCTGCTCAAGGCCCGGTTCGGCCTGCGCATGCAGCTTGCCACCCAGCAGCTCGGCAACTCCAGCCAGGTCAAGAAGGTGCGCCGCGATATCGCGCGCGTGCGCACCCTGCTGAAGGAGAAGGCGAGCAAATGAACCCAGCGACGCAGGCCCCGCAGGCCGTCCGCACCCGCACCCTGGTGGGGCGCGTGGTGAGCGACCGCATGCAGAAAACCGTGACGGTGCTGGTGCAGCGCCGGGTCAAGCACCCGGTGGTGGGAAAGACCATCACGCTGTCGAAGAAGTACCACGCCCATGTGGAGGGCGGCGAAGTGCGGCAGGGCGACCTGGTCGAGATCGCCGAGTGCCGCCCCATTTCGCGCACCAAGTCGTGGAAAGTGACGCGCCTGGTCGAGAAGTCGAAGGCGGTTTGACGTTGCCCAAGGCGCCGGATTCACGTTAGAATTCGCGCCTTTTCGCCCCGTACGGGGTCCAAAACTGCCCGCGCACCGATTCGCGCGGTGCAAGTTGGATGGAGAACTACCGATGATTCAGATGCAGTCGATACTGGACGTGGCCGACAACACGGGTGCGCGCGCCGTCATGTGCATCAAGGTGCTGGGCGGCTCGAAGCGCCGCTACGCCAGCATCGGCGACGTGATCAAGGTGAGCGTCAAGGACGCGGCGCCGCGCGGGCGCGTGAAGAAGGGCGAGATCTACCACGCCGTCGTGGTGCGCACCGCGAAAGGCGTGCGGCGCGCCGATGGCTCGCTGATCCGCTTCGACTCCAATGCGGCGGTGCTGCTGACGCCGAAGTTCGAGCCGATCGGCACGCGCATCTTCGGCCCGGTGACGCGCGAGCTGCGCACCGAGCGCTTCATGAAGATCGTGTCGCTCGCGCCCGAGGTTCTCTGAGCGGCTCCACGGGGAAGACAGCCATGCAACGCATCCGCAAAGACGACGAGGTCGTCGTCATCACCGGCCGGGACAAGGGCAAGCGCGGCACCGTGCTGCGCCGCGTGAACGCCGAGTACGTCGTGGTCGAGGGGGTCAACCGTGTCAAGAAGCACCAGCGGCCGAACCCGATGAAGGGCGTCACGGGCGGTATCGTGGACAAGGACATGCCGATCCACCTCTCGAACATCGCGCTGTTCAACCCGGGGACGCAGAAGGGCGACCGCGTCGGCTTCAAGCGGCTGCAGGACGGCCGCAAGGTGAGGGTGTTCAAGTCGAACGGCGAGCAGGTCGACGCATAAGGTGAGGCAGATGGCGAAGGACAAGAACCCGGACAAGAATCCGAAGAGCGAGAAGCCCGCCAAGGCTCAGGAGCGGCCGGCCAAAGCCGACGTCAAGGCCGCCAAGGCCGAGGCCAAGCCCGCCGAGAAGCCGGCCAAGCCGGCGCGGCCCGCGCTGCCCGTGCCGCCGGCGCGACTCGCGATCTACTACCGCGAGAAGGTGGTGCCGGAGCTGGTGACGAGGTTCGGCTACAAGACCACCATGCAGGTCCCGCGCATCCGCAAGATCACGCTCAACATGGGCGTGGGCGAGACGGTGGGCGACAAGAAGACGCTCGACAACGCCGTGGCGGACATGGCGAGGATTGCCGGCCAGAAGCCGGTGGTCACCAAGGCGCGCCGCTCGATCGCCAACTTCAAGCTGCGCGCGGGGTTTCCGATCGGCTGCATGGTGACCCTGCGCGGGGCACGCATGTACGAATTCCTCGACCGCCTGGTCAACATCGCCATCCCGCGCATCCGCGACTTCCGCGGCGTATCGAACCGCGCGTTCGACGGCCGGGGGAACTACAGCCTGGGCGTGCGGGAGCAGATCATCTTCCCGGAGATCGAGTACGACAAGATCGATGCGCTGCGGGGCATGAACATCGCCATTACCACGACGGCGAAGACGGACGACGAGGCGAAGGCCCTGCTCGCCGCGTTCCGCTTCCCGTTCAAGCATTGAGGGATCCGAACATGGCCAAACTCGCCGTCAAACTCCGCGAACAGAAGCGCCGCCAGACCGTGGCCAAGTTCAAGGCCCGGCGCCAGGCGCTGCTCGATGTGATCCGCGACCCCAGGGCGCAGGACGAGGACCGCGAAGCGGCGCGCGAGAAGCTGCAGAAGCTGCCGCGCGACGCCTCGCCCACGCGCCTGCGCAATCGCTGCGCGATCACGGGGCGCCCGCGGGGCGTCTACCGGAAGTTCGGCCTCGGACGCAACAAGCTGCGCGATCTCGCGATGCGCGGCGAAGTGCCCGGCGTGATCAAGGCGAGCTGGTAAGGAGACCCGCGCATGAGCATGACCGATCCGATCGCCGACATGCTGACCCGCATCCGCAACGCCCAGATGGTGGGGCACGCGGAGGTGAGCATGCCCTGCTCCAAGCTGAAGGTTTCGATCGCCAGGGTGCTGAAGGACGAGGGCTACATCGAAGACTTCGCCGTGGGCGAGGACAAGTCCATGAAGCTGCTGCGCATCGGCCTCAAGTACTACGCCGGCCGGCCCGTGATCGAGCGGCTGGAGCGGGTTTCAAAGCCGGGGCTGCGCGTCTATAAGGGCCGCGACAACATACCGCGCGTCATGAACGGGCTGGGCGTGGCCATCGTGTCGACCTCACGCGGCGTGATGACGGACCGCAAGGCGCGCGCCGACGGCGTGGGCGGCGAAGTGCTCTGCATCGTGGCGTAAGGAGAAGGCCATGTCCCGCATCGCCAGGTACCCGATTGCGCTGCCCGAGGGCGTCGAGGTAACTCTCGCCTCGGGGTCCATTTCGGTGAAGGGCCCGCTCGGCACCATGGCGCGGCCGCTGGATCCGAACGTGGGCATCCAGAAGGAAGGCGACACGCTGGTGTGCAAGGCGCTCGGCAACTCGCACCATGCCACCGCCATGTCCGGCACCTTGCGTGCGCTGGTCGCCAACATGGTCACCGGCGTGACCAAGGGCTTCGAGAAAAAGCTCGCACTGGTCGGCGTGGGGTACCGGGCGCAGGCGCAGGGCGACAAGCTCAATCTGCAGGTCGGGTTCTCGCACCCGGTGGTGCACCAGATGCCCAAAGGCGTGAAGGTGGCGACGCCGACGCAGACCGAGGTGGTCGTAAGCGGCATCGACAAGCAGCTCGTCGGCCAGATCGCCGCGGAGATCCGCGACACCAAGCCGCCCGAGCCCTACAAGGGCAAGGGCGTGCGCTATGCCGGCGAAACCGTGGTACTGAAAGAGACGAAGAAAAAGTAGCGGAGCCCCGATATGCGAGACAAGAACGAAGCCCGAGTGCGACGCGCCCGCCAGACGCGCCTCAAGATCCGCGAGATCGGCGCGGTGCGTCTCACGGTGCACCGTACCAATAGCCACATCTACGCGCAGCTCACCTCGAGCGCTGGCGAGCGGGTGCTCGCGTCGGCCTCGACGCTGGAAAAGGAAGTGCGCGAGCAGCTCAAGAACGGCGGCAATCGCAAGGCCGCCGAGGCCGTGGGCGCGCGCATCGCGCAGAAGGCCAAGCAGGCCGGCATCGAAGCCGTCGCGTTCGATCGCGCCGGCTACCGTTATCACGGGCGCGTGAAGGCGCTCGCCGAGGCCGCGCGCGCCGGCGGACTCAAGTTCTAAGGACACGCCATGGCAAAAATGAAGCCCAGAATGCAGCAAAGCGAGGAACGCACCGACGGCCTGCGTGAAAAGATGGTGTCGGTGAACCGTGTCACCAAGGTCGTGAAGGGCGGGCGCGTGCTCGGCTTCGCCGCGCTTACCGTGGTCGGCGACGGCGACGGCGGCATTGGCATGGGCAAGGGCAAGGCGCGCGAGGTGCCCGTGGCCGTGCAGAAGGCCATGGAAGAGGCGCGCCGCAAGCTCTTCAAGGTCAAGCTCAAGAACGGCACGCTGCACCACGCCGTGACCGGGCATCACGGCGCGGCCACGGTACTGATGCAGCCGGCGCACGAGGGCACGGGCATCATCGCCGGCGGCCCGATGCGCGCCGTGTTCGAGGTCATGGGCGTCACCAACGTCCTGGCGAAGTGCTTCGGCTCGACCAACCCCTACAACGTGGTGCGCGCGACGCTGCAGGGCCTGCAGGCGATGAGCACGCCCGCGGAGATCGCCGCCAAGCGCGGCAAGAAAGTCGAGGAAATCACCTCCTAGAGGCGGCCATGGCGGACAGCAAGATCAAGGTGAAGCTGGTAAAGAGCACGGCCGGCTGCGACGCGGATCACCGTGCGACGGTGCGCGGCCTCGGGCTGAGGAAGATCCGCCAGACGGTGGAGCTCGTGGACACGCCGTCGGTGCGCGGCATGATCGAAAAGGTTTCTTACCTCGTGCGGGTGGAGGAATAGGCACATGCGCTTGAATTCACTCAAACCGGCGCCGGGGGCCAAGAAGTCGCGTCACCGCGTCGGCCGCGGCGTCGGCTCGGGCTGGGGCAAGACCGCGGGGCGCGGGCACAAGGGCCAGCGCGCGCGCTCGGGCGGCTACCACAAGGTCGGCTTCGAGGGCGGCCAGATGCCGCTGCACCGGCGCCTGCCGAAGCGCGGCTTTGCATCGCCCACGCGCACGCACAGCGCAGAAGTGCGCCTGTCGGAACTGCAGGGCATGAAGCCCGGCGACATCGACCTGGGTGCGCTCAAGGCGCAGGGCATCGTGCCGCGGGACGTGCGCACGGCGAAGGTCATCCTCTCCGGAAAGCTCACGCGCAGCGTCACGTTGAAGGGTGTCAAGGCAAGCAAGGGCGCGCGTGCCGCGATCGAGGCGGCGGGCGGCAAGGTCGAGGACGCAGCTCCCGCTGCGCGGCGGGCCGGGGACTGAGGCTTGGCGACCACGCTTTCCACCGCGGGCAAGTCCGGCCGCTACGGCGACCTCAAGCGTCGCCTGCTGTTCCTGCTCGGCGCGCTGGTGGTGTTCCGCATCGGCGCGCACATACCCGTGCCCGGCATCGATCCGAATGTGCTCGCCGATCTGTTCAAGAGCCAGCAGGGCGGCATCCTGGGCATGTTCAACATGTTCTCGGGCGGCGCCTTGTCGCGCTTTACCATCTTCGCGCTCGGCATCATGCCGTACATCTCCGCCTCGATCATCATGCAGCTGATGACCGCCGTGACCCCGCACCTGGATCAGTTGCGCAAGGAAGGCGAGTCGGGGCGCCGCAAGATCACCCAGTACACGCGCTACGGCACGGTGTTCCTGGCGCTGTTCCAGGCCACGGGCATCTCGGTCGCGCTCGAGTCCCAGGCGGGATTGGTGCTCGACCCCGGGCTCATGTTCCGCGTCACGACGGTGACCACGCTGGTCACGGGCACCATGTTCCTGATGTGGCTCGGCGAGCAGATCACGGAGCGCGGTCTGGGCAACGGCATCTCGCTCATCATCTTCGCCGGCATCGTCGCCGGGCTGCCCGGTGCCATCGCGGGCACGCTGGAGCTGGTGCGCACCGGCGCGATGCATCCGCTTACCGCGCTGCTGATCGCGGTGGCGGTCTTGGCGGTCACCGCGTTCGTGTGCTTCGTCGAACGGGGCCAACGCAAGATCCTGGTCAACTACGCCAAGCGCCAGGTCGGCAGCCGCGTCTACGGCGGCCAGAGCTCGCACCTGCCGTTCAAGCTCAACATGTCGGGCGTGATCCCGCTGATCTTCGCCAGCTCGCTGATCCTCTTCCCCGCGACGCTGCTCGGCTGGTTCGGCGCTGCGGAAGGCATGCTCTGGCTGCGCGACATATCCAGCACGCTCACGCCGGGGCAGCCGATCTACGTGCTGCTGTACGCCGGGCTGATCATTTTCTTCTGCTTCTTCTACACGGCGCTGCAATACAACCCGAAAGAGACCGCCGACAATCTGAAGAAATCGGGCGCCTTCGTGCCCGGTATCCGGCCCGGAGAGCAGACGGCGCGCTACCTGGAGAAGATCCTGACGCGCCTCACGCTCGCGGGCGCGATCTACGTCACCGCGGTGGCCCTGCTGCCGGAGTTCCTCATCCTCAAATGGAACGTGCCGTTCTTCTTCGGCGGCACGTCGCTTCTGATCATCGTCGTCGTAACGATGGACTTCATGTCGCAGGTGCAGGCCTACGTCATGACGCATCAATACGAAAGCCTGCTGCGCAAGGCGAGCTTCAAGGGCGGTTTGCCCGTTCGCTGACGGCGCCGCGAGAGACAAAGGAGCAGAAACATGAAAGTGATGGCATCGGTGAAGAAGATCTGCCGCAAATGCAAGATCGTGCGGCGCAAGGGCGTCGTGCGCGTCATCTGCGCGGATCCACGCCACAAGCAGCGGCAGGGTTGATAACGCCTTGACGAAACAGGTATAATTTCAGATTTTCCCGGGACCCCCATGGCACGCATCGCAGGCATCAACATTCCGAACCACCAGCACGCGGATATCGCCTTGACGGCGATTTTCGGCATCGGCCGTGCGCGCGCGCAGGCGCTGTGCGCGGCGGCGGGCGTGGAGCGCAACCGCAAGATCAAGGACTTGAGCGACGCGGAGATGGAGCGCCTGCGCGAGCAGGTCACGCGCCTCACGCTCGAGGGCGATCTGCGACGCGAGGTCTCCATGTCGATCAAGCGTCTGATGGACCTCGGCTGCTACCGCGGCTTGCGCCATCGCAAGGGCCTGCCGGTGCGCGGTCAGCGCACGCGCACCAATGCGCGCACGCGCAAGGGGCCGCGCAAGGCCGCCATCAAGCTGAACGTGCCGGTCGGCAAGGCCGCGTAACCGGGGAGCGCGACCATGGCCAGCAGGACTACCCCCTCGCAGCAGCAACTTCAGCAGACGGCGTCCGCGCGCGCGCGCAAGAAGGTCAAGAAGAACGTGGCCGAGGGCATCGCGCATATCCACGCCTCTTTCAACAACACCATCGTCACCATCACCGACCGCCAGGGCAACGCGCTCGCCTGGGCCACCTCAGGCAACGCCGGTTTCAAGGGCTCGCGCAAGTCGACGCCGTTCGCGGCCCAGGTCGCCGCCGAGCGCGCCGGCCGCGCCGCGCAGGAATGCGGCGTGAAGAACATCGAAGTGCGCATCAAGGGCCCGGGACCCGGCCGCGAATCCGCGGTGCGCGCGCTCAACGCGATCGGCCTCAAGATCGCCAGCATCGCGGACGTGACCCCGGTTCCGCACAACGGCTGCCGGGCGCCCAAGCGCCGGCGCGTCTGAAAGGACAGGCAAGGAGAACACATGGCCAGAGACCTCGGCGCCAAGTGCCGGCAGTGCCGCAGGGAAGGCGAGAAGCTCTTCCTCAAGGGCGAGAAGTGCTTCACCGACCGCTGCGCGGTCGAGCGGCGCGGCTACGCCCCCGGTCAGCACGGGCAGAAGAGCGGCAGCCGCATGTCGGATTTCGGCAAGCAGCTGCGCGAGAAGCAGAAACTGCGTCGCACCTATGGCGTGCTCGAGCGCCAGTTCCGCAAGACCTACGCTGAAGCTTCGCGCTCGAAAGGCGTTACCGGAGAGCGGCTGTTGCAGCTCCTCGAGACACGCTTGGACAACGTCGCCTACCGCATGGGATTCGGCGCCTCGCGCACCGAGGCGCGCCAGGTGGTGCGCCACAACGGCATCCATGTCAACGGCAAGCGCGTCAACATCCCGTCGTACCAGGTGTGCCCGGGCGACGTAGTCGAAGTGGCCGGCAAGGCGAAAGAGCAACTGCGCGTCAAGGCGGCGAGCGAGGCGGCGCAGGGCCGCGGCTTCCCCGAGTGGCTGGAAGTGGACGCGAAAGCCCTGAAGGGCACGTTCAAGTCGCTGCCGGCGCGCGGCGACCTGCCTTCCACGGTCAACGAAAGCCTGATCATCGAGCTGTATTCGAAGTAACGGGAAAACACGAACATGCCGCAATCCGGATTTCTCAAGCCGCGCATCGTCGACGTACAGAACCTGTCGCCCTCGCACGCCAAGGTCACCATGGAGCCCTTCGAGCGCGGCTTCGGCCACACGCTCGGCAACGCGCTGCGGCGCGTGCTGCTGTCCTCCATGCCGGGCTACGCCCCCACGGAGGTGCAGATCGCCGGCGTCGTGCACGAGTACTCGACCATGGACGGCGTGCGCGAGGACGTGGTGGACATCCTGCTCAATCTCAAGGGCGCCGTCTTCCGGCTGCATAACCGCCAGGAAGCGATCCTCAGCCTGAAGAAAAAGGGCGAGGGGCCGGTGACCGCCGCGGACATCGAGTCTTCGCACGATGTGGAGATCGTCAACCCCGAGCATGTCATCGCGCACCTGTCCGCCACGGGCAAGCTCGAGATGCAGATCAAGGTGGAGTCCGGGCGCGGCTACGTGCCGGGCAACATGCGCTTCCTGCCGGAGGAGACCAAGGGCATCGGGCGCATCATCCTCGATGCTTCATTCAGTCCCGTGCGCCGCGTGTCGTACGCCGTGGAATCGGCGCGCGTCGAGCAGAGAACGGACCTCGACAAGCTGATCATGGACATCGAGACCAACGGCTCGACCGAGCCCGAGGAAGCGATCCGCTACGCGGCGCGCATCCTGGTGGATCAGCTTTCGGTGTTCGCGCAGCTGGAGGGCACGGCGATGCCGACGGAAGCGCCCAAGTCGCCGATGGTGGATCCGATCCTGCTGCGCCCGGTGGACGACCTGGAGCTGACCGTGCGCTCGGCCAACTGCCTCAAGGCCGAGAACATCTATTACATCGGCGACCTGATCCAGAGGAGCGAGACCGAGCTCCTGAAGACGCCGAACCTCGGCCGCAAGTCGCTCAACGAGATCAAGGAAGTGCTCGCCTCGCGCGGGCTGACCCTGGGCATGAAGCTCGAGAACTGGCCGCCGGCCGGGCTCGAGCATCACCGCGGATGAGGGCGCCATGCGTCACGGACTAGGCCTGCGCAAGCTCAATCGCACGACGAGCCACCGGCTCGCGATGCTGCGCAACATGGCGGTATCGCTGCTGCGCCACGAGGAGATCACGACCACGCTGCCCAAGGCGAAGGAGCTGCGCCGCGTGGTGGAGCCGATGATCACGCTCAGCAAGGCGCCGTCGCTCGCCAACCGGCGCCTCGCGTTCGACCGCCTGCGCGACCGCGATATCGTCGGCAAGCTGTTCGAAGAGCTGGGGCCGCGCTACGCGAAAAGGAACGGCGGCTACCTGCGCATCCTGAAGAGCGGCATGCGCAAGGGCGACAATGCGCCGCTCGCGCTGGTGACGCTGATGGACCGGCCGGAGCCGAAGGCGGAGGAGAAGAAGCCCGCGCAGGAGAAGAAGGCGGCGTAGGGTTTGCTTGGATTACGCCGCCAGCCGCTGCGCGGTAGGCGTGTTCATCTGCGCGCAGTAGAACTGGCAGTTGTTGCGGCCCTGCTCCTTGACGCGGAAGAGCGCGATGTCGGCGTGTTGCAGCAGCGTCTCGCCGTCCGCGCCATCGGATGGATACAGCGCGATGCCGATGCTGGCGGTGAGGGCGATCTCCCGGCCGTTGAGCAGGATCGGCTTGCCGGCCGCGCCGAGTAGCTTGCGGGCTACCGCGATGGCGGCGTTCGCCTCGCTGCAGTGCTCGAGCAGTACGACAAATTCGTCGCCCGAAATGTGCGCAATGAGGTCCGATTCGCGCAGCGCCTCGGCGAACCTCTGCCCGCATATCTGGAGCACGGCGTCGCCGGAACTGCGGCCGTGCGCGTCGTTGATATTCTTGAACCGGTCCAGGTCGAGGAACAGCACGCCCAGGCCGTGACCGCTGCGCTCGGCGCGCGCAATCCCGGCCGTCAGGGCCCGGTGCAAGTGGCGCCGGTTGGCAAGGCCGGTGAGCGGGTCGTGCTTCGCCGACAAGGATTGACCCAGGGCGGTAGTGCTTTCCATGACGCCAAGTTACAGGCTGGCAGTGACACGGCCCATCGGGCGATTCCCCTTGGGGGATGCTCCAATTCCTGAGGCCTTCTCGGAATGCGCCTATCCCCCAGTGCCGGCGCGACTTGCGTCACGATAAGTTGATGCTTCATTGGTTCGTGGCGTAGATTCCGCGAGCCGTTTCGAACGCCATGCCCCGCATAAGGGGGGCACGGGCCGTTGTGTAGGAGGCGGCGTAGGGGCCAAGGAGAGCTTGTCGTTAATCGCCATTGATCATTTTTTCCAGGAGGGGCAAATGGAGCGCGTACAAGAGCACAGGTTTATTGACCTGTCGAAGCCGGTGGAGAAGAAGGTCGACGATGCCGCGCGGCGCAGTTTCCTCGCCAAGGCTTCCGGCCTGGCGGCGATCACCGCAATGGCCCCTGAGGCGTTTGCGCGCAACTTCATCGACCAGTACGATCCCGACGGCCCGATCGCACGCTATCCGAACCCGGACGTCATCGTTCTCGACAAGCGCTTCAAGTACAAGCTGGGCAACACGCCGATCCTGCGCCTGTATCGCGGCACGTTGTGGGCAGAAGGCCCGGCGTGGAACACGGTGGGCCGCTATTTGATCTGGAGCGATATTCCAAATAACGAGCAACTGCGCTGGATCGAGGAGGATGGGCATGTGTCCCGCCAGTTCCGTTCACCCTCGAACAACTCTAATGGCAACATCTTCGACTATCAGGGCAGGCAGATTGCTTTTGAGCATGGCACGCGTCGCGTCGCCCGTTACGAAATGGATGGCAGTTACACGGTGCTGGCCGACAGCTACGGCGGCAAAGGCCTTAATGCGCCTAACGACGGCGCGGCGCACCCCGACGGCTGGTATTACTTCACCGACCCGGGCTACGGCGGGTTGATGAACTACGAGGGGCAACGCCTGAATACGGGAACTGTCCAGCCGAACCAGAAGGAGGCCGTGTATCGCATCGATGCGCCGGGCAGGATCGAAAAGGTCGCCGACGAACCATTCAAGCCGAACGGCCTTTGCTTCTCGCCAGACTTCAAGAAAGTCTACATCGCCGATACCGGAGTGTCGCACTACCCGAATGCCAAGAGCGTGATCTGGGTTTACGACGTCGATAGCAGCAAGCGCCTGCGCAATGCCAGAGTCTTTGCCAATATGGAGTTGAAGGGCAAGATCGGCTTTGCCGATGGCATCCGCTGCGATGAGGACGGCAACGTCTGGGCTGGAATGGGCTGGGTTGGCGACGGCTACGACGGCGTGCACATCTTCGCGCCGGACGGCACTCGCATCGGTCAGATCCGCATGCCGGAAATCGTTTCGAACCTGGCGTTCGGCGGCAGCAAGCGCAACCGCCTGTTCATGACGGGCAGCACCTCGCTGTACGCGATCTATGTCGAGACGCGAGGCGCGAATATCGGCGGCTAAGTCGGCAGCGCGGCCATCACGCTTACGTGAGCAGGATGGCGCG
>Ga0214472_10006484_pt1 | contig 12258 bp, 12 predicted proteins | sample RVTome_6_FD_207662 | JGI IMG/M metagenome (GOLD analysis project Ga0214472, IMG submission 207662) | Soil microbial communities from uranium-contaminated site in the Upper Colorado River Basin, Wyoming, United States - RVT140D175 | ecosystem: Environmental > Terrestrial > Soil > Contaminated >... | reverse complement strand
CGGTCTCGCCGCCCTTTGACGGCAGGCGCAGCGCGTGCAGCAGCGAGTAGCGCGCCGGCACCGCCTTGAACGAGGAGTCCGAGTGCCACAGCCGATTGCCCAGCGCGAACAGCCGGCGGCGGTCCTCGCGCGAGAACGGCTGCTCGTTCTTGTCAAGGTTGGAGATGTCGGCGAAGACCTCGGGCAGGCGGTAGTCCTGCGGCGCGCGCAGGCCGGTGCGCGCGGTCACCTCCAGCTCGCCGAGCTGCGTGGTGAAGTCGAGCTGTTGCTGCGGAGTCAGCGGTTCGCCGTGCAACACCAGCACCGCGAACTCGTCCATGCCGGCGTGGATTGCGTCGGTCTCGGCACCCGACAGCGGCCTGCGCAGATCGATGCCGTGCACCTCGCCGGCGAAGCCCGGCGGGCCGAGGGGTTGGATGGTGATCGCCATGGTCGAGAATCCTCGCTCAGCGTACCGGCTCATGCTATTGCGCGCGAGGCGGGTGTGCCAGCCGCCGCCGCTGCCCGGTGCGGGCGTGCGCGTGTCCATCGCGGCCATCCGCCATCCGATCGACCTCGCGCTACCCGGCCGCCGCACCGGCGGCGCCGGTCAGCGCATGTGTGGGCCGCGGTGCGCGTCGACTGCGGGCCGGTCCTCTGGTGCCGGGCCGCGTGGCGGATCGAGCGCGTCGACACTCCGCGCGGTGTCCTGGTTCACCCGGTGGACGCTGCGCCAGATGATCCGCGCGCAGACCAGCAGCGGCACCGCCATCAGCACCCCTGCCGGACCCCACAGCCAACCCCAGGCCACCAGCGAGAGGAGGATGGCCAGCGGATCCAGGGACAGCCGGCGACCGAGGATCGCCGGCGTCACGAAGTAGCCCTCGATGGTCGTGAGCAGGCCGAAGCAGACGGTGGCCGTGAGCACGGGGATGAAGGTGTCGAAGGAGACCAGGCCGACGATCGCGAGCCCCAGCAATGCCAGAATGGCGCCGACGTAGGGCGTGAAGTTCAGCAGCGCCACGGACACCCCCCACAGCATGGGATTGGGATATTCCAGCACCAGCAGCAGCAGGGCCACGGTGGCGCCCAGGCCCAGGTTGATCAGCGTGATGGTGGCCAGGTAATGCGACACCTCGCGGCGCACATCGCGCAATACGCGGTCGGCCTTGCTGCGCAGCGAGTCGTCGTTGAACAGCGCGATCGTGTGTTGCATGAAACCGTCGCCCCACGCGAGAAAGAAGAACAGGGCCACCAGCGTGATGCCGATCTGCACCATGACCTGCGGCGCGGAATCCAGCATGGCCTCCAGCACACCGGGTTTCGTGACCTTCACTTTCAGGTCGTCCGTCGACGCACTCGAGTCCACGGAGGTCGCTTCCTTCACCGCATCGGTGGCTTGCTTGATCTGCTCGATCGGTGCTTTCAGCCGGTACAGCTTGAATTCTATGGTCTGCAGCGCGATGGGTGCGCGCCGGACCCACTCCGCGGCGGGACCGGACAGGGCATACAGCGAGCCGAGCGTGATGATGACCAGGACCAGCACGACGGCGGCCGCGCACAGTGCCCGCGGCAGGCGCGTGCGCATCGCAAGACGCACCAGCGGCCACGTGAGGAACGCGAGCAGCAACCCCAGGGTCAGCGGCAGCAGCACCGGTCGGGTGGTTTGCAGCAGATGGATGACGAGCGCTATCGCCAGCAGCGCGGAGACCACCGCGCTGCCGGTGAGGCTGCCGTGGGCGCCGATGACGCGCAGCGCCTTGAGCACCGCGGACGTCGCGGTGGCATCCGCGGCGGCGCGCCGAGCGGCCGGCGTGTCCGTCGCGCGATCGTCGCTCATCGGTCCCAGCGCGAGCGCCGGCCCTCCATGTCCGAGTGCACGTCGATCAGCACGGTCTCGCCGTCGCGATTGAGCCGCTGTGCCTCGCGCAGTGCCGGCGCCATCTGCGCCACCTCGCGCACCGTGATGCCGACCGCGCCCATGCCCTCGGCAATCTTCGCGTAGTCGCCGTACATCTGCGAGACACCGAACTTCTGCCGCGCGGTGGGGAAGCCGCCCGGGTACGTGGCCATGCCGCCGTTGTTCAGCAGCACGGTCGTGATCGGCGTGCGTGCGCGCACCGCGGTCTCGATGTCGGTGCCGGACATGCCGAAGGCGCCATCGCCCATCAGGTTCAGGCAGAAGCGCTCCGGGTGCGCCAGCTTGGCGCCGATCATCAGCGGGATGCCGAAGCCGAGGTGCGTGGTCTTGCCCCAGCCGATGTAGCTGTGCGGCGCAGTCGCGGTGTAGAACGGGATGATCGAATCGCGCGGCGCGCCGGCATCGTGCGTGACGATGCTGTTCTCGCGATCCAGCGTACGGTCGATCTCCTGGATCACGCGGTAGGTGCTCAGCGGCGTGTCCTCGCTGTTGAGCAGCGGCTCCCACTGCGCGTACCAGTCGGCGCGCCGTTTCGCGATCTCCTGTGCGACCGGTGCAGCGTCGCGCATGTTGCTGCCCAGCTCCGCGCGCACCGCCTCGATCAGCGCCTGCAAGGTCAGGCGTGCATCTCCGGGCAGTCCCAGATCCACCGACTCGCTCTTGTTGATCTCGTCCGGGTTGTCGGTGTTCTGGATCAGGAAGGCTTCGGGACGCACCTTCTGGCCGTACGGCGAGCGCGTCAGGCTCGACCCGATCGCAAGCAGCAGATCGCAGCTTTGCAGCCACTGGTGCGCCTGCCCGGTGGTCGCGCCGCTGCCGGCACCGAGGCTCAGCGGATGACGCTCGTCGAAGGCCGATTTGCCGGGCATGGTCGTGAACACCGGCGTCGCGCTCAGTTCGGCCAGCTCGCGCAGCTCCTGCGTGGCGCCGGCGAAGAGTACCCCGGCGCCGGCCCAGATCACCGGGCGCTTCGCGCCGAGCAGCGCCTTCGCGGCCTCCTCCACGGCCGAGGCCTGCGGTGCCTGACGCATCGCACGCGGCGGCTTGTACCCCTCCAGGCGATCCGACGTGTCGCCCGCGCACACGTCTGTGGTCAGCTCGACCACGACCGGGCCGCCGGCGCCGTTGCGCAGCGCGCTGAACGCGCGGCGCATCACCGCGTTGACCTGATCCGGACGGTAGATCGCCTCCACCGATTTGACCACCTCGCGGTAAGCGCGCGAGGCCGAGTAGTTCGGCCGCACCGCCAGTTCGTTCAGGCTCACGCCGCCGGGCAGCACCAGCACCGGAATGTTGTCGGCGTAGGCCTGCGCGATCCCGCCCAGCGCATTCTCGGCCCCGGCCTGAGCCTGGATCGCGACCACGCCGAAGCGCTGCCGATCGCTGGTGCGGCTGAAGCCGTCGGCCGCCATCACCGCGCCGCGCTCGTGGCGAAACGCGATCGGCCGGATCCCCTCCTTCGCCGCCGCCTCGATCAGCGGGTTGGACGGAAAGCAGGCGATCCACTCCACGCCCTCGCGCTTGAGGATCTTCGCGATCAGTTCGATGCAGTTCATGGGTGCTCCTTGCGCTGTGCTGCGTTCAGTGTATCGACATGCGCACGCAGCAACCACGAAGCGCCGCGCGCGTTCGCATGGCGCAGTGCAACACATCGCCGGCGCGATCCCGCGCGCGGGCTTGCCGGTATGATGCGCAGCCGCGCCGGCAGTGGACCGGCCGCGCATCGAGGTAGCGAGACAAGCACATGAAGATCGCGTATCTGATCCGGGTCCGTCCCGATCTGGAAGACATCGTTCCCGCGGACGTCGAGTCCTACGTGCGCATCCACGTCGGCGACGACGGCCGCTACAGCGCCGAGGACCTGGCGAGGGTCGCGGACGTGGACGCCTTCGTGATCGGCATGGAACCGGTCAACGAGCAGATCCTGCAAGCTGCGCCGCGCCTGAAGATCGTGCAGCGCCTCGGGGTCGGCTACGAGACGCTGGACCTGGACGCGATCGCGGCGCGTCAGATCCCGGCGTGCAACATCGAGGGCGTGAACAAGGAAGCCGTCGCCGAGCACTCGATGACCTTGCTGCTGGCACTTGCGAAGCGCTTGCCGCAGGCCTCGCAGTACACCGAGCAGGCCGACTGGGCCGCGGCGCGCCGGCTGACCGCGCAGAGTTTCGAACTCAAGGACAAGACGCTGGGCATCATCGGCTTCGGCAACACCGGCGCATCGCTCGCGAAGCGCGCTGCGGCGTTCGAGATGAAGATCCTGTATCACGACACGCGCGACGTGAACGCGGATGTTGCGAAGGCCGTGGGCGCGAAGGCGGTCAGCCGCGAGGAACTGCTGAAGAGCGCCGACGTGGTCAGCATCAGCACCGATTTGAATGCCAGCTCGCGCAACATGATCGACGCCGGCGCACTCGCGCTGATGCAGCCGCACACGTTGCTGATCTGCTGTGCGCGCGGCGGCATCATCGACGAGGCGGCGCTCGCGAGCGCGCTGCGCGACGGCCGGATTGCCGGCGCCGGCGTGGACGTGTTCGAGATCGAGCCCATCCGCAAGGACAACCCGTTGATCGGCTGCCCCAACTGCATCCTGACCGCGCACGTGGCCGGCGTCGCGCACGAGACCACGATGCGGATCTGGACCTGGGCGCACGACAACGTGCGCGCGGTGGTGCAGCGTGGCGAGCGCCCGCGCTGGATCAGGAACGGCGTGTGATCTGCCAGCCTGCGTCCGGCGCAGGGAAGTGCCGGCGACCGCGTCGTCGGCGCAGCGAGGTGAAAAAGCACATGGATGTGCTTTTTCACCAGCCTGACGGATCTCAGCCCGCCGGAGCCTTGCGCACCAGCGCGCGTGAGGTCTCGGGATCGCCGCGCAGCGGACGCAACTGGTGCGGATACGCGAGCACCTTGCGCGCCGGCTGGACCAGCACCTCCACGTCGTAGCAGGTCACGGTGACGAACTCCATGGTCGTGAGGTCGAGCCCGCGGCGCGGCTGCAGCGCACCGACCACGACCGCCGGCGCGCCGTCGTACTCGGTATGGAAATTGGCGTTGCACATCACGACGAGCTCGCCGATGGAGAACCGTCTGGACATTGTCATTTCCCCTCGCGATTGACGGGCTTGACCGCCCGCCGGGTCGCCCGCCTGCGGCCCACGGTACCAGAACCGGGAACCGGGGAGGATAGGCCACAGCCCGGCTCATCCGGTGAGCCCACCGCGTGCGCGGGCTGCCGAGCCGCGGCGCTGGCGTGGCCGGCGTGCAGGAACTTGCTTAGGATGCGGTATTCGCCATTCGACGAAGGCCAGCCATGTTCCCGACGATGCCCGCTGCCGACCCGCCCGCTGCCGGCGCCGCGCCGGCCGTCAGCGCGCCGCAGCGCGCCGACGCCGAGATCGCGGCGCTGTTCAAGGCCCTTGCGCACCCCGCCCGCATCCAGCTCGCGCGCTTCTTGAGTACGCAGGAGAGCTGTTACTTCGGCAGCCTGGCCGAGCGGCTGCCGCAGTCGCGCTCCACGGTCTCGCAGCACATCACCCAGATGAAGGACGGCGGCCTGATCAAGGCGCCGGAATCCGGCGACCGAGGTTGCTACTGCCTGGATCGCGAGGCGCTCGCGCGCCTCAAGGCCTTCGTCGCGTCCCTGTAGCAGAAGGCTTGTATTCGTAGTTCGCCGAACATAGAATTCCCGCCAGTTCACCACCGCGGGGGCCAGTGCGCGTCCCGCACCAGCACGCAGGGCCCGACACCATGTACCAGCACCAGCACCCGGTCGCGATCATCGGCGCCGGCCCGGTCGGCCTCGCCGCCGCGGCCCATCTCGCGGCACGCCGGATCCCGTTCCTGATCTTCGAGCGCGCGCGCGAGGTCGCTGCCAGCGTGCGCGACTGGGGTCATGTGCGGCTGTTCTCGCCGTGGCGCTACAACGTGGATCGCGTCGCTCGCGAGGCGCTCGAGGCCACCGGCACCTGGACCCCGCCGCCGCAGGATGCGTTGCCCACCGGCGCCGAGCTGTTCGCGCACTACCTGGAACCGCTGGCGGCGCTGCCCGCGATCCGTGAGCGTCTGCGGCCGGGCCATGCGGTGCAGGCGGTGGCACGCCAGCATTTCGACAAGGTGCGGGCGAGCGATCGCGCCGCCTCTCCGTTCGTGATCCGCTTCCAGCGCGCCGACGGCGCCGTGCTGCAGCAGCTTGCCGGCGCAGTGATCGACACCTCCGGCGTGTGGACCCGGCACAACCCGCTGGGCGCGAACGGGTTGCCGGCGATCGGCGAGCACGAACTGGCCGCGTTCATCGACTACGGATTGCCCGATGTGCTCGGGCGGCGCCGTACCCGCTACGCCGGCCAGCGCATCGCCGTCGTCGGAGCCGGTCACTGCGCGGCCAATTCGCTGCTCGCGCTGATGGAACTCGCACGCGCGGCGCCGTCGACGCGCATCCACTGGCTGCTGCGCGGCGACAACACCAGCCGGGTGTTCGGCGGCGGCGATGCGGACGCACTGCCGGCACGCGGCAAGCTGGGGGCCGATCTGCGCGCGCTGGTCGAGAACGGCCAGCTCACGATGCTGAGCAATTTCCGCATCCAGCGGCTGGACGCAGACGGGGCGGCGGTGTCGATTCACGGCGATCGGGCGGGCGCCGGCGAACAGACGATCACGGTGGACCGGGTGATCGCCGCGACCGGGCAGCGCCCGGATCTGCGCATGCTCGAGGAGCTGCGCATCGACATCGATCACGCGCTGGAATCGGTCAGCGCGCTCGCGCCGCTGATCGATCCCAACGAGCACAGCTGCGGCACCGTGCGCCCGCACGGCGTGCGCGAACTCGCCCATCCCGAGCCGGACTTCTTCATTGCCGGCAACAAGAGCTACGGCCGTGCCCCGACCTTCCTGCTCGCGACCGGTTACGAACAGGTGCGCTCGATTGCCGCTGCGCTGGACGGCGATCTCGCCGCCGCCCACGACGTGCAACTGGACCTGCCCGAAACCGGTGTGTGCAGCAGCCAGCCCGTCGCGCAGCACGCCGCGGCAGCGGCCTGCTGCGCACCGGCGCGCGACGCCGTGCCCGCGTCCGCGGCGTGCTGCCCGGGGCCGCGCGTGCTGGCCAGCGAGGCCGATTGAAGCCGAGCGCGCCGTTCATCGGGACGGTAGCAGGCTCGACCAGCCTGCTAGACTGACCGCCTCGGTTCCTGAACCCCGGTGGAGGTCGCGATGCGCTGCGGTGTGGTCTATCCCCAGATCGAGTTGAACGGCGATCCCGGTGCGGTCAAGGCCTTCGCGCAGGCCGCGGAGGATCTCGGCTACGACCACCTCGTGATGTACGACCACGTACTCGGCGCCGAGCACGCCGGGCGCGAACCGGCGCTGTGGGGCCCGTACACCGAGGCCGACCCGTTCCACGAACCGCTGATCGCGTTCGCCTACCTGACCGGCATCACCACGCGCATCGAGTTCACCTCGGGCGTGATCGTGTTGCCGCAGCGCCAGACCGCGCTGGTCGCGAAGCAGGCCGCCGACATCGATCTATTCTCCGGCGGGCGCTTGCGCCTGGGCGTCGGCGTGGGCTGGAACTGGGTCGAGTTCGACGCGCTCGAGGTCGGGCCGTATTTCCGCCGCCGCGGCAAGCGTGAAGAGGATCAGATCGCGTTGCTGCGCAAGCTGTGGACCGAGCGCGTCGTGACCCACATCGACCGCGACCACAAGGTCGAGCGCGCCGGGCTGTGTCCGCTGCCGAAGCGCCAGATCCCGATTTGGCTCGGCGGCTTCTCCAAGCCCGCCTTCGACCGTGCCGCGCGCATCGCCGACGGCTTCCTGTTCAGCGCGCGCACGCAGGACCAGGCGCTGGAGATCAAGGCCGGCATGCAGGCCAGGCTGCGCGAGCACGGCCGCGACGGCGAGCCCTTCGGTTTTGAGCAGATCCAGGCGTACGCGCGCGGGCCCGAGCACTGGCCGCAGGACATCGCCGCGTGGCGCGACGCCGGCGGCACGCACATCTCCGTGGTCACGATGAACGCGGGCCTGAACACCATCGATGCGCACATCGACGCCATCGGTCGCTGGCGCGAGGCCTACGAGGCGGTGTGAGGCGGTGCCGCGGAACTGAAGGAGGCAGGTCGTGAGTGCCGCGTTGGAACTTTCGGAACAATCCCGGCTCGCGAGCGATGGCGCACTGGCCACGGCTTGGCTCGCGGCGTTTGAACGCGCGCTCGCCGCACACGATGCCGGGGCCGTTGCGCGGCTCTTCCAGGCCGACAGCCACTGGCGCGATCTGGTGGCCTTCACGTGGCACATCCGTACCGCGAACGGGGCGAGCACACTGGCCCGCGACCTGGTCGCGTTCCAGGCCGGCACGCGGGCACGCGAGTTCCGGCTCGCGCCGCATCGCGCGCCGCCGCGACGCGTGCGGCGCCTGGGCAGGGAGCTCATCGAGGCGCTATTCGATTTCGTGACCGCGCTCGGACGCGGCAGCGGCGTGCTGCGCCTCGTGCCCGACGACAGCGCGCCGGGCCAGGTGCGCGCGTGGGTATTGCACACCACCTTGCAGGAACTCGCCGGCTTCGAGGAAAGGGTCGGCGAACGGCGGCCGACCGGGGAGGCCTACTCGCGCAACTTCGGCGGCGAGAACTGGCTCGACCAGCGCCGGCGCCTGGCGGCCTACGCCGAGCGCGAGCCGGCGGTGCTCGTCGTCGGCGGCGGGCAGGCCGGGCTGGGCGTCGCGGCGCGCCTCGGCCAGCTCGGTGTCGACACGCTGGTCGTCGACAAGCACCCGCGCATCGGCGACAACTGGCGCACGCGCTACCACTCGCTCGCGCTGCACAACGGCATCAAGTCCAACCACCTGCCGTACCTGCCCTTCCCGCCGACCTGATCGTGCTCGCCACCGGCTACCACACCCAGCAGGAACTCGTGCGCCGGGTGCTCGGCGACGACATTGCCGAGCGGGTCGGCCCGATCTGGGGCTGGAGCGAGGAGGATGGCGAGATGTGCAACATGTGGAAGCGCACCGCGCAGCCCGGGCTGTGGTTCATGGCCGGTAGCCTCGCGCAGTGCCGCATCTTCTCGAAGTTCCTGGCCTTGCAGATCAAGGCTTGCGAGGAAGGATTGATCGGGCCGGTGCCCGGTCCGCCCTGATCCGGCGCACGCAGCGTTGCGCTCACAGCGCCGCGCCGCGGCGGATCGTCTCGGGGATTGCGCGGCGCAGGTAGTTGCCGTCGGCCAGCTCGCCGAAGAAGCGGCCGTCCTCGACCACGACCTTGCCGCGCAGGATCGTCATCACCGGCCACGCCGACACCTCGTGGCCCTCCCACGGGCTGTAATCGCTCTCGTGCAGATCCTCCAGGCGCACCTTGCGTCGCACCTGCGGGTCGAGGATTGCGATGTCGGCGTCGCTGCCGGCGGCAAGCGCGCCCTTGCGCGGGTACAGCCCCATGATGCGCGCGGCGTTGCTCGAGACCAGGTCCACGTAGCGCTCCAGCGCATAGCCGCGCTCGGTGACCATCTCGTGGTACATCACCGCGAGGCGCGGTTCGACGCCGGCGTTGCCGCCGGTGGTGTCGTCGATGCGCTCGCCGACGGTCTTCAGCCGCAGCGAGCAGCAGATCTCGTCGGTGGCCACGGTGTTGATGGCCCCGTCCAGCGTGCCGGCCCACAGTTGTGCCTGATCCTCGGGCGATTTCAGCGACGGGTAGGTGTGGTAGATCTGACCGTTGGGGCGGCGGTAGTCCTGTGAATCGAACAGCATGTACTGGTGCAGCGTCTCGCCGTACACCGCCTGGCCGCGCGCGCGGGCCTCGCGGATCGCCTGCACCCCGCTGCCGGCGCTCACGTGCATCATGTAGATCGGCGTGCGCTCGGCCTCGGCCAGGCGGATCACGCGCCGGAACGACAGATCCTCGGACAGCGTGTTGTGCACCTCGGCGAGGTTGTGGAAGCTCACGCGCCCGTCGCGGATCAGCTTCTCGTACATGTGCATCACGATGTCGTTGTCCTCGGCGTGGATCACCCCCAGGCCGCCGGCCCGGCTCAGCACCTTGAACACCTCCCAGATGTCGCCGAAGTGCAGCATGCGCCCGGCGCGGCTGGGCGTGATGTTGGTCGTGAAGATCTTGACCGTGGGATAGCCGTCGCCGAGCAGGGTTTCGAGCTCGACCAGCACCTCGGGTTCGATGTCGCCGAGCAGCATCAGGTGATACGCGTAGTCGCAGTAGCAGTTGCCGGCCCAGTCCGCGTCGCGGCGCGCGATGATCTCGCGCAGCGGCAGCGCCTCGCCGCGTGCGGCAAAGTCGATCAGCGTGGTCGTGCCGCCGTACAGCGCGGCGCGGCTGACCACCTCCGGGCCGTCGGTGAGCCGCGCGCTGCCGTCGGGCATCGGCATGTGCCACTTGCAGTGCACGTGCGGATCGATGCCGCCCGGGATCACGATGCGTCCGGCCGCATCGACGTTGCGCCGCGCGCCGGCCGGCCCGATCGCGCCGGGCCGCGTGACCGCGGCGATGTGTTCGCCGTCGATGGCGATGTCCCACGCGCCGGCGCCGTGCGGCGTGACCGCCGTGCCGCCGCGAATCACCAGATCGAACATGGAAGACCTCCTGCCGGCACGCCGCACCGGGGGTGAGTGTCGCGTAGCACGGTGCTCATTGTCGAGCCGCGTGCGCGACCTCGTCCTCGATGGTCGCGAGCAGCGCCTCGACCCAGTCCCGGCGCAGCCGCCGGCCGATCAGCACCAGGCGGGTGCGCCGCGGTCCGGCCGGCCAGCCGTCGAGCCAGCGCAGCGGATGGAACACATGCTGCACGCCGTGCACCACGGCCGGCCCGTCCGGGTGCTCGCGCAGCGCGACGATGCCCTTCACGCGCAGCAGATCGGATCCGCAGACACCGGCCAGTGCCTGCAGGAACAGCGTCAGGCTGACCGCGTGCAGCGGTTGCGCGCGTTCGAGCGAGACCGACGCGATGTCGTCGTGGGCATGCGGCTGCGGGTGCGCCGCGGCGGTGGCCGCGGGGCTCGGGATCGGCTGCGTGCCGCGGGCGTGGAACAGGATCGCGGGCGCGACCTCGCCGTGCACGCCGTGCACGATGTCCGCGTCGCGGTTGAGCGCTTGCAGCCGCTGGCGTAGATGCGGCGCCGCCTGCGGCGCGAGATCGGTCTTTGTGATCAGCAACAGGTCGGCCAGCGCCGCCTGTTTGCGGCTCACGGCGTGCGCGTCCAGCGTCGCGTGTGCGTTGACCGCGTCCACCGTCACCACCACCCGGTCCAGCGTGACGCGCGCGCGCAGCGCCGCATCGGCCAGCAGCGATTGCAGGATCGGCGCCGGGTCGGCCAGGCCGGTGGTCTCGAGCAGGATGCGATCGAAGGCCGCGCCCTGTGATCGCTTCGCGAACAGGCGTTGCACCGCGACGGCCAGATCGCCGCGCATCGCGCAGCACAGACAGCCGGTGCTCAGCTCGACCAGATCCTCCTCGGCGCTCTCGATCAGCTCGTGATCCAGGCCGATGTCGCCGAACTCGTTGACGATGACCGCGGTGCGCGCGAACTCGGGGCGGGCCAGCAGCCGGCGGATCAGCGTGGTCTTGCCGCTACCGAGGAAGCCGGTGATCACGCTCAGCGGCAGCGGGCTCACGGCGCGTGCGTCACGTCGTCGGCCGCGTCCCACACGAACAGCACCCGCCCGTGCGGACGCTGCGGGCACACGGCCTCGCGCAGGCCTGCCAGCGCCGGCACGATCGACAGGTGCGTGCGCGCGGTGCGGCCGGGCGCTTCGATGCGCCACACGCCGCCGACGGCCGTGCGCTCGTAGCCGAGCACGGCCAGCGTCTGCGCACCGCGCAGGATGCGGCAGCGCATCGCCGCGGCGTCGAAGCGGGTCTGCGCGTCCGCCTGCCATATCGCCAGGGCGCCGTCGATGAGCGTGCGGAAGCGATCATGGGTCATCGCGCTCGCCCCGCGTGCCGCCGCATGCCGTCCGGCCGCCGCTGCCGGTGCACGCCGGTGTGCCGCATCCGGGATCGGATGCGGCGAGATCGCGTCGTCGCCGATGGCATCGCAGCCGGCCTCGCGCCCTGTGCGGGGATCCGGTGCCGATTGTACGGCGTGTGCCGCGCGCGACGCAGGCGGCACGGCGCCGCGCCAATCGCTATGATCCGCCGATGCCCAGCATCGCCCGCCCGCCCGCCGCACCGAGCATGGAAGTCTGGTACGGCTGGTTCGCGGTGTTCGCGCTGCTGACCATGCTGCCGCTCGCGTTGCTGCTCAGGCGGCCGCCGCCGGACTCGGCACCCGGTGCCGGCGAGATGGCGAGCGGTGCCAACGGCGAGGTGCTCGGGCTGCGGCCGCGCACGGTGCAGGGCTTGATGTGGTTCGCCGTGAT
>Ga0214472_10006483_pt1 | contig 12258 bp, 11 predicted proteins | sample RVTome_6_FD_207662 | JGI IMG/M metagenome (GOLD analysis project Ga0214472, IMG submission 207662) | Soil microbial communities from uranium-contaminated site in the Upper Colorado River Basin, Wyoming, United States - RVT140D175 | ecosystem: Environmental > Terrestrial > Soil > Contaminated >... | reverse complement strand
GGGAAGGACGTCGCTCACCGCCCCCTGAGATTGCAAGCCCAGGGCCATCCCCTCACCCTGCGATCGCGCGATCGTGTCGGACCCTGTTCGGTGCCGGCTGCGTTCCTGTAAGTCCTCGTCAGGTCGGGCCTCGCAGGCATGCGGCGACACCCACTCGCGTCCGGCCACAACTGCACTCGACGCCTCGAAGCCGGAAATCTGTATCAAAAATCGCACATCGCTGTCGGGAAATCGGACATCGCGTGCGAGCCGAGGTGCAGGCGCTTGGCAGAGGGCCGATGCTGGTTCTCGGGGCGGAAGACGGCTGCGCCTCGATCCCGGGCGAGATCATTCCACTACGTTTCTCGCGTCGGGGAAGGCGATCACCGTTGACATCACCGAGGGTCTGTCAAAAAAAAGGGGCAGGACCCTTCCTGCGACCCAGCCAACGTCTCACGGGGATCATTTTCGTTGACAGGAAGCCGACTCGGGCGAATAATGAAGGTGCCAACCTTCCCGGCTCCATAGTGATCCATGCCCCTACTGCACACAATACGATTTGCGAAACCGGGCAAATGGAACAATGGTCCTCCAGGGTAGCGGAGTCTGGTGGAAAGCCCTAGGCTGGCTCCTCCTCTTCTTCTCTGCAGCGGCAGGAGGGGCTGTGTTCGGCCAGACCGTCGAGACCGTGAGGTTCTCTTACGGTCTCGGCCGGGAGGCTTTGCCCGCGGTGGCGGCCATCGAAGAGGGGTTCTTTTTCCGTCAGGGTCTTAACGTCAGCGGCCTTCCTGTTTCGCCCATGGCCACTACGATTCAATCCCTGAAGAGCGGCGCGACCGATTTCGCCACCCTGCCCGCCCGGGGGCTCATCCTCGTCGGCCAGATGCGGCTTCCGGTTCGGATCGTTGCCCTGAGCGGCTGGGGTCTCAACCTCGAAGTCCTCGTCCCCGCAGCGGGAAACAGAAATCGCTCCATGAAGGACCTCGGGGGCAGGGTGATCGGAATCGACCTTGAGTCCGAGGCGTATCCGCATTTCATTCGTTATCTGTATTTCCTGGGCTTACCTCATTCGGGGTTCCAGTTCCGACATTCCGACAACGCAGAACTCGCGGAGGCGTTCACACGCGGCCGCATTGCGGCAGCGGTTGTCCCGGGCAACGTGAGCCAACGGCTCGTCACAGAGAAAATTGCCAGCCGGCTGGTGAGTCATGGGGAATTCTGGAAGGTCACATACGGGGTAAATCCCTCTGCCCTCGTTGTGCGCAAAGATTTCCTCGATACCCGTCCTCAGGTCGTGGAACGATTTGTCCGGGCCTGGGCCCAGGGCCTTCGTTTTTCGGCGAATAATTTGGACACGGCTTCGCACCTCTTGAGGCGGTTCTATGAACGGCAGGGCGTGAATGTCCCCGTGGACGTCGTCCGCCCATATGTTGAGCTGGCACGATATGATCGATGTGCATGGGAAAAGGCGGACACGCTCGACGTCGAATACAGTGCGTGGGCACTGAGGCAGGTGGGGATCCTTTCCGAGACGATCGACATCGCCGGCCTGGTGGACAACCGATTCATTCTGAAGGCCGCGCCGCAGTGTTAGGGTGCCAGGAACGACAGATCGAGGTCGCGACGCGCGGCCGCACGAAAGCGGGCGGTCAACAGCAGCGGAGAATCAATAGAGGTCAAAGCGGATGGGGAAGGCGATATGGACCGTCACGTCGGGCGAGTCCTCGGTCAACCCGACACCGACCGAAAAGTCCATGGACACATTGCGAGCCAGGGCCCAGGTGACCCCGGCGAAGGCGGTGGCCACGTTGAGGGTGGAGCCCGGTACCTCGCCGTTTATGACACCCGCTTGCAGAGAGTCGGTCTCCGTCGCGAACACGAACCTCTGCTCGAGGCGGAAATTGATGGAGAGGTCAATACTCAGGGCAAGGGCAATCCCCACGTTGTACCCGATGGAGTCCCCGGGCTCGATGTGGGTCTCGAACTGATGCGTCCTGAGCAGCCGGACCGTTCGATCGAAATTGTGGGTATAGAGCAAAGACGCGAAAACGACCGCCGGATCGCTGGATTTTACGGCGGTGATCGAGCCTGTCACGCTGTAAAACCCGGTCCCAAGGGGAAGGTCATCAGCCTCTCCGCCGAACGGGTCCTCGCCCGTTATGGACTTGCCCCGGATACCGATGATTACGTCGGGAACCACGCCGCGTTCCCTGAAGGGCTGGTAGAAGATGGCCCCCTCGACGTCGCCTAGGCCAAAATTGGAATCCGTCGTCTCTGTCGTTTCCGTCGATCGGCGATCGTGGATATACCGGTATGGGGCCCGGACCTCGACTTGGAAATCGTCGAACACCCCGAGGCGGACGGTGAGAGAAGGATCCAGGACGTTCCGCTGGATCTTTTCGGTCTCCAAGACCCCGATGATGAGGGTGGGGAGGATGGAGAAGCCCGAGACACTGATCCTCCGGGTATCGAAAAAGGAGTAGTCGAAGGCCGGAACAATCTCCAACTGTCCCGGTCGAAGGAGGAGGCCTCCCCGTTCAATGAGGGACAGCTCGAGGCTAACCGGGGGCGGCTCCTCGGACGTCTGCTCCTCCTTGGGGGCTTCCGCCGCCGCGGGCTTTGAGGGTCCCGCGACTGCCGTCCTGGGGGCTTCGGGCTCAGCTGGGGGTGGGGGAGGAGGCTGCTCCGGTCTGGCAGGTCTCGCCACTTCCGGAGCGGGCTTGGGCTTCTCCGCAGGTACTGCGGCAGGCTGAGGAGGAGCCTTGGCCGTCGGCTCGCCGATCACAACCCGGAATGTATCCTGAGTCCGCTCGACCTTATACGGGAGCGCAGAGACGAGTTCGAAGACAACCCGGACTATCGGCTTCGGCTTGCGACGATACTGGGACGAGCGGACCTCCCTGATCGGTCCCCTTCCCGCCTGCTTCATCGGCATGCGTTCGCCCAGGTAGGCCTCTGGGATATCAATAACGATCCGCGCGGGGTCGGGAAGGGTGAAGGCCTCATAGCGGCCCACCGGCTGATCCGCCTGTATCCGGATGATGGCGGAGCCAGGAGCCGCCTCCTGGATTTCGACCCCCGTCACCCGAATCGGAGTGACCCCGGTCTGGGCCAATGCACCACCAGCCTGCCGAGCCGCTACGGATTGGCGTTCAGGCTTAGGCGACGGATACGCTCCCTGGGGGAGGCAGACGACAAGCGTGAGGATGATGGCGACAGAGCAAAGAGAAGATAGTCCCGAACTGGCCCAGCGGATCGCCATTTACTTACCCACGCCCACCACGAGATCAAGAGAGACTTGATCCAGAAACATCTCAATTTTAGGCCACCAGTTTTATAGGCTATTTACGCTAGCAACCCTCATATTCTATGTCAAGTCTTTTTTGCAACTCCAAGCCAAAACTGCATTACGGAGCCATGAGATAGCCATTGCGCCTGGGGGAGGCATATTTAATCTCCGATGACCGAAAAGGGACCTGTTGGCTAGAATGGGCGGGGACTTATGAGCTTTAGGAGGATTCTCACGAGGAAAAATCGTCCAGGGCTATTGGGCGGGGGTCGTGGTAACTCCTGGTGGCGGGGTGACCTGAATATTGAAGAACTGCAGGAAGCTCCCTCCTGAAGGGGTAGGTCCCATGATCCTTTGGACCTGTCCGGGGATCGGGGTAAACGAAGGGGTCCCGGAGGCGGTGACGACCACCCGGAGATTTTGAGGCGACATGAAGCGAGCCTGACGGTCGAGGTCCTCCTCGGTGAAGGGGCCGGTGGGTTTCTCACGCTCCAGCACGAAGCCGATCCCGTTTGTCCAGATGGAAAGGAAGCGCGTGAACTTCATGGTATAGTTCCCGAAGGCCGGATCGGCGATCACCACCCGGTCGCCCACGATCCCCTTGAAGATCACGAAGTGCTTATAGCCCCGGAACTCCACCGGCACGATGACCGGCTTGTTCAGCTCTACCAGGAAGTCAAAGTCCATCTGGTATCCGACTGCCCTGTAGCCCCTGGCCAGGGCAAACCGCTTCATATCCAAGAGAGAGAAGGCCCGGCGCTTGAGAACCTTTTGGGCATCCGCCCGCTGGGCGATGCCCGTGATGACTTCCTGCTCCGTCGCCGGCTCCCCGAAATAGTAGGTGAGGAGGGTCGAGATGACAGCGGCCCCGCAGCTATAGTCGTACTGCTGAAAGGTGACGTAGCGGGTCTTCAGCTCTCGAAGGGTGGTGATGTTCTTGGTCAGGCGAAGCCCACCGGTGTCGAGCGGGATCTGCGACCCGGCTGCGCCCTCAGGGAGCACGGGGATAAGCACAAGGGCCAGGAAGAACCGGATCGCTTTTCCGCCCGTTGCCATCCTCGACTCCTCCGGGGACAGGGGGGACGCGCGGACGCTTACGAGAGACCCAGGCCGCTACGGATCTGCCTGACGACCTGAGCCGCGTTTCGTTCCAGGCGGATGAAAACCCGCGAATCAACCACGACCCCTCCGGTCGCCGTGATGCTGAGGACACTGCCGCCGCCACTGCTCGTGCCCATTCCAAAAGTGACGGTCACGGGTGGCCCATTGGAGGTCTGATTCGGGGGGGCGGTGGAGCCGCCATTGCTTGAGTTATTCGCGAGGAGAGTCGGTCCCGGATTCCCCTGGCTCGGCGGTGGGGTTGGAGGAGGACTGGAACTTGTTGAAACTGAGACCGTCCCGCCCAGGAAACCGACCGTGGCACCGGAACTGGGGCTATTGCTCGGGGTATTAACGCTCGTTATCGAGTTGAAGTTGAAGCTGCCGCCACCATGATTGAAACCGAACGAGATTCTGACGATGGAGAGCCCCTGGGCGTAGGTAGCGTCCAACTCTGCGTCGGTCAGGACTCGCGCGCGTCCGAGAGCCGAGACAGGAAGGGACTGAAGGAGGCCAAAAAGTAAGAATAATAAGAGAACTCCCGCCACAAGAGCCTTGCTGGCCCTTGCTCTTCTTTTTCTTTTCACGATGCCTCCCCTCGCAGACGTGTCCTTGTTTCTCACCTCCCTGTTAGTTGCTGATGTTCCCCGCGCTGGTGAAACCCACATCCATCTGGCTCACGGATCCGCCGCTGCCGTTATAGACAGCGATATTCAGCTGCGCACTGACGGTGCTGCCCACGGCGTTCACCAGGATCGCGGAGTTGGCATTTTGAGTGCCGCTAATGTTCAAAGTGCATGACTCACAAACATTGGTAAAGATCAAACCGCCATTACCGTCGTCAGAGGGCTCTCCCCCGTACACCGCGTCGAGTGCCACGTCATTCAGGGGGACGCCCTCCCCACCCCACGCTGGAGATCCTCCCAGGAGGACAACCAGCGCGAGGACTAATACACCGAGTGCCATCTTCATAAGAGTCGGCCTCCCTTCAATCGAGGATCTGAGATCTTCCTGAAAACTGACCTGGAGCCCGAGAGTGGCTCCAAAAAGACCTTCCGGAGAGTGCAGACCTCAGAATAGGGTTGTGCCTGGGGCGCCGGAACCATGTCTCGACGCCCCAGGCGGGTCACACCTGGTTGCTCCCTCCAGAGCTTTCCCTCACCAGGCCGTCACCCGAATACGCCTCTGAGTCATCTTCGCGTCGCTCGAGCGTGCCGGTTCGCGTTACAGGCCAGACGGCGCACTAAACGTAGAGTACGCGACGTTGCTCTGGGCGCCGGTTCCGGTCCCGGACACGTTGATTTGGATCGCGTTCGTGCTCACCACCGTGTTGAGGATCGACTGGGCATTGACCGTCCCGTCCGAGCTGTTGGTTAGTTTCTCTTGGATGGTCAGGCTGCAATCACTGCTGCACTTGTTGCGCACCTTCACCTGCGGGGTCGCGAAGGCGAGAGCGGTGGCCGCGCTGGCCGAGGTGGCCGATGCCGCACTCGCGACCGACGCACCCTCATCTTCTAAAGCATCGGCGAAAGCGTCCGCGAAGGCATCACCGAAAGCGGCCTGATCGCTGTCGATCTCGCCGATCGCGCCCTCAGCGGAGAAGGCAATGTTCGACTGATCGCCGCCGGCCGCGGCCACGTTGATCTGGACCGCGTTCGTGCTGAGCAGCGTGTTGACGATAGTCTGGGCGTTCGTGCCCGTTGTGGCATCGTTCGAAACGTCCTCCTCGATGGTCATGTCGCAGTTGGTAGCGCTACACTTGTTTTTAATATCCACGGCAATTGCGTACTCGACATTGGAGGCCTCAGCGGCCTTCGCCGTCGAAGTGGAGGCGGACGCCGCCGCGGAACTGATGTCGAAGTCCTCCCCGCTTGCGGAGGAGTCGGCAGCCTCGTGAGAGCCAGCATGGATCCCATCGAGCTGACGGTCGGACAGCACCCGGCCACCGGCGGCCCACCCTGGGGCTGCCACGAGGGCCACGGCTGCGACCGCCATCAGCGCGATCATGAGATGCCTTTTCATAAGGTATCCTCCTTGGAATTGTAACCGCTGTGGCTTGCTTTGCAGAGTCCCTCCATTCCCTCCATGGCATGGGCTATGGATTGGTCTTTTGCCAGCGTCACCCCCTTTCTGAGTTCTCTTGCTTCGCTTAGTTCTGTTACTTCACACGCGAGAAGGGCTAATGACTCATGGTCGAATTGAACTGCACCGTCCCGGTCGTATTGGACTGCACGAGCCCCCCAGCGGATGCGCCACCCCCTTCAACCTGTGTCCTTTTCACCCAGTCGTCCCAGAGTTTAATCGTGGTGCGGAGGCCTTCCTTCTCGGGAGACAGGCACTCCGCGTCGTCCGGGGACCCGCAGACCAGCGCCTCTCCGCCCGTGACGGCGTCGAGCTGCGCGTCCGTCAGGGGTACCCCCTTACCCGCCTGGACTCCCTCCATCTCCTTTTGCGAGTGGAGGAGCATCCCCCCAAAGGCGGGGGTGGTCACCAACCAAGGAAGGAGGAATGCAAGGATCACTCGAACGAAAGATTTACTTTTCACGTCACTGCTCCGGGCCACTTGCCCATGCCGAGAATTTCCCGGTCCCCGTTTCTGAACAACTCCAGAGCAACGCAAAGAATCTTTCTCTCTGCTATCTCTCTCTACTTTTACAGACTTCGATGTCGTGGACTCTCGGACGGCCATCAACGTTCGATGTATATAGTGGGCAAGGGATATGCCAAGGAGAATAATTCCACGTAAGTCATTGAGAGGACAGGAAAAGGCGCGAGTGCGAGAGTTGATTCCAAATCATAGATGTCAATTTCTTCGACAACACACAAGATGGCCGTCGATGCATGAGCAGAGATAACAGGAAGTTAGAGAGGATATAGGGGCGGACCGATCGCGATGCTTTTCCAGGAAACTTGACACTCGGCGGAGGGCACCGGCTTCATCGCCAGCGTTACGTATCGTCCGAACTCTCTTAAATGGGGTCGAAGGAGGGTCATGACGTTGAGGACTCTGATGGGGTGTGCGCCTTAAATGACCGAATCGGTGACTGGCTTCCCAAGCCGCCGCCCCCCCCGGATCCCGTACTTCTTGAGGAGACCGTACAGGGTGGTGCGACTGACCCGGAGGTCTTCGGCCACGCGGCTGAGATTGCCGTGGTGGACGGTGAGGGCCTGCGCGATGAGATCGGCCTCGATCCGCCCCCGGGCCTCTTTGAGGGAGGACCGGGTAGGGATCGTCTCCCCCGCGGCGCCGGGGAGATCGAGGTCCTCGGGGGTGAGGTACGCTCCCTCGGCCATCACCACGGCCCGGCGGATCTTGTTGGAGAGCTCCCGGACATTGCCGGGCCAGGGGTAGGTCTGGATCGCCTGGATCGCCTCCTTGGTGAAGCCGAGGACCTTCTTCCGCATCTGCTCGCCCACCCGCTGCAGGAAGACCAGCGCCATCAGGAGGACGTCTTCGCCCCGCTCGCGGAGGGGGGGGACCGGGATCGTGACCACGCCGAGGCGGTAGTAGAGGTCCTCCCGGAACCGGCCGTGGGCGATCGCGTCCCGGAGGTCCACATTCGTCGCCGCAATGATGCGGGCCTCGACCTGGAGCGGCTGCCGCCCCCCGACCCGCTCGATCGTCTGGTCCTGGAGGAAGCGGAGGAGCTTGACCTGGAGGGGGAGGGGCAGCTCGCCCACCTCGTCGAGGAAGAGCGTCCCCCCCTGGGCGTACTCGACCTTCCCCTTCTTCTGCTGCACCGCCCCGGTGAAGGCGCCCCGCTCGTGCCCGAACAGCTCGGACTCCAGGAGTGTCTCCGGGATCGCCCCACAGTTGATGGTGACGAAGGGGCCCGCCTTCCGCAGGCTCCGCTCGTGGATCGCCTTGGCCGTCAGCTCCTTCCCGGTGCCGCTCTCGCCGATGATGAGGACGGGGACGTCGGTGGTGGCCACCTTGCGGATGGCCGCGAAAACGCGGCGGATCTCCTCACTCGTCCCGATCATCTCCTCGTCCTCGTCGGCCGGCTCCGGGGGGAGGGTCTGCCGCTCCTGCTCGAGCCCCGCGATCCAACAGGCCCGCTGCATGAGGAGCCGGAGGAGGTCGAGGTCCACGGGCTTGGTGAGGAAGTCGTACGCCCCGTAGCGCATGGCCCGGACGGCATGGTGGCGCTGGCCCAGGCCAGTCACAACAATGACCTTGCTATTGCTCCCGGATTTTCGGATCTCCCGGAGAACGCCCAGTCCCTCTTCCGGATCCGTCGGGTGCGGCGGCAGCCCCAGGTCCAGGAGGATGACCATGGGGTTGTGCTCGCGGGCAAGGCTGATGGCGGATGCCCGATCTCCGGTGCCAAGAAGGTCGAACTCTTCTTTGAGCGACCACTGAAGTTGCGCGCGAGTCGCCTCGCAATCTTCGATGATAAGGACCTTGGGCCGGGACATCTTCCTTTCTCTCCTAAGCCCGCGAAGACACCGCAGTCTTCTCGGGTACCACGGGGAGGATAATCGTCACCCTGGCCCCACGTCCCTCCTGCCGGTTGGCAACCGCTATCGTTCCGCCATGGGCCTCGATGATGGCCTTGGTGTGGTACAGTCCAAGGCCCAGGCCGCCGGGTTTTGTGGAGCGGAACGGCCGAAACAGCGAGGTCTCCAGGAACTCGTGTGAAAACCCAGGCCCGGTATCCTCAATGATCAGGCGGCCCTGCCCTTGCTCGGGCTCGTGTTGAATGAGGAGAGAGACTTTTCCCCCGTCCTCCACAGCCTCGTAAGCGTTGAGCAACAGGTTGAAGAGGACATGCTGCATCTCCGCCACATCCACTTCGCACCAGAAACCCTGATCGAGTCCCCGGACTTCGGTGGCTGCCACCTCGCTCGGCCGGCCGGATCGCGCCACCAGATCCAGGGCCCTCTGTACGATTTCAAGCAGAAGGGTGCGCCGACGGTGCAGCGTAATCCGCGCGGGGGCCCCGGAGAATCTTTCCGTTAAGTATTTCATCTCGCGCACCACTCCCTCGAGGCTCTGGATCGCCTCCTCTCGGAAGGCCGCGTCGTAATAATACGCCCGGAATGTCCGGGCAGTGAGGGACAGGACGTTGCACAAATTGCGAAGACCGTGGATGATCCGGGATGCGGCTCGGCCGAGGTCCTCAACCTCCAGCTTGTCCGCCAGCTGCCGCGCCAGCCGCCGTTCCACCTCGCGTTGTCTCCGGACATCCCTGAGGAGAAAGATCGTGGCCGAGCGATCGGATTTGCTCGACCAGGCCATCGAAATCGAGACTTCCTGCCGCTCGCCTGACCGCGTCCGCATGTGACAATGACACCGGCCCAAGGCCCAAGGATCCGTCACTCCACGCGTCCGGGCGATCGCCATGAGTTCATCCCATGCGATCAACTGGTCCAGGCGCATCCCCCTCAGTTCGACCGCTGTCCATCCCGTGATTTCCTCTGCCCCCCGGTTAGCCCATCGGACGGCACCCGTGGCGTCCGTCACGACCACGCCCTCCGGAAGTTCTTCGAGCATGCGGCCGACTTGCCCGTCGGAAAACGGCTCTACCTTCAACATCTGACATGCCAAGCAGACGACGGATGCGGAAGCTCAAGCCCCCATCTTACTGTCGGAACGTTCCTACGAAGGCCTGGACTCCCTCCAGGCAATGAGGCTATCACCGGGTCGCACCAAGCAACCCATCGCCCACGCCCGATCAGCGCCATCCGGGAGGGGATTCTACCTGCGACTAAGACCTCTAATGTAGAATGCTGGATCACAGCTCTGCTACCGCTGCGACGGGGTTGAATGGGTGATCGTATAGCGGGGTAGTGGAGTCCCTCTGCGGTCTCCACTTCGGCGGGAGGTCAGCAGCTAACAATCTGCTTATGGATGAGGCCGAAATAACACCCGCGAATCAATAAATTCTTACTCTGCCGTCCCTGGGCTGTCAAGAGCTATTTTGGCTTCACGCGGAGATGCGAAGAGAGCGTGACCGGTATGCGAGAACGAAAACCGCCCGAACGAGGTGGCACGGGCAGCTACGGACGCCTGGCGTGCCGGTCGCGAGGAAGAGGGAATCGAGACGCCTGCAGAAAACTCGTAGCAAGATAGTAGCGGCGGGACCGGCAGGTGGCGGACCTGTCGCGGAGGGCGCTGAAACTGCTGGAGCCGGCGGTCGGGGTTGAACCGACGACCTGCTGATTACGAATCAGCTGCTCTGCCACTGAGCTACGCCGGCCAAGCGATGGGACAAATTCTAGGCTCGTCATCAGGCTGAGTCAAGGGAGCCGCCAAGCAGCAGGCCGAGCCAGAACCGCGGATGCAGGAGTCGCTCTGGAGGAAAGAGATCGCCGACCACACCCATCAGCTCCTCGGCCTGCGCGCCGCGGCCAACGAGTCTTTGCATGAGGAATTGACAGAGGCGCGGATGCCGGACGATCCGCTGGAGGAGTTCGCAGGCCCGCTCTTTGGGAGCGAACTCGCGGCGGTATCGGATGGCGTAGCGCCCGAGGGCCTCTGCGCCGGGGTCGCGGTTCGAGAGGACGTCTGTCACGACCTGCGCGGCAAGCTCGGCCCCCTTGAGCGCCTGATAGACCCCCTCCCCCGTCATCGGATCGTAGTACCCGGCCGCATCCCCCACAAGCAGAAATCCGTCCCCGGCGACGCGCTTCGCCCGACAGGCCAACGGACCGAGGACGCGGAGCGCATTCAGGGGGCGGGCACGCTCTACCACCCCCCATACCCCGGGAAACGCCGCGAGGAGCTCGCGAAACACGTCCTCCCACGCCCGGTGAAGCGGGAGATCACGATGGTCCACCACGAGGCCGACATTCACGACCCCCGCGCTTTGCGGGTTGAGGATGCAATACCCCGCCCCGCCGAGATACACCGCGCCGAGATCGCCGCGATCCGAAGCCGATGCGAAGCGTTGGAGCAATGCCACCTTCCGATGGGAAGGATGCCAGGCGAACAATCCGAGGCGACGCGCGACGACCGAACTGCGGCCGTCGGCGCCGATAGTCACGGAGGCGGTCACCGCCACCTGCCGCCCGCCGCAGTCGGCCGTCACCCCGACGACTCGCCCCCCGTCCCGCATCACCTCCACCACCCGCCAGCCCTCGCGGCACTCCACGCCCGCTGCACGGGCCGCCTCGAAGAGGACCGGATCCAGACGATACCGCGGAAGCGCGTACCCATGGGGCGCCGCCCCGTTCCCCGGATAGGTCGCCGTGACCACCGTCCCTTCGGAGACGGCGATGCGCATGCCCCGGATCGGGTGCGGCTGGCTGGCTTCCACCGCGGAGAGCACCCCGAGCCGCCTGAGGAGCGGGATGCATCCGGGACTGAGATACTCCCCGCACGCCTTCTCCCGGGGATACCGGCCCTTCTCGAGCAGGCACACCTTGAGCCCGGCCCGTGCCAGCAGGATGGCGGTGGCACTCCCGGCCGGGCCGCCCCCGACCACCACGACATCCGCGGATCGCCTCACTCCACGCCCCCCACGAAGCCCTGGAACCGGACCTGCCCCTCGCCCTCGACTGGATTACAGGGAAACGCAGGACGCTCGATGTCGTGGTCGCTCATCCTCAGTGCGGCTGTCCTGCCCTCGCAATCGTGCAGGCGCGCATCGGCGACGGAGCGGACTTCTCCCTCCAGGACCCGCCGAATCTCCAGGAGCAGACGGCCGGCGAGAGGGTCCGGAGGCACGTCGCAGGCAGCATGCGCGCGAGCCGGGAGGCGGAGAATCAACAGGGCGGAGCGGGAAAGGCTACGGACCCGGAGCCCGGTCATGGACGTGCTCCTTGACCAGCGCCACCCGGAAGAAAAGATGCGGACGGATCCGGACCGCCTCCACCCCTGCTTCATTCACCATGAAGGAGAGCTCCGGCGGCGTGTAGGCCCGCCGGATCGAGAGAGGCCCGTCGTG
>Ga0214472_10006480_pt1 | contig 12263 bp, 11 predicted proteins | sample RVTome_6_FD_207662 | JGI IMG/M metagenome (GOLD analysis project Ga0214472, IMG submission 207662) | Soil microbial communities from uranium-contaminated site in the Upper Colorado River Basin, Wyoming, United States - RVT140D175 | ecosystem: Environmental > Terrestrial > Soil > Contaminated >... | reverse complement strand
TAGTGGAAATATTTTGCCTTACAGTTATCTTTACTATGAGCATCTCCAATTGTACGCTGTTGGCGGACGGCAATATGGTCGATGAACAGCAAAACGCCAGGATAGCTGCACGACGAATAGAAGCGGCGTGGCCCATCCGGTCAATAAACGATCCGGTCACCCGCTATATTCAGGCTCTTGGCCAAGAGCTCGGTGAAATAGCCGACGGCAGGCGCGTAATCCGCTGGACGTTTACAGTTTTACGGGATCGGGCACCGTATGCCTTTACCATCGGCGCCGGCCATATCTATCTTGCCGAAGGGGTGCTCACTTTCGTTCGAAACGAGGAGGAACTAGCCGCCATTTTGGCCCATGAAATCGGCCATCAACTCTCGGGGCATTTGAGTACTCCGATAAAAAGCGGAACTCGTCCCCCTTTGGGCCTGGCCTCTACTAGACCTGCGACTGTGCCTCACCAAAAAGTCGGCCCACTCACCCAGATCTATAACCTGGAAAAGGAAGAAGATGCAGATCGACGCGCAATTCATATCCTGCAGCGAGCGGGATTCGACCCCAATGCACTGGTTAAGGTGTTAAAAAGGCTCCCATCCGGCGGAGCATATCATTATTATAACGACGAGCGCCGCACCCTGGCGCTACAACAAGCACTTGCTGGTGTTCCGAGCCCCTCGAGACAGGACTCAGAAGACTTCCAAACAATTCAGAAATTGGTGAAATATGAACAATAACAATAAAGGTACCCGGATTCGCCTATGGCTGAGTTTTTGTTTGGTTATTTTACTGGCAGCAGCCTGCGCAAAGGATGAAATTCCACCGGAGCCGACACGCATCGCGATCGAGATAGAAACAGCCGGAGATATCAACCCGAATCCCGAGGGACGTCCATCTCCGCTTGCCCTGCGGATCTATCAACTCAAGTCCTCATCAAAATTCAAGAAAGCGGATTTCATGTCCCTTTTCGAAAATGATGAAGCCGTCCTGGGCAACGGTCTCTTAAAAAAAGAAGAAATCTTTCTCAAATCCAATGAAAAACGGACCGTACTCTATGAAGCCGAGGCAGACACCGGCAGCATAGGGCTGATGGCGGTCTTCAGAAATTATGAACAATCGCAATGGAAAGCCACCACCACTGTCATCCCCCACAAATTCAATCAGATCAATGTGAGCATCAACGGGACGACCCTTACTGTAAAGTGAAGGCGGTAACACTATGACGGCACTCCAGACATCACGACAGATAGCTATCACCACGCCGCTCGGCGAAGATGTCCTCTTGTTCCACAAGATGACTGCCACCGAGGAACTCGGCCGGATGTTCCGCTTCGAGATCGACCTGCTGAGCAAGGATCCGAACATCAAATTCGAGAAAATCCTCGGCCAAAACGTCACTATCCGGCTGGATTTACCCAACAATAAAATGCGTTATTTCAACGGCTACATCAGCCGTTTCAGCCAGGTTGGCACTTCCGGCATCTACCATGCCTATCACGCCACCGTGCATCCCTGGCTGTGGTTTCTCACCCGCTCCGCAGATTGCCGTATCTTCCAGAACAAGACTGTGCCGGACATCATCAAGGAAGTGCTCAAGGAACAAGGATTTACCGACATTAAGGATGCCCTTGGCGGCGTCCAGTACCGGAGCTGGGAGTATTGCGTCCAATACCGGGAGACGGATTTTGATTTTGTCAGCCGACTCATGGAACAGGAAGGCATCTACTACTTTTTCACCCATGAGCAGAACAAACACACCATGGTGCTTGCCAATACCGTCAGCTCACACGAAGCTTTTCCCGATTATGAACAGATAACCTACTACCCGCCCGAAAACCAGCAGCACCGCGAAGAAGACCACATCTTCGACTGGTCCCTTTCCCAGGAAGTACAGCCAGGTATCTATGCCCTCAACGATTACGACTTCAAGCAGCCCAAGGCCAACCTCCAGGTGAAGTCCGCCATCTCGCGCAAGCATGATCGGGCGACCATGGAAATTTTCGATTATCCCGGAGAGTACGTGACCAGCGCCGAGGGAGAAGCCTACGTCCGCTCCCGGGTGGAAGAGCTGCAGGCCGAGTTCGAACGTGCCCATGGCCAGGCCAATGCCCGCGGCCTGGCCGTAGGTTCCACCTTCAAACTGCAAGGTTATCCGCGGAGTGACCAGAACCGGGAATATCTGGTGGTGTCCGCAACACACTCACTTGAGTCGGACGCCTATGATTCATCTCCTTCTGCCGGGAACGGCGAGGAATATTCCTGCACCTTTTCAACCATGCACATCCAGGAGGTGTTTCGGCCAGCCCGCCTGACCCCAAAACCTATAGTGCAAGGCCCACAGACGGCAGTGGTGGTGGGCCCATCGGGCGAGGAAATCTATACCGACAAATACGGCCGGGTAAAGGTGCAGTTTCATTGGGACCGTTACGGCAAGCGGGATGAAAACAGCTCCTGCTGGGTGCGGGTCTCGCAGCTCTGGGCAGGCACACAATGGGGCGGTATCCACCTGCCCCGCATCGGCCAGGAGGTCATCATCCAGTTTCTGGAAGGCGACCCGGACCAACCGATCATCACCGGCCGGGTGTACAACAACGACAACATGCCCCCTTATGCCCTGCCGGCCAACGCCACCCAGAGCGGTATCAAGAGCCGGAGTTCCAAGAGTGGCAATGCAAGTAACTTCAATGAATTCCGCTTTGAAGATAAGAAGGGCAGCGAGGAGGTCTATCTCCACGGCGAAAAGGACTGGACGATTGTCATTGAAAACGACAAGAACCAGTCCATCGGCCATGATGAAACCATGTCGGTGGGCAATGACCGGACAAAGACCGTGACCCACGATCAGAGCGAGACCATCGGCCACAATAAGACCATTCAAGTCGGGGTGAATCATACGGAAACCATTGGGTCCAATATGAGTCTCACCGTGGGCAGCAATCAGACCGAAACCGTTGGCATCAATTGCGCCGAAACCATCGGCGTTGCCAAGGAATTGACCATCGGCGCCGCTTATCAGGTTACGGTGGGCGCGGCGATGAATGAAACCATAGGCGCTGTCAAGGCCGAGGAGATCGGGGCGGCTAAAAGTGTCAATGTCGGTCTGGACAGCAGCGAGAACATCGGCAAGAATAAATCCATTGACGCCGGAAAGGATGTCTCCGTGTCCTCGGGAAAGAAGATGACTTTCACCGCCGGCGACGATTATTCTGTTTCCGGCGCCAAAAAAGGCGTCATCGACATCAAGGATCAACTGACCATTAAATGTGGCCAGGCTTCCATTACCATGAAAAAAAATGGCGACATCACCATTGCCGGGAAAAACATTAACATTAAGGGTTCCGGTAACATTGTCATGAAAGGCAAAAAGATATTGGAGAATTGAACATGAAACGAGGAATGGCCGAAAATATCCAGCAATTGCAGTTTCCGAAAAAGTTAATCGAAGGGTGCAAGGTTGGACAAGTGGTGGAGGTAAGCGAAGATGGACAGGTACTGGTGGATTTCCCTGGCAATCTCCATGGCCCGCTCACTGCCCGGCTCACGGGTTTCGTCAAGGCAGCAGATCTGCGACAAGCGGCAAACTCCGGCTGCGAGCTGCTCCTCACCTTTGTCAACGGCGACCCGGAACGACCGGTTATCATCGATACCCTTCATGCCCGGACAGAGCTTCCCGCGCCCCAGGAACCGGTGACACTCCAGACCGATGAACCCCAGGATGTCACCATCGACGGCAGACGCATCACTTTTGATGCCAAGGAAGAGGTGGTGCTCCGCTGCGGTAGGGCGAGCATAACGCTTACACGGGCGGGGAAAATCCTCATCCGGGGCGCTTATCTGCTCACCCGCTCTTCCGGCGTAAACCGGATCAAGGGCGGGTCGGTACAGATCAATTAACCAGCACACTATAAAAACAGTTCAAAAAAGCATCACCGGAGTAAATTGTCCATGTGGGTACTTGAAAACGATACCCCTTTTGCCGCGGAACGGACCTTAGTCTGTGATAGAAACGGAGCCGACCTCTGGCTGGTGGCTGTTAAAGGGACATTCATTATAGCAGGTGACCACAGCCTTAGATTGGCACAAAGACAGGAAGAGATTTTACTGGCACCCAAATATCGTGGCGACCCTTCTGTTTCAAGTCTTCTTTATGAATCGGACCTTGATTACACCAAGCCTACCACTGATATTATTTTACATGGGCATGCCTATGCTCCGTCGGGGAAAGTGAGCCGGCAGATTGATGTTACTATGAAAATTGGACATATGACAAAGACACTAAGGGTCCTTGGGGACCGAGTTTGGGACAAAGGCCTTGCTGGTCCTCAACTAAGCGATCCTGAGTTGTTCAAGAAGATGCCCATCACCTATGAAAGGGCTTTTGGGGGAGTCGATCTGATAGCTGACGATTCAAACACACATAGGTGGGAACCCCGCAATCCAGTAGGGCGAGGTTTTGCTACAACAGTGCAACACATCATCGGCCAACCCGCGGCGAATGTGGAAGACCCGAACTTTCTGATCTCTTCTTGGAAAGATAGGCCTAGACCAGCGGGCTTCGGGCCGATTGCGCGCCATTGGTCGCCGCGGGTGGAACTTGCAGGCACATACAATGAGCGTTGGGAGAGAGAACGACTGCCTTTGTTACCGGAAGACTTCAATGAACATTTTTTTCAGTGTGCTCCGCAGGATCAACAGAGATCGAATCATCTCACAGGTGGGGAGCCGGTAGAGCTACTTAATCTCTCCCCTGAAGGTCCGCTTCACTTTAATCTGCCGCGTATTGAGCTGAGTTTCACGACATTGCTGGGGGGGACTACCGTCGAACATGGGGCCAAACTGCATACGGTAATACTTGAACCCGATGTTCCCAGAGTGATTGTAGTCTGGCATACCGCATTGCGATGCCACGGCAAGAAACTCTCATTGCTGTGGAGCAGGGTCGAGGAAAGGGGGATGATCTGATGGCATGCATATGTGGGTTCGGAGCACGCACGCCGGTAGGGGGTACGGCCTTTGCATCAGCGGCGGCTGTTCGAGCGGCAATATCCATGTTTAACGATCATCCGTACATGATCGACAAGGCTGGCGACCCAATGGTAGTGGCCATGGATTCTTTTCTTCTTGCGGATATAGCTGGCGCGAGGCGTTTCCTGTCGCTGGGGTTGCCTGCCGCAGAGGAAGCCATAGCCGCTTTCAGTGGAAAGGAGGGGATGCTACGGCCAGATATATTGATCGGGCTTCCCAGGAATCGTGCGGGGCTACCGGAGCATTTGACCGACGAAGTCGTGAACGGTTTTAAAGAGCGTTTTCCTGAAGCTCATATTGAAGTCGTGCTGTGCGATCATTCCGGGGGGCTGATGGCTTTGGAAGAAGGGTGGCGGAGAATTGAGAAAGGCGTAGCATCTTTTTGTCTCGTCGGAGGAGTAGATTCGTACCTTGAGCCCGAAACCTTGGAATGGCTGGACGAAAACGACCAGCTCCATTCCGAGTCGAATAGTTGGGGGGGTATTCCAGGGGAAGGGGCAGGATTTTGTCTGTTATGCTCCAAACACTTGGCAAAGCAATACAATCTCCCGGTTTGGGGTGAAGTCCTTACCGCAGCGACAACTCAAGAGGCAAACCTTATCAAAACTGAATGTGTGTGTCTGGGCAAAGGGCTGACGGATGCAGTGCGCAAAACGGTCATGAGTTTGCCCCCCGGAACCAGGGTAGATAATACAATATGCGACCTGAACGGCGAGCCCTATCGTGGTGATGAATGGGGGTATACGCTGGTTCGTCTTTCCGAATACTTTACCGACCCGACGGACTTCATGACGCCGGCTGACTGCTGGGGAGATCTCGGTGCGGCTTCCGGTCCACTGTTTGTAATTCTTGCTGTGGTGTCGAGCTTCAAGGGCTATTCCAACGGATTACATACAATGCTTTTCACCAGTGCCGAAACGGGCGAACGGACTGCGGCGCTTATTCGTCATAGAAACCATAGATAAGGATGAGTGAAGATGGGAGTGACCATAGGCATCAATAATTTGTCTCTTTCTCATAAAGGCGCCAACGGAATAGCTGCCGCCACTATTCCCGATGTGTGCAAAACACCGAGTCCGGGCGGACCCGTGCCGGTACCGTACCCCAACATTGCACGGTCCGGAAGTTTGTCCAATGGAACAAAAACCGTAAAGGCCGATGGCAGCAATATGTGTGCCAACAAAGGCTCGGAGTACTCCCGTAGTAACGGCGACGAGCCCGGCACAGCGGGAGGGGTGAAGTCCAGCACCAACATGAAGGAAGCGAAATGGATCACGTACTCCTTCGATGTCAAACTGGAAGGGAAAAATGCCTGTCGCCTCTCCGACAAGATGACAAATAATCATGGAAATACGGTGAGCCTGTAATGCCGAATATAGAAGCGCCGGTTACCCCTGCAGATATACTGCAAAAAATCGCATGCAAATGCGACAAGAAGGCGGGTGACAAAAAGAAGGATACCTGCGCCGAACAAGGAAAAAAAAAGCATGAATGTTGCGCGGATGCGATACAGAAACACAAAGACAGTGGTGAAGACCCACAGATCGATGGAGAACGTGGATATAACAAAAATGGCACTCGGGCTGATATGGACTCGAGCGGGAATCAATTGACTCGCGACCCAATGCCAGGCGAAAGTTGGCCCGACTGGAAAGCACGGATCAAGGGCACGTGCTGGCCGGACGCCTGTGCAGTTGATGCCCATGGAAATCCGACTCAACTTTTCGATTTTAAATTCAAATGCCCTGCCGGGAGTAAAACAAGAAAGAAGAAAAAAGGAGGGAGATATTGGTACAGAGCCCAAGATACAGACACCTATCCCACTTGGACCCGATACAAGGGAGGGCGTACACAGGAGGACAAGTATAAAAAAATAGGTGAAAAACTTAAGCCAAAAATAAACAATAAAAAAAATTCGCCAAAAGTAATCAACACTGAGAATTGTCCTTAAAATTTTGGAGTAAGAGGGAAAGAAGATGACCTTTGATGTTAACAAATTTATTAAGACTACCCCAAAAGGTAAAGTCATGCTTCGGCCAGGGATAGGTATATTTTTTTACATGGACCGATCGCTTCCAGAGATTGCACCATCTGTGGCGAAAGCGTTGGAAGCCTATATGGCGTTTATCCCATCTGGAACGCTTCAGACATATTTTGCCAATAACGGAACCTATGCAACTTTAACAACTAGACAGATAAATAAAGACCTGAAGACCCTGCGGCAGATTCCTGAAGGCTATGAGGCCTTTCTGTTCGAATACAGTCAGGGAGTCAATGGGGAGGTGGGTACACACGCAATTTATTTCTATGGAACTCTCTTGGATATTCCAGAAAGACCGCTAGAAACGAACCTTTTTCGGATGGAGTTTCCCCATGATGCCTTGACTACTGTCGGGATTGATAGATTTATGGATTTTTTGGTGCAGATTTCCAATCTTCTTCCGTTTGAATCTGCCAACGTTGGATTTGCAATGAAAAGGTCGCAATTATATAAAAATAACGTCTCTCCTCTGGTGAATCAACTTTTGCCTAGATATCTTGGGTTTGATCCTTCTTACGAAGATGTTCGAGATGAAATGAAGGGGCACACATTTACTGCGCACTGGATCAATATATTTAACAATGAACTTGTACAGCGGTTGGGGGGGGAGGAAGCTATCCGGAGAACCCTACCCCAAGCTGACATTAGGCAACTCGATCATGCGTTGCTGGTTCGGGCGGCTAAGCTTCCCCCAATAGGGGACGTAAATCGTCAGGCACCGGATATAGGTTGCCTTCCAGACCTTGCACGACTTATGATTCCTACACGCCTCGAAATCACAGGGTTTGGAGAACCAAACTTTGACCCGATGCCGTGGCTTGCCCGATATGACAATATGGACTCGCGTCCTTGGGATAACGAATGATTACTCGTCCTTTCTCCATTACCTATCAACACCATACGGAGCCTGGTATGCTTGAGGTGAAAGTTGCCTTTAAAGAGGCTCTTCCATCTGACTCGAAGCACCTTAACGCCCTCCTTTTTCCAATGGAAGCTTTTTGCAAGGTAGGTTTCCTTGGTGGCTTTTCAGGGGATACAATTTCCCCGATGAAATCAACCATGGAATTAGAGGACGCTAGATTGGTGGGAACAAACGAATACCGTTGGCTCTTTAAAAATGTGAAGGCAGACCCAGGCATCTTGTTTGTATTAGTTAATGTTTTCCATCGGATGCATATAAGATACTCCATGCTCGATGGGATTAGAATTATTTCAAATATAGTTAAGAACCAAGAAGCGCCTATTCAGGAAATTCCTCTTTCTTATTCGCCTTCTCCTTTTGAAATTACTTACAATGCAGGGAGTTCAGAGATTTTGATCGAGGTGGAGTTCGAAAACGACCAGGGAGAATCTGTTTTGAAAGAATTCGAAGATGCATTTGATTCCTGGCTCGCCATAGCTGTCTCAGGAGGATTTGCGGACGAAGACCATTTACCAGGACAGACAAGTATATATCCCGCAGACGATCCGCGATCCTTTCCTGATGGAATCATGTTTCCTCTCGATGACGTTTATATAGCCGATCAAGCCTATGACTGCCTGGAGAATATTTTTTATAAACTACATTTTAAGGTAGCACGAATAGCATCGTTACTTATCTATTAAGCCGGGTAGGGTGCATTCCATGCACCATTCATCTGGATTTTTACAACAACATGGTGTGAACTGCAATGGAAACGGTGCGTAAAACGCACCCTACGAACCTGCTAGAAAACGATGCCAGCACCAATGATCAAACATATCGTGCAGCAGCACGCGGAAGAATCAGCCTTTCTCTGGCTGCTGCGTGATAACGCGGTGCGGGCACCCCACTACAACCTCAACGACCTGACCAGACTCGATGATCGCGTTGAAGCCCACCTCGACGGCCTCTGCATTGCCGAGGATGCCGGTTGGGAACTCTGCCGGGAGGCGCTGGCCACAGGAGAAATCGGCGAGGTGTTCGCGGCCTCTGTGCTCGCTTTTGGGTCCGGCGTGCATGATCGCATCCTTGCAGTGATGCAGGCGGTCACCGACAATCCTCTCCTTACCCGGGGACTCATCTCCGCGCTTGGCTGGCTGGATTGGCGGCTCGTCGAGCGGTACGTCAGGAAGTTTGCCAATGTCGAGGTTCCGATAATCAGGCTTATTGGCATTGCAGCCTATGCCATCCACCGGCAAGATCCGAGCAACTCGCTCCTGTCGGCATTACAAAGCGACTCCTCCGAGGTATGGGCACGGGCGTTGAAGGCGGCTGGCGAACTTGGACGGCGAGATCTGATACTCCAGATTACGGAGGGTTTCTCCGCCACGGAGGAAGAGGTACGCTATCATGCCTCCTGGTCAGCTGCGCTCCTCGGAGAACCGAACGCCATCCCCTATCTCCGGAACATCGCGGGCGCCAATGGTCGGTACTCTGAGAGCGCTTGTGCCATGGCGGCCCGCCGTATGGCCTTGCCCGAAGCCCAGGTCTGGCTCAGTGAATTGGGCAGTAACGAAGATACCAGACGCCTGGCCGCAATGGGTATGGGAGCAGCCGGAGCCTCAGCCGCCATCCCCTGGCTGATCAGTATCATGGAAATTCCAGCTCTCGCCCGGACTGCCGGCGAGGCCTTTTCCGTGATTACGGGGGTTGATCTTGCGTACGCGGATCTCGAAGGCGAACGTCCTGAAGGCTTTGAGGCCGGTCCGACAGAAAATCCGGAAGATGAAGACGTTGCCATGGACCCGGACGAGGACCTGCCCTGGCCTTCTCCGCAACTCGTTGCCGACTGGTGGAGCAAGAACCAGGCCGGGTTCCGAAGCGGCAGCCGATACCTTGCAGGGAAACCTATTACCGCGAACAATCTCCGCCAGGTACTCCGCACCGGCTATCAACGTCAACGTGCCGCGGCGGCTATCGAGCTTGCCATGTTAAATCCAGGACAACCTCTATTTGAAGTCCGTGCGCCTGGATGCAGGCAGCAAAAACTTTTACTGTCCGGGAGATCATGAAATCCCATGTCTAATCTCTCCGTTATATTTTTCGCCATCGCACTCATCTTTGCGACCCTCACCGGTAGAGATTATATGCGAAATAAAGGCAAACTGAGTACATCAAGCAGGACATGGCTGCTGATAACACTGATTTTTTCTGCGGTCAGCTTCCTTTTGTATTCGATGGGAATATCGACGAGTAAATGAGTAACTAAAATCCGTTACAGTCAAATTTCTCATTAAGTGAAGATAGGTCAAAGTATAGTAACTGTGATTTGATCTGACAGGCCCTCATACTATGGCTATACCAATTCTGACAATCAACATAACTCCAGCCGAATAAATAGTTCATTGCAAGAAAGTGAATCAATCGTTCGACGCTGGAACAATGGAGTAATTATCTTGGCATAACCTGAAAATATCTCAAAGGTTCGATTCGTTCCACGGAGAAAATACCATGGCGCATTTTGAAGAAGAAAACAAACAGATTTCGACACGGGTTTTGCTGCAATACGAACCGTGGTTTGTGGTCGTATGGGGACGTGGCCCAAACCACGAACCGCTCCATGTATACCCGCAGAGAAGCAACGGACCCAATACGGATGTAGTGGCTTCGAGAGATACGGATCTAGATCCACTCCACGTTCGCTGGAAGATATGGGCCGGGGCGCAGACAGGGCCAATCGAGCTGGTAGCAAAACGCCCTAATGGAATTATCGAGGCCACAATGACTTTAAATGTAACGGCTATTCAGGATCCAAAGCGACGGTTTGTACTTAAATTAGTTCGTGAGGGAGGGGAAACAGCTAGACTATGGGGATTACCTGTGTCTCTCATGTTAGCACAAGCCTGCCATGAGTGTGGCTATGGCGGTCGTGCAACGGCAAGCAATATATTATTTGGTATCGGTAGCCCTGAGGATTTTGATAAGAGAACACATGCACCAATAGTCAGGAGGAACTGGTTTTACTGTCCTACAGTCGCAAGTGAAAGAACGAACATAGCAAAGTCAACCGAACAGAAAAAGTATGTTACCGATTTTTTCTGTGCAGCAAAAACCTATGAAGAAGCGGTTCATATCTGGGCCAGTTATGTTGTTGGTCATCCAAAACACGATCAAGACGGCAGTCTTAAGTCCAAGTTTACTGTCGGTCGCAAATGGTCTGAAGGCGAACTAAGACAACTTGCAAACTTAATGCATACTCGACTTGGATTCGGAGCTGATCACGACTACGGGAGCAAACTTATGATGATCTGGAAAGAACTGAATTTGGCTCAGTATGATAGATTTTTTTGGTATATTTAAAAAGTTCTTTATAGGCCCCAGGTAGTTCTCGCAACGGAGAATGGGGAAATGAGACAGGTTATGAAGCGGAGAAAAAAATCACACACAGATTCACACACGAAAAAAAAGCACCTAACCCTATAAAGAGCTAAGTGCTTGAAATTACTTTGGTACACCAGGCAGGATTCGAACCTGCGACCACCTGATTCGTAGTCAGGTACTCTATCCAGCTGAGCTACTGGTGCATGAAGAGTTGCTTTTATACCCTAGATTGAGCGGTAACTCAAGCCTGTTTTTTGGAAATGATTTCTTTTTCCGCCTTGTGAAATGATATCTCGTTGTCGGCCGGTTTCATATCAACTTCGGCAACTATGGTGATTTCGACCTGATAACGTTTTTCCAGCTCGCTGAGCTCACTTCTCTTATTGTTGAGTAAATATGACGCCACATCGAGTGGAAAGTGGCACTCAATGTTCTCGACCTGTTTTCGACTGGCGCCAGTCTGAATTCGCCGCAAATAATAGAGGGAGAGTGTTTCGACGGATCGTACCGTTCCCCTCCCCTTGCAATGTTCACATCTTCGATAGTTGCCGGCTTCAATGGGGGCGCCTAATTTTTGCCGCGAAATCTGCATCAGGCCGAACTTGGATATCCTGCTGAAATCAACTTTGGCCTTATCTTTTTTCATCGCGGTCTTCATTTCCTTTTCCACGGCCAGGATATGCTTTTTATTTCGCATATCGATAAAGTCGACCACAATGAGACCGCCAAGGTCCCTGAGCCTGAGTTGCCGGGCGAGTTCCGTGGCTGCTTCCAGATTGGCCTGGAAAATAGACGCCTCAAAATTTTTCCCTCTGGATGTGGAACCTGAGTTCACATCGATGGCGACCAGCGCCTCGGTAGGATCAATGACAATGGACCCACCGGAAGGTAAATTTACCTGTGGTTGATAGATTGATTCTATCT